>Ga0315322_10000075_pt1 | contig 58342 bp, 54 predicted proteins | sample M110021515metaG_FD_203461 | JGI IMG/M metagenome (GOLD analysis project Ga0315322, IMG submission 203461) | Ammonia-oxidizing marine archaeal communities from Monterey Bay, California, United States - M1 100m 21515 | ecosystem: Environmental > Aquatic > Marine > Intertidal zone | place: USA... | reverse complement strand
AGCTGAGAGAGGCCATGCAGGATTCGTCGGCCACGGCCTCACGGATCACGCCAACGATCTCAGACGATCAGTCTGGCATGAAAGGCCCCGATGGCAACAACGTCTCCATGGAGACAGAGATGAACGCCATGCGCGAGAACAGGCTTACTTACGAGACCTACTCCACCATCCTGGAAGGTCACTTCAACCTTATTGATGCAGCCATCAGGGACGGTCGCTAATGAAAGGCCTAGATAGACTATTTTCAGGGATGCGCAGCACCTCGAGCGGGTTGTCCGCTGAGCGTGTCCGCATGGACGTCATCGCGGAGAACATCGCGAATGCACGAACTACCAAAACGGCGGATGGAGGCCCTTACCGGCGTCAGCTCGTCAAATTCGAGCCTCTGGTTCAACGCGCGGCGAACGGTCAAATGTTGACCGTTGGCATGAAGCGACCGGAAATTATCGAGGACTTTGCGACGCCGTTCGAGCGTATCTACGCACCTAATCATCCCGACCGGGATGAGAACGGCGAGATTGAGATGCCCAACGTCAGCGCGACCCGCGAGATGGCGGATTTAGTGTCTGCAATGCGCGCTTACGAGGCGAATCTCGCAGCCCAAGAAAACTTCACGCGCATGGCCGAACGGGCCCTGCAGATTGCGCGCTAGACGCGTGATCAAGGAGAACTAAAAACATGGTCAACGCAATAAGTGGTGGCGGAGGCATGGCGCGCGAGGCAATCGCGGCGGCCATGCGCGCCCAACAACAAGCTGCCCAGAACATCTCTGGAGGCGCGGGTGCTCAAGCGGGGCAAGGCCTGGGTGCAACCGACATGCCCGGAGCCGCCGGCCCAGTTGGCGGCGTCGGTCAGATCGAAGGGACCTCCTTCGCCCAACAACTGTCCGATGGGCTCTCTCAGGTCACTAACCAGGTGACCGCAACGGACAAATTGCCCGAACAAATGCTTAACGGCGAAGTCGCGGATTTCCACGATGTGGCCATCCAGTTGAAGCAATCCGACCTTTCTTTCCGATTCGCCCTACAGGTTCGGAACAAATTGATCGATGCCTATCGTGAAGTGATGCGCATGAGCGTGTAGGTGACCCCATATGAATAATCAGTTCCGAAAATTTTTCAACGCCCTGAAGGGCACCGATGTTGGCACGCAGGTTGTCATCGCCATGAGCTCCGTGGCGATGCTTGCTGCTATCGCGGTGGTCGGCATGGTGTCTAGCGAGACCCACTTTGAAGTCGTGTGGTCGGATTTATCCGAAACCGAGGCCGGACGAGTCTCGACTGCCCTTGCTAATAAGGGAGTCGAATTCCGCCAGCAACGCTCCGACTCGAAGGTGGTCATTGTTGTCGCCTCGAACGAGGTCTCCGCTGCCCATCAAGCTGCGGCCGAAGAGGGCGCGATCATCGGAATGGAGAAGGGTATTTTTGCCGCTAGCTCTGCCGGTGGCGTTTTTGATGGCGCCGGCGCACGCAGCCAGAAATTGGAGGCGGCCCAGTGGAGCCAAGCGGAAAAGATGCTCGAGGTTTTGGACTTCGTTACTGAAGCTCTGATCCAATGCTCACTAAATGACAGCGCATCGTCACGTAGCCGTCGCCCGAAAAGCGGCTCCGTCACGATCCGAACAGTCGGGGGCATAGCCCTCACTGAAGAAGAGGGTCAGCGAGTTGCCAAAACCGTCATTAATGCACTTGGCGTCGACCCTGATCTGTTGACCATCATGGACACGAATGGCCGTTCAGTTTACACGCCCGAAGATGAGAATGATGTCGCTGGGTCACTCGCCGTCAACTTCCAGCGCGAGCACGACCTAGTCTTGGCCGGCAAAGTTCAAAGGGCTGTCGATAAGCGCTACGGGCCCAACAAAGTTGACATCGTCGTGAACTCGACCTTCGATTTCACCCAGTCCACCATCTCCAGGCACGAGCCTCTCAAGGCGGTCAAGCTCTCGGAGCGTTCGCTCATCACCTCGACGCCTTCCGGAATTAACGGGAATGCTGGCGGTATCCCAGGCACCACCTCGAACACCCCTATCGGGCCAGATAAATGGGGCGACGATCCAGCTGATATTTCAGCTGTCGCCGGCGCATCACCGAACTCCACAACAGAGGAAAAGGAGAGCAAGTCTGCGATCGGCTACCTCGACTCGCTGTCGACCTCTACACAACCCAAGCTCACCCTGCTTTCGATCAGTGTCGGTATTGACAGCGAGCTCGCTGCGATCAAAGAATCTATCGACGCGGATGTCAAGGCCATGGTCGGCTTTGACGAGGCTCGCGGGGACACCTTTAGCTCTAGTGCCGAGACGGCCTTTTACGTCCCCGAGATCCCCGAGGGCTCGGAAGACCTCACACCGGTCATGTCCGAGCAAGGGCTCGACACGAATTTCTTGATCGAAAAGGGCGTCGAGATTGTCTCCGCGCTCGCCTTCATCATCCTTCTCTTGAAGGGCTTCAAAAGCGCAAAGGGCTCATCAGTAGGAGCCTCAACAGTTTCAACGAACTCCTCTGGCTTCCCGATTACGATCGGCGGCGACGGGACCCCAATGCCCGAAATCGAGATCGCCCCCGAGCAGCTCGCCCGCGCCCAAGTCGATGACCTTGTCAAAAACAACCCCGAGCGCGTCGCCCAGATTCTCTCCAACTGGGTCGTCGAAGACCGTAATGCGGTGAACTCCTAGCATGAGCGACAAACCACTACGCGGTTCCGACAAGGTCGCCGCATTCTTACTGAGTCTAGATGAAGAGCAGGCCGTTGGCCTGCTCAAGCATCTGCCTGACTACCTCGTTGGCGAAGTTGCCGAGGCGATGACAAATCTCGACTCCTCGGCGGCGACGGAGGAGCGCATCAACTCGCTCTTCAAGGACATCGCGACAAAGACTAACGTGCGTGGCCCGGTCCGACCGCAGAAACCATCGGAGATGAAGGCAATGCTCGAGACTAGTTTTGGTCCTAAGCGGGCTGACAAAGTGCTTGTCGAAATCGATACGCGTAACGAGATGGAGTTCCCCTTTCGCGAGGTGGACAACTACGCTCCCTCGAGCATCGCATCGGTGCTTCGAAATGAGTCTATTGCGGTCGCTTCGGTCGTTTTGGCGCACCTGGCCCCCTCTTCCTCTGCCGCTGTTCTCGCGGCTTTGGACGAAGAGGATGCGCTCCAAATCGTTCGCGGCATGACAACTTTGGTGCCACCGAACTTTGACACCCTGCGTGGGATTGCAGCCGACCTCGTCGCTCAACTCGACAACGCAAGCTGCATTTCTACCATCGACTCGGGCAAGCAACTCAAAACAGTTGCCGAGCTTCTCAACTACTCCGGAACCGAGCTCGAACAGAGCGTTCTTGGTGGTATCGAGTCCGAAGACGAGGGCACCGCGAAGGAGATTCGCGAGTACATGTTCACATGGGACGACCTTGCAGCAGTCGAGAAGCGAGCGATGCAGAAGATCCTTGGATCAGTCAACACGCGCACGCTTTCAATCGCCCTCAAGGCCAGCAAGCCCGAAATCGAAAGTAACATTATGGCCAACCTGTCGACGCGCGTACGCGCGATGGTCGCCGAAGAGCGGGAGCTCACCGGCCCGATGGCGATGTCCGAAGTCAACTTGATGCGCGCAGAAATCATGGACGCTGTCCGTGGACTCATGGACTCTGGCGAGTTCAGCCCCGCGAAGTCCGGAGAAGACCTTGTCACTTGATCCTATTTTGGTCCCGTGCGCACCGAAGAGTGCCAAGCTGTTCGACGGTACTGTCGACGAGTGGCACGCCAAGCAACGCGAAACCGCTCGCGCCGAGGGTTATGCAGCCGCTGTGCAGGACGCCGCCTTCCGGCTAGATGCGGTCGCGACCCAACTCGACGCGGACCGCGCCAAGGCCCTGGATGAGCTTCCCGCATTCGCTTTGCGATTTGCGCAGGAGGTCGCGCGCCACTTACTGCGAACGACCATCCAGAGCGGCGGGCACGACATCGAAGGTATGATCCGCGACGCGCTTTCTCGCTCCGGCGTAGGCCGTGGCGCGTGCGTTGTCCACGTCAGCCAAGACGACTTCCAACTGCTCGAGGGCATTGTGTTTCGCAAGGGCACCAAAGTTCAAAGTGATCCATCATTGCCATCGGGAGCAGTTCATGTCTCAACACCCCAAGGCCTATTGGTGCGGGATATCGACGACTGTGTTCGTGCGGCCGCCGAGCAAATCTATAAGACAATGCCAGGCCACAAAACGCCACTGCCCGTCGTAAAGCCCATCCCACCCGCCGTGCCGAAAATAAGCGACCTCCTGCCTATCGAAGAGCCTTCTATCGACAACCAACCCGGTACCGATCTCGCCTCTCCGGTGCCGGTCGCACCAGACGTCGACGAGGAAACCTTGCTAAACATGGCCACCGACGGCCTGGGCGTACACCCAGGGCAAGAGCACACTATGCACGAGGACAACAGCGATGCTTGAACTCTTCGACGGCGTTTTCCATAGCTCGATTGTCTCCGGTTGCCAACCGCGCTTCCAGGGCACGATCGAAAAGGTCTCCGGCGTCATGGTTGAAGCCCGTGGCGTACCCGCAGCAATGGGCGAACTCTGCCAGATCGACCGGGGCCCCCTGGGCTCCATTCGGGCTGAGGTTGTTGGATTTCGCAACAACACGACCTTGCTCATGCCTCACGGAGACCTTGCAGGCATCTCGCCAATGCAGAAAGTTTCCGCGCTAGGGACTCCATTCACCGTCAACGTCGGATCGCACTTACTCGGTCAGACTTTGGACGGGTTTGGTGGAGCATTCGGTGGCAGCCAAACAATCAACTACCCCGGTCATGACGCATGCGACATGCCGGTCCGGGCCGAGGCCCCCGCTCCCCTGGACCGCCCAGCGATCAACGAGCCGCTACGGACGGGCGTCCGGGCCATCGATGGCTTGACAACCCTTGGCAAGGGCCAGCGACTTGGTATTTTTGCCGGGTCCGGCGTGGGCAAGTCCACACTCCTCGGCCAGATCACACGGGGCACCGACGCGGACGTCACGATTGTCTGTCTAGTCGGCGAACGTGGCCGCGAGGTGCGCGACTTTGTAGAAGACGTACTTGGCGAAGACGGCAGGAAACAAGCTGTCACCGTTGTCGCCACATCGGATCGGCCGCCCATCGAGCGCTTCCTCGCTCCATTCGTCGCCGTCACAATTGCAGAGTTCTTTCGCGACAAAGGCCTGGACGTTTTGCTCGTTATGGACTCGGTCACACGTTTCGCCGCTGCTTCCCGGGAGATCGGTTTGGCGGCAGGTGAACCACCCACCGTTCGCGGATTCCCGCCGAGCTTCTTCGCCACCGTTCCGAAGTTGGTGGAGCGCATGGGAACATCAAACAAAGGCACGATTACGGGTCTAATCACGATTCTGCTCGATGCTGACGATCCTAACGATCCGGTTTCGGACACACTTCGTGGACTGCTCGACGGGCACCTATACCTAACGCGCGAGCTTGCAAACCGAGGCCACTTCCCCGCGATCGACGTTCTTTCGAGCTTGTCTCGCTTGATGGCTCGCATCGCGCAACCTGAGCACATCGAACTTGCCCAACGCATGCGCGAAGACCTCGGGGTCTGGCGCGAAGGTCGCGATCTGGTCGAGATTGGTGCCTACAAACCGGGCACCAACCCCCGTTTGGACGGAGCCCTCTCCCGCATAACCGCGTTAGATGCTTTTGCCCGCCAGGCTGTCGACGATCATACGGATATTCCCGAGACGGTCGACCTCTTGCGAATGATCTACGGAGGCGCGCCCGTCGCTTAGGCGAAGGGTGAGTTTTGGCCCGCGGCTTTGAGTTCCGCCTCGCACGCGTGCAGCGCGTCCGCGAGATTTTTGAAGAGACTGCCCGCGCTGAGCTGGGAATCGCGATCAGCGCTGTAAACCAGGCCAGTGATTACGTCGACTACCTGCGCAGCCAGATCGTCTCCGCACGCGCAACTCTTGCCGAGCTGCAAATCCAACCAAACATTGACCCTCGGAGCCTGATCGCCAAGGACCAAAGCGTGGGCTCATTGCTCGCTGTTTTACCGGCGGCCAAGCTGCGGCTCCGCGAACTGCGGGTCGAAGAAGACAGGGCAAAGGCATTATGGATCGACAAGAAGGCTGAAGCTCAAGCTCTAGATCGTCTGGCCACCCGGCATCGCGATCGCCATCGCGACGAAGCTAATACCAAAGAGAACGCCGAACAGGACGAAGCCTCTATTGCACGGACCTTTGCGAAGACTTCAGGGGAGGGACCTGACGAAAAGTCCTCAAAACGCCGGGTTTCTCCCTTTAGCGGTGCCCTCTTGTCGGCCGATATAAGTCCAAGTGGCCCCTCTACGGCCGCTCCCCAGCAATGAAAGTAAACAAAATCATCGAACTCGTCGCCCTAGGTGTCGGGGGTCTCTCCCTGTTCATAGCGTCCTTCTTGGTCTTCGCTTTGTCAGCCGGAATCCCTGCGCACCAGGTCGCCATTGTTGGTGGGCTCTTTCCTGAACCCGCGCCGACTGAGACGGGCGTCAGTGGAGAGACGATTGCTGGAGCCACACCGGACGTTGTCGAAAAGACAATCGACGAAGTGCTCATATCCTCGATTGGGAACCTTCCAAACCTCGACACACAGTCGATCTTTTCTGACAGTGAACTCGCTGAAGTTGTCAATGAACTGAAGCGCGTCAAGGCGGATTTCCAAGAGGGTGTGGCCAATGTCGAGAGGCGAGAAGCTGAAGTCGAAACACGTGCTGAAAACCTCGAAGAGAGGGCGCGTGTGCTGAACGACTATATGGCAACTCTTGATCGACGCGAATTTGAGATCGGCCTATTGCAGGAAGAGCTCGACGCCGGCATTACAATCCGCGACGACAAACACGACGTGCGCTGGGCTAAAATCGCCAAAGCGTTCGAGGGCACCGAAGATCTCCCGAAACTCGCCTCGCGACTTCTTATCTACAAGGCCGATGAGGCCGCATTGATTCTTAAGAATCTCGACGCAGACCAGCGCAATCTGATCTTAGATGCGCTTCCCGATGCGGACACGTTTCGGGAATACAACGACGCCTACAGCGCGCTCGAGAGCTAGTAGAGCCCAGCTTGAGATGCGCGGGCCGCGGATTGCCTTGTCCGGCTTGAAAAAAGCTGGGCCTTATCGCTAGCAAAGTTCTTTAGCGAGAGCCGTGTTCATCCGATACAGCAAGTAGAGGCGCGCCCTTTCTGCGCCTTCACACCCCCGCTCCCCGCGATACGAACGACCCCATGGACCTTGCAACGATCATTGGCTGCCTGCTCTCCTTTGGCCTGGTTTTCCAGGCCATGGCAGGCGGTAGCGGAATTGGTGGTTTTGTCGACGTGCCCTCTCTGGGTATCGTGTTCGGTGGAACGATTGGTTCCATGCTGATGAACTTTCCGATGAGACAGTGCAGCAGCGTCATCAAGGTCACCATGCACACGCTCATTTTCAAAATGAGCACGCCTACCGACGAAATCGAACGCATCGTCGAATACGCGAACCTCGCTCGCCGAGAGGGCCTATTGGCCCTTGAGGACAAGCTTCAATCAGTTGAAGATCCTTTCTTCGCAAAGGGCATCCAGCTGGTCATCGACGGGTTCCCCGTCGAGACCGTTCGCGACATTATGGAGCTCGAAGCCGACTGGCAGTTCCAGCGCCACTCCGCCGGCCGCAAGGTGCTTGAGTCAGCAGCTGCAACGGCTCCGGCTTTCGGCATGGTTGGTACTCTTATCGGCCTAGTGAAGATGCTCGCGAACCTGTCCAACCCCGATGACATTGGTGCCGGCATGTCCGTTGCCCTCCTTACAACTCTCTACGGCGCCATGCTCGCGAACATGGTTTTGATTCCCCTTGCCGGCAAGCTCGAGGTGCGCGCGAAAGAAGAAGTTCTTCTTCGCGACCTCATGGTCGAAGGAATCATCGCGATACAGTCCGGCGAAAAGCCACAGCTCATCAAAGAAAAGCTTAAGAGCTTCCTGGCCCCGTCGGCCCGCGCCGCTATCGAGGACTAGAAGGTGGCCAAGCAGAAGGACGGTCCGCCCCCCGTCGAGGGCGGCCCGCAGACACCCGAGTGGATCGTTACATTCTCGGACATGATCTCCTTGCTAGTGACGTTCTTCGTCTTGCTCCTTACCTTCTCCAGCCTTGAGTCCGAGGATGTGCTCAAACTGAAAGGCCTAACCAGTGGAGGCAGCGGCGTGGTCGTCGCGGACTTGGCCAGCTCGATGATCTCCGAGCCAGTGCACCGCCTGACAAAAACAGATTTGATACGCGGAATCAAGGACCCCCACTCCCGGCCTCCCGAAGAGCTTCCCGACGAGATCGCGAAGCACGGCTACGAGCGGGGAAAAGATCAAATCGAAATGGACCTGAGCTCGATTGGCGACGGTCTTGAGATCCCGTTCGGCGATCCCTGTCAGTTCGCACCCGGTTCTGCAGAAGTGCCGGCCGAGCTCGCTTCTCGAGCTTCTGAGCTTGCCGAAGTTGTCTCGCACTATCCCTACATGGTGCTTGTCGAAGGGTTCACCGACGACGCCTTTCGGGCAACGCCCACTTACCCCGATGCCGAGTCCCTCGCCCTCGCGCGCGCCCGCGCCGTCGCCGACATCATGGTTGGAACCACAGAGCTAGAGCGTATGAAAGTTCTCATCGCAGGCCCAGGTGCAGAGCGCCCCGTAGCGAGTAACGAGACCGCAGGTGGTCGAAGGGAAAATCGTCGCGTCTCGGTCAGACTCTTGACGCTTCCCGTTAGCTATCAAAACCATTTAAAATCTGAACGCCAACGCACCGAAGCTGAAGCCAAAGCATCTAACGATGCGAGCTTACTGCAGCAGGGGGAAGTCTAAGTATGGGCGCAAAACCCACAGCCAAAAAGGCTGGCCCGCCATCCTACATGGTCTCCTTTGGCGACATGATGACGCTTATCCTCACCTTCTTTATCCTGCTGGTCTCGATGGCCCAAAAGCAAGATCCGGGACTCGTCGCCAAAGGTATTGGATCTTTCATCGTGTCGCGAGACTCGCACGGAATGCGAGGTGTACTCTCAGGCGCCGAGAAGCAGGCCATTCACGATAAAGTCCGGGTCCGCTTCGGTCTGCCCACAAAAGCAGAGGAGCAAGCCAGGGGTAGTTTTGACATGACTTCGAGCCTGGAGCTTCTTCGGACGAAAGCTGCAGAGGCCCTAAAGCCACATGAGGAGATCCTGCAGCCCGCTCTGGTCGTCTTCGACCCGGATAGCTCTGAGCTCACCTACGACCAAAGGCGCTTCCTAGATGCGATTGCGGTCACAATTCGACCGGGAAAAGGCCAAATCCTCGTTCTTGAAGGGCACGCTGCAGATTCCGGAGGCATGGATTTGGACCGGGATATCGGCTTGGCCTTTAAACGCGCCAGAGTCCTCCGAAAGTACTTTATTGAAACGCACAATTTTGCCGAAGAGAGGGTAGAAGCCCGTTCATGGCTACTTGAAATCAACGGGCCACAGGACGCCTCGACTCGATCCGTAGACGGACGACTAGTCACGCCCAGCTCGGTCTTCTAACAGCTCACCCAGACACCACCATGGCAGACAATAAAAAAGAACCGGAAGAAGGCGCCCAAGGCGAAGACAAACCGCAGAAGAGTAAGAAAGGACTCTCCCTAGGTGGTGGCATGATTGCGCTCGTTGGAGTCGCATATCTTAGCGCCACGATGGGCACACCTTCGATCGGCCCTATCCCGCAATACCAGGGCCCCTTTGTTCTCACGCTTACAGGCGAAAAGGAAGTCACCCTCAACCTTGCGAGCTCAACGACAAAGTACTTAGTCATGAAACTTGACGCTGAGTACGACTGCTATGACCCGAACTATTTTGAAGTCCGCAACGAGGACGACGAAGGGGCTCTCTTCAACGCAGTCGTTATCGATATGTTGAACGAAATTGGTAGTACGAAAACGCTTGAAATGGTCACGAATGAAGCCTCAAAGAAGGCTTTCTGGTTGGAGCTTCGGGATGGGCTAGACCCCATCTGCTTCCCGATCCACGTAGGCAATACGGACAATCCATACCAGTCGGACTCCGCAAGCGGTATCAAGCCTGGTGACTCCATGCTCTTTTCCAGCCTGCGAGGGCGCCATGAAGATCACACGCTTTATGTCGACGCCCCGGCCAAAACTGTGCGCCTGGACGGAGGCGAATCCGTCGGCTACCACGGCAGTGAAATCGACCTGCTAGCCACCAACGAAAACGATAAGTTTATTTACCTCAACGTCAGTGAGATCGACCCCAATTTTGTGGGCGAACTGAAGGTTGGCGTAAAGGGGAGACTGCGTAGAGTCCTAGTCCAAAAGTTCGGACTGCAGTAAACAGAAGAGCACCAAATGACCTCACAGCTCAATCCCAAAGAAGTCCAAGCCATTGCCGACGCAATGGCCGGTGGAGACGGTGCGACCAACCTAGTGTTGGACGTAACCGAGCGGGATTTCCGTATTCCACGGCGTCTTAGTTTAGAGGTGATCAAGAAGCTGGATGCAACCCTGCGCAACTCGGTTCCTAGCCTGAAGCGCTCACTGCAATCTGTACTTCCCGCCGAGTTCATTCTGGAGCCCACAGGCGTTCGCGAGATGACCGCCATTGGTCTTTTTGAGAACCTCCAACTCCCCTTTGTCGTCGCCCGATTCGAGAGTGAAGGGGCGCCGGGCTGGGTCTCTTGGACTCAAGAGCCCGCACTCGCTTGCGTTCAAGCTGCGCTTGGAATGACCGAGACGGCCCTTAAAGACGGCGACGATAATTCTGACGTAGAGGACGAAGAGCGCGAGTTTTCATTCATTGAGCGCCGTGTTCTTGGGAGGCTAATCGAAGCCATCCTTGAGCCCTTGTCGCGCATGTTCAAATTCGATATCGACGACATTCTGGTCGCCGAAAAAGAGGACGACATCGGTTCTTGGGAAGATGCCGGCCCCGACGCCGACGCCCACCGCCTGTGTATCGATCTGGAATTGAACGCACTCGGCACAACAAGCACTCTCACCCTCTACTTGCCGGGTTTCCACTCGAAAGATGTAGAGGAAGAGGAAGAGGCTACCTCCACGGAAACCCCGAGCCACCTGGAAGACATCCCCGTTGAAATGCGGGCGTTATTTGACATGGTGGAAGTTCCGCTGAACCAGCTTCTCGATTTAGAGGTTGGCGACATCTTGCCGCTAAGCCCCACCCGTTCGACCAACCTAACAATCAACGTAGGCGACGAGCCTGTCGCCCGCGGCCAACTTGGCCGCAACTTCGAACGCCTTGCAGTGCGCGTACTCGAAGTTCTCGACCCACCTGACCCCGAAATCTAGTCATGTCAGACAACGAAGAAATACGCGCAGCCGTCGAAAACGAGGCTGTTGACATCCAAATCGACTCGGCGACCGAAGCGGTTCACGCCCAGGTCAATGAGTTAGAACAACTCCAGGCCAGTGTTCCGGAGGACGGGTCGATGGGGCTCGATCAGCTACTTGCTGTTGGCGTAGAGGTCACCGTCGAGGTCGGCCGTTCACGTTCTACGTTCGCGGAGCTGATGAAGATGGGCCCTGGGACACTCTTGGAGCTCGACCGAGATGCCCACGAACCGGCCGACATCCTCGTCAACGGCAAGATCGTTGCAAGCGGCGAGATCGTTACGATCGGAGACCGTTACGGCGTGCGAATCACGTCTGTATTGAATGAATAGAACTCGTCAATTCATCCGTCCCTAACGGACGGCTTGGGGAGGCTGCGTTACTGCGCGGCCTCCCTTTTTAGTTTACAGGGACCTCGTTTATTGGAACGACAATGAACACTGCGGGGCGTGCCCCCTACAGGGCACCCAAATCCATCACCGCTGGATCGAACGCCGCGACCGGCTGCCCCTCAATCATCTGGCAGAGCCCTTCCGCCAAACCCGGCGCCAGCTCGACACCCCGTTCACCTAGTCCCAAGGCAACAAACAACCCCTCGACTCCGGGTACCGCGCTGACAACTGGCGAGCCAGACTCCCTCTCCATTAGCTCAACGTGCTCGACTTCTAATGCCATTTCCAGACTGTCGCCATGGAACGGCAAGCGCTCCAACACCAACTCCAAGGCAGAGCTGGAGAAGCGCCCACCACCGCCAAGCCGCCCATCGTCCGAACACCCCGTAGCGACCAATGTCCCGTTTTGCGGATCGCACCAAACTCTAAACCTGCGGCCCAGATCAACCAATGCCGGGTGCGCGTAAACGGGCCCCTCGCCGGGAGCAAAAAACGACTCCACCTTAGCGGGGTCACTCAGCAGCTCTCCAACACCTCCCGCACCCAGCGATTCCATCCCGCATCCCGCCTCTTCCACAACGAGGGGCGCACGGAACCGCCAGCGCTCGACAGATTTTGACACAAGTCCAAGATCCATTTCGGTCAGCCCCACATACTGCGGCGCCGTCACCACCACGCGCTTGGTCTCGCAAAATCCACGGCTTGTCTCCAATCCCACAACTTTTCCCAACTCAACGCGAACTCCAGACACGCTGGTTCCAAAGCGAGTGATTGCGCCCCGGGTCCGCGCCAATCCCAACAACTCGGTGTAGTACATCTCAACGTCCAGGTGGGCGACGTGGGGAAGCCAAAGCCCACCCTCCCCTTCGTCCAGCGCCAACCCATAAAACTTCCCCGCCAAATCGGAGCCGTCTAATGCATCGACGCCCTCGATCCTTCGCTCAAGCAAAGAGTTTTGGACATGCTCCGCGCGCTCGGCCCCAAGGACTACTGCGCCCGGCCTTCCAAACTCCACTGCCCTTCCCGTGTTTGTTTCAAACCCGGCCACCTCGCGCATGCCTCTACGCGCGAGCCCAACAAGCTCGGGAGCCACGAACGCTTCCGAGGCCAACCCGCAATCCGGTAACTCCGGCCCGTCCGAAGCGTCGCCATCGAACAAAACCGCGGGACCGGCGAGGGGGTCAGCCCCTCGGCTCGCCTCGAGCACAGCCCATGCACCCATGATTCCACCACCAACAATCGCCACTCCTGCTCGCATGCGTTGATCCTCGCATGTCTACCCCCCCCATTTCTAGCCGACCTGCATTTTTCATCGGGCTCACCGTAAGCCGATGTAAAATCCCCCACATGATTCCCGAGCGCAAGACCCGAACCATCCACGTACGCGACCTCGCCATTGGCGGCAACGCGCCCATCGCCATCCAAAGCATGGCCGCCACCCGCACTGTCGATGTAGACGCCACGATGGAGCAAGTCCGCCTGATCGACGAGGCTGGTGCTGACTTGATTCGCATTGCGGCAGATACTCCCGCCGATGTCGAAGCGCTCAAAATCATCCGGGCCGGCACAAGTGCGCGCCTATCCGTCGACCTGCAGGAGAACTATCGCCTAGCCGAACAGGTAGCCCCCCTAGTTGACAAGATCCGCTACAACCCGGGGCACCTGCACCACCACGAACGCGCGCGCTCCATCGCCGATAAGGTCGCCTACCTTGCTGATATTGCCGGCGCCAACAACTGCGCGATTCGCATCGGCGTCAATGCTGGCTCGGTCGCCCCCGATTACGCCGCAAAGTTTCCAGCGACTGATGAAGGGCACGCATCGGCAATTGTCGCATCGGCCGTCGACCACTGCGCTCTTCTCGACAATTTGGAGTTCACGAACTACGTCGTCTCAATCAAGGACTCGGACCCGCGCGTCGTTATCGAGACTAATACTCGCTTCGCAACAGCACGTCCCGACGTCCCGCTGCACCTTGGCGTCACCGAGGCGGGCATGCCGCCCGACGGCATCATTAAAACGCGTATTGCCTTTGAGCAACTTCTATCCCAGGGGATCGGCGACACACTGCGCGTTTCCCTTACCGTCCCCTTTAAGGATAAAGGGTTGGAGATCCAGACTGGTCGCGAGCTTGTCGCCGATATTCAAGCGGGTCGCTTCCGCTCCGTTCCCAAGGGGTTTTTCGACGGGCTGAACATCATCGCGTGTCCCTCTTGTTCGCGCGTTGAGAACGAGGCGTTCATCGACCTTGCGCAAGACGTCAAGCGCATCACAAAGGACGCCTTGGAAGAAAACATCACAATCGCCGTGATGGGCTGTCGCGTTAATGGACCCGGGGAGACCGACGACGCGGACATTGGCCTTTGGTGCGGCCCGAAGAAGGTCAATCTTAAACGCGGAACCGAGACCCTAGGCGCCTACGGCTACGGAGAGATCCTCCATCGCGTACGCGAGGAATTCGACCGCCAGGTAGCCGAGCGCTCCGCCTAAGTCGTACCCTCTTCGGCCGGGTCGCTAAGCCCCCAACCCCAGAAGAATGCGACCAGGCTGCCGATCAGCGGATACCAGACAAACGACAAGATCTTCGTTTCCCCGCCTTCGATCCAGCTGCCATGTGCGGACAGCCATATGGCGCCCACGACCCCCACTAGCAGCAGCGAGGTTTGTAAATAGAATCGCCGGGGAGCAACCTCGCCCTTGGCTGACCTCAAGATCCCCGAGTTCAGCCATAGGAACAATAACCCGATCGAGCAAGCGATGGTCATCGCCTGCGCGAAGGGTTGATGCCACGAAATCGAGAACACGAACAGGACCGATAGAGGTGCGCTAAACGTGTAACCTCGCCCCGAAATCGGCAAGCGGAAGAACGCTAGTGCGAAGCCAGCTAGCAGCCCGCCAGCAGTAAATGTCGCCATAGCTAGCCCGAGGTCGAGAACCGAGTTGTAGTGCTCGGAGACCCAGTCCATCCAGACCGCGACTGCGCAAAGAACGACTGCCCAAAACAGCACAAGCCATCGGGAGTAACGCAACGTCTTGCGCGCCTCATCCTCTTCTGATACGAAGATTCCCAGTGCATCCAAACGAGCGCGCTCTCGCTTGCGGCGCGGCAGCCACGTCGCCGACAAGACCGTCTGTGAGAGCGCAGCCATCACGGAATCAAGGCTGCTGATCGCCGCCGCGAAAACGCCCGCCATGACGAGCCCCTTCAAGCCTACGGGGATCTCGTCGACCAAGAAGATCGCGAAGATCTTGTCCGCCTTCATTTCGTACAAGCTGAGCGCTTGCCCTTCGAGCGGATTCTGCTGATACCATACGTACAGAGCGACGCCAACAAAGCCGACAAGTAGCGTCACACCCATTGCCGAATAAGCGGCGAGAACGGCCTTCCTTGCCTCTTTTGGCCCTTTGCAGCAAAAGAAACGCTGAGCCATCATCTGGTCGGTGCCATACATGCCCGCCATCCACCACGAGGCAGCAAAAAGCGCCGCCCAGAATGTGTACGCGTTTGACCAGTCCATGCTGAAGTCCCACAGCCGGAACTTACCCGCGTCCCAGCCCTGCCTTGCGATCTCTACGACCCCCCCATCAATCTGGAAAGCAACGGTGCCAATGGCGATGCAAATACCAACAAGGAAGACCAGGAACAAAATCGTATCGGTCCAGACGACCGCGGCGATTCCCCCCATCCAGGTCCACCCCACCGCCACGATACCGATGGCTGTGATGCTCGTTACAAGAGGCGGAATGCCTGTGACGATTTCGAAAGAGGCGAGCTCTGGTCTGATTAGGATCTCCAACACCAGCGCTGTCAAGTAAACCCGGGCCGCCTGTCCTAAAACACCGCCGATCGCGAAGAGCCCCGTTACTACGGACCTTGAGCGATCGCCTAGGCGATTCGCCATGTAGTCATAGGGGCTATAGATCTCGCGCTCATAATACGCAGGCACAAAAACGAACGCCACGACGCTTCTTGCGATCAGCGCTCCGACGAGTCCTAGCTGTAGATAAGTGAAGTTGCCACCCTCCTTGAACACGACCGCTGGAAGTCCGATGAAGGTCAAGGCGCTAATCTCAGTTGCAACGATCGAGGCGCTCACCGCGTACCAGGGCAATTTTCGCCCGCCCAGGAAAAAGTCGCGGATCGATAACTGCTCACCTGAATTGCGGTGCCCGACCCAGGTCGTAAATGCCAAGAAGGCTAGGACAACTAGCCAATCGATCCAGCTGAACGTTCCGAGCAAGCCGCCTTCGTCGGGAATCAGACAAGTAAAAGCGGACCCGGGTGGGAATGGATGTGGCATGAAGAGAGGATGCCTGAGGTCCCGCTCGGTTTCCATCGGCAAAGTACTCGTACCGCGCCAACACTTTGCCACAATCCTTGGCATGAGTGATCCAACGAGCCCCACCAACCCCGTTCATGCCGCTTTCGATGACGCGCGTGCCACACTGGATGCGTTTATTGCCGAGCCCGGATGCTTAGCTGGCGTCACGCGTCTCGCCGAGCTGATCGAAACCAGCCTGATCAAAAACGGTGGCCGACTCCACGCCTGTGGGAACGGCGGAAGTATGTGCGACGCGATGCATTTCGTGGAGGAGTGGACCGGTCGCTTCCGAGGCAATCGTGACGCTCTCTCTGCCCTTTCGATGGGCGACCCGTCGCAGTTAACTTGTATCGCGAATGACTTTGGTTTCGAAGAGATCTTCGCGCGTCAGGTCATGGCGAATGGACGCCCGGGAGACTTGCTAATGGTCATCTCTACCAGCGGAAACTCCGCCAATTTGGTTCGCGCCGTCGAGGCCGCAAGAGAGCGCGGCATGATCACCACCGCCCTGCTTGGCAAGGGCGGGGGCGCTCTTGCGCCCATGGTAGACCATTCGATCGTCGTCCCCTTGGCCACGACGTCGGATCGAATTCAAGAAGTACACATCAAGATCATCCACACGGTGATCGAGGCGGTCGAGCGCAATCTCTTCCCCGCTAACTACGCTTAAGAAGCGCGCCCTCGGTCAACCTAAGCCGCCTCGTCTTTACCTAATTGAGCTTCGCGATAGGCTTCAATCAGGTCGCGACCTAACTCGAGCGCGCCCTCTAGAGACTCTCGGGCCTCGTCCATCGCTCCAGCCAGGTTCGTGGCGTTAGCGACGTCGCGGTCCTGAAGATTGCCGGCCTGCTGCTCGAGCTTTTCGAGCAATGCGTGGAACGATGGAGAGGAGCCCTCAGTTGCCTGTGGTTGATTCGAGGTAGTACCGGGCTTCGCGCCCTGCGCACTTGAGATTCCAAATTGTTGTAATGGGTCCATCTGGATTACCTCATGAAATTAAGGAGACTGTTGCTAATCATTCGCGTGCCGCTCATCTGAACAAGTTCCAAGCGCTGCTCCGCTTGCGTTAGCTCAAGAACGGCCTGGCTGAAGTCCACGTCGCGGAGATCGGAGCGCATTCCCTCGAGCTCCAGGGCCTGCCCCTCGAGCCGCTCCAAGCTATTCGTCATGCGGACACTACGCGAACCAAGAACGCCAATCCCGCCGAGCAGATTAGCCTGGTTTCGGTCGAGCTCATTCAACCCCATGCCAAGACGATCGACGACCTTGTCACTCTCGAGTCCGGTTTCGTTCTCAAGCGCGTCTACGATCTCCTGCAAAGCGTCGAACATGTTCACTGCCCCTTCGAACTGAACGAGCTCTTCACCTGCGCGATTCACACCGCCAAGGTTCACGTGAACTACGCTTCCCGTTGCTGGGTTTTTCATCTCCAAATTGGCCTCCGAGAAGTCGATCGGCGTATAGGGCGACCCCGCAATGGAAATGGATCCCGCTCCCGACACAACAGATGTCGAGGCTGCGCCGGTCCACCCAGTCATGTCAAGGTGAACCTCTGCCCCCGATGCCGTTTTCACGACGATATCGGTAGCTTCAGCGTCGCCCACTTCGGGCAACGCAACGGTCTCGCCGCCTAAAGAGATCGTCCCCTCGACCAGGTCGATCGTCAAAGTCGCGTCGCCAATGATCGTGTCGTTAGCCCCACCGTTTGCCAGTGCGATTCCGACAGCGCCAATTCCCGGCGCGGAGGTTCCGTCGTGCTTCACGTCGATGTACTCGAACCCCGTTCCGAAGTCCGCGGTTGTCCCGCCGGAGAGTCCGGTCAGTCCAGAAAATCCGGTTCCGGTGCCTTCGTGCTTCGAGAAGATCGACGAGCCCGGCACGTTCACTGCGATGTCTACGCCCTCGCCAATGGGCACTTCCTGCAAGTCACCGTTGCCTGTGTAGCCCACGTATTTCGTCCCACCGCTGCTACTTTCAGCGAAGGGAGGGCTGGTCGTATTTGTACCTCCGAAAACGTACTGCCCTTGAATGCGACTGTTTGAAAGCTCGACCATCTGGTCGCGTAGGAACGAGATCTCTGCCGCCAAGGAATGCCGGTCTTCCTCGCTTAGAGTTCCGCTCATCGACTGGATGACAAGTGTACGGATCTCGGTCAAGAGTTCGGACGAGTCCTGGAGTACCGATGCGCCGTAGTCCACTAGAGTGCGACCATTTGCAACAGATTCGGAATAGGACGTGTTGTGCGCAATGCGTGACCGAAGTGAGATCACTCGAGCTGTGGCTCCAGGATCATCCGATGGCCGAAGTAGGCGCAAACCCGTCGAGATCTGAGCCTGACTCTTAGTCAGGTCATATTGATTCGTGCGGATGCCGCTCAAAAACTGGGTATAGCTATAGCCGCTACTGATTCGAAGACTCATAGTTTAGACCAAAGACAGGATGGAGTCATTGAGCTCGTCAATGACAGTGATGTACCGAATTGCGGCTGAATAGGACTGCTCGTAGCGCATCAAATCGATGAGCTCCTCATCCATATTGACGCCTGAGACTTGTTCGCGCTGAAGTTCGAGACTTCCCAGTAGCGCTTCGTTGGCGTTGTATGCCGTCTGTGCTGTACTGGCCTCGAAGCCGATGCCGCCGATGAACTGACTGTAGAACTCGTCGAAGGTCTCACCGCCAAGTGCACCCTGTGCGGCGTCCTTTTGACTGAACATGGAGAGCAGCGCGCCCGCGTCAGCCTCGCCGCTAGAGAAGCCTGCGGCGATTAGATCAGGGTCGAGTTCGATGTCCTTACGCAGGGAAATGTCAGCTGCCCCCGAACCCGAGAACAGGCTGTTTAGACCGAGCGCTACAAGGACATTGGATGTGTCCGGGTCGCCCACGACATCCAGGGTGAATTGGTCCCCGTTGGCTGCGGAGAGGTCGCCCAACCCGAAGGAGACAGCAACACCGTTACCCACCGTCAAGTCAGAGCCCGGAATGTAGTCCTCGCCCACGTCTAGCGTGACCACCAGATCTCCGTGCTCGTCAAAGACCTCGATTCCCAGGCCGGGTGTGGTGCCTACCACCCCATCGCCCGTCGGTACGAATTTGTAGATGCCGTTCCCGTCACCTGTGTAGGTTCCGGACACAACAGGAGAGACGCTATTCTCTGCGCCCGTGAAGGCTTGGCCGATTTTGCTACTCCAGCCGAGTCCGGCAGCTGCGCCACCACCAACCAGAGTGAAGTTCTCCTGGCTTCCCTCTCCAATCGACTGCAAGAAGAAGTGATCCCCCACAGTTGTCGCCTTGATTCCCAAGGCGCTGGCGCCTAGGTCCGCGTTTATTACATCAGCGATCTCCTCGGCAGTCGCCTCTGTAATGTCCTTGAAGTCGGCCAAGTCAAATGTCACGGAGACGGGAGTGGGAACGCCCGCAACGTCTACAGTCAGGTCCAGTGTCTGGCCATCAGCAAGTGCATAGGGGCCCTCTGTACTCGCACCAAGTGATGCCTTGCCACTTCCGAACGTCCCCTCGTTATCGGGATTCGAGTCTAGCGTTGGGCTGAAATCAAAACCGTATCCTCCCTCGCTCACGAGCCGAAGGCTGCCCAAGCTGCTGATCTCGGCGTTGACATGCGGGATGTCGTCAAGTGCTTCGGATAGCTCGCCGAGCGTCATGCTTGCAGCGTCGATACCAACCTTGTGCTTGGTAATCGCGCCGGTCGAGTCTTCCGTCACGGTGACATATAGATCGCCTGTTGACACATCGAAAGGCAAACTCCCGTTGGAGAGAAGTTCGTCCGTGTACTTGCCATCACCATCCATGTCACCGATACCGTTCGCGGCAGCAAGTTGCTTGAACGGGCCACCTGCGGGCACGCCTGTGCTGTGCCCCTTGTTCATCTGGAAAATCAGGTCGTTCGCCAATTTGTCTAGGTCGTCCAGGATCGCCGGCATCGTGCTCTGGGAAATATCTAGGTGTGCACCTAGCGATCCTCCGGCCACATCGATGCTTCCGACGACGCCCTGTAGCTTCACTGCAGGCTCACCGCCAGGGTTGGCCTGCAAGCTCATCTTGTAGGCGCCATTCGACCCGACGAGAGTTCCACCACCAACGGACACATGCATCGCGCCGGTGCTGATCTCGGTTACTTTGATTCCGACCACGTCGGCAAGCTCGCCGAGGATAACGCCCCGCTGGTCACGCAGGTCGTTGGCGGGGACCCCACTGGCCTCGGTCTCAGCAATCTGCTTGTTCATCACCGCCACTTGGCCGGCGAGGTCATTCACCTTGCTAATGCCAGACTTCGCTTGGGATGCCGTGTCTTGGCTAAACGATCCCAGCGCTCCAGCGATCTGATTGAACGTCGAGGTCAAGTCCATCGCCGCTTGCGCCATGCTTGTACGCAGCACGCCATCGCTCGGGGACGACGACAGGTCGGACATACTCCCGAAGAAGTCATCCATCGAGTTGCCCAGACTGAACCCGTTGGGCTCGGCGAAGACCGACTCGATCTGATCGAACGCAACCATGCGCGCCTCGAAAGATCCACCGATCCCCAAACGCGACTGAATGCGCCCCTCGAGAACGTTGTCGAAACTACGTTGAATACTGGTCGCGTTAACGCCTGAACCAACAAGCAAACCTCGCACGTTAAGTGCCTTGGATGTGCCGTGGCTCACGCTCTGCTGCGAGTACCCCTGGACGCCAACGTTGGCGATGTTGTGACCGACCGTATTGAGCCCGACTTGCGAGCTCAAAAGGGCTTTCAATCCCGTGTTAAATCCTATTCCGCCCATCGTTAGGCCTCCGTGTTGACTAGGGCGCCGCCTTCATTTAAGGCCTCACCGTTCGTGTTGAGAACGTCTTCGACGACCTCTTGAATTACGCCTTGGTGGTAGCGCGCAAATGTACGGACGCGCTGCGCCACCTGGCCGGTCTCAGTAAGACACGCTTTTAGGTCCTTTCGCAAAATCGAAAGGCGGCGGCCGTTAGAGCCCAATCGCGTAGCGATACTGCCCAGCGTCAGCGTTTTTGCTGAAACGCTCCAAATGCGCTCGAAATCCATCATCAACATGCAGCGACGGCGGTCCCGGGGTCCACCCGTCGCACGCAAGTTACGCCCCTCGGCGACACGAAGATCGAGCTCGTCAAAGTTCGTGACCTTCAGTGCTCCTTCTTGCTGCTCTAGATTCTTCAGCAGCTTACGCTGCGCGTTAAGTTCTTCCTGGACCCAAGCTTCCAAGCGCGGGATCAGTCCATCAAGTATTAGATTCATGATTGCTCTCCTTCGATGCCCTTAAGTGCGCTGTGCTTTGAGGCTGCTTCAACGCCAAGTTGAACTTTCAACATGCCCGCCATGCCAAGTCCGCCGTCCGCGGCGATCGCTTCGCCCATGTTGCGGTCGAACCACTCGTTGTAGATGTCAGCGCCAGGCCCCTCGCCGAAGAGACCCTTCGACATCGAGCCACGCATCTCTTTGACAAGCATAGATGCGAATAGCGACTCCATTTGGTTCGCGGCGTCTTCGATCTCGGCCTCGGTCGTCGGACCGTCTCCGGCACGTAACGCCTCGGCTTTTTGGGCCATCTCCTTCTGCAGGTTATCCTGCATCGAAGTCGCTGCCATGTTGCCGAGTCCGGCCGTGCTAGTTCCAATACTTTGCATAGCTGTTAGAGGGTGATGATTTCGGCGAACAGCATTCCCGACTGGGACATGCTTTGGAGGATTTGGATCATGTCCCGGGAAGTTACCCCGAGAACATTGAGTACATCGACAACCTCGTTCAGGTTGGCGGCGCCTTTGACCATCGAGAGAGGACGGTTTTCCTCCTCCACAACCAGCTGCGTGCGAGGGATGATCTCGGTGCTTCCACCAGAGAGCGGTCCGGGCTGGCTAACCTCGGGCGATTCGGCGATCGTTACGGTCAAGGTGCCCTTTGTGACGGCGCCTGGCCCGATGCGCACGCGTTGCCCAATCACGATCACCCCGGTGCGCTCATTAATGACAACCCGGGCAAAAGACTCAGCGGTGATTTCGCGCTCAAGGATGCTCGCGAGGAACGCGACGTGCTGGTCGCGATCAACGCCTTCGGGCACAGCCACTCTGACACTCAAGGCGTCGACTGCAACAGCTGCATTTGGGTAGAGCGCGTTCACGGACTCCGTCACATTCACCGCCGTTCTCAGGCCACCCTTCAAGTAGTCGCCGTCCAAGTAGATGTAGCCGTGCTCGCTAACGATGTCCGCCTTCACTTCAAGCTCAACTTTGCAGCCCCTGGGGATCATTCCCACAGTCGGGTGGTTCGTTGCAGCCGATGCTCCCTCGCCGCTAGCAGAAATGGAGCCGGTGTTTAGAGGCCCGGATGCTGTGCCGTAGATCTGTCCGTCCGGGCCCTTGAGGTAGGAGAGCAGTAAAACACCACCACTGAGGCTTGTCGAATCCCCAATAGTGGCGGCGGTCAAGTCGACGGGAGTTCCAGGCTTCGCCCCTGGAGGCAGGATCGCACTCAGGGTTACAACGGCCAAGCTGCCGGTGAGGATTTCTTTTTCGGTGACGTTGATGTCGAGCCCGCGAAGGTGGTTGCTCATCAACTTACGGACCAGTCCGCCGCTGTCGCCGGTGCCGTTGAGTCCGAGCACGAGGCCAACGCCCGTGATCGTGTTTTTCTCTTGTCCACGAACGTTCATGATGTCGCCGACGCGAACAGCTAACCCCATCTCGGCTTTCAAGTTTGGGGTGCTCGCGGTACGCGGTAAGCGGGTGTACGTCGAGCTCGACTTGCCCGCGGGCTGCGCCGGCGCTTCGATTCCGCCTGCCGGGATTACGACGGGGACTACTTCTTGGCTTCCCGCGGTGGGAACTTGAAGGAAGGCGAGGATGAGTGAGGAAATCATGGGGAGAATCGGGTGGTAGGGAATCGTCGGCGTTGTACTTATGAACTTTAGAGCTGTCTAAACTAGAAGGGCCACAACCAAGAGATCGCGTCGTGGAACACCGCTCCAACGCCGGTTCTATTGGTGGCCGTAGTCAATGGGCCCTTTCCCGAGTAGGTCACTTTTGCTTCGGCGACCAGCTCCGAGTCGATAGTGTTCGCACTTGTGATGTCCCAACGGCGAAGGATGCCGCTGAACTCGATCACTTTGGATTCGCCGTCGATGCGGACTTCGCGACGGCCCTCGATCACCATGTTTCCATTCGGAAGGACGTCCATGACGATCGCTGTAAGGCGCGCGCTGAAGCTGCCCTTCTTGGTATAGGTCGCCGAGCCACTAAAGCCGTCTTTGCTCTCCGCGCCAAGGGTTGGAAGTGGATTGAGCGTCTTTCCCAAAATGTTGATCTTGCTCATCTCGTAGTCGAGTGCCGTCGACTTTGTGAAGTCACTGGCTTCCGTGTTGTTAACATCAGCCTCTTCCTGAATCATGACGGTAATTAGATCCCCAGGACGGGAAGCCACTTTGTCGGCGATGCTAGAAACCCCGGCCGTCTTCGCGTTGAAGATCGAGCCATTGCGGGCTTGCGCCGAAGCGCTATCGCTGAATGTGATCAGCGCGCAGCCTAAGAGTAGAGTGCTTAGAGTCTTGTTAGAGATGTTCATCTGTTGCTTGGGTGGTTATGTGCTTAGTTGCGGTCGAGATTGAGTTCAACGAGCTCACGTGACTTGATCACGCCGCTAAGCTCCAGTCCGGTGTCAGTCCGTACGACGCGAACCATGTCGCCAATCGATCCGGTCGATTGCACGATCACGGTCACCTCGGCGCGAATCTTTCCCTTTCTCACGAGCAGAGTGACCATGTCTCCCTTGTGCATAATTGCAGGACGTGCGACATCGGCCTCAGTGACGACTTGGCCTTCCAGCAAAGTCCTGTTGGCGATTGCGCCCACCATAGAGTTGGGTGAGAGCACCATGCCCACCCCACCGGTCGGAACAACTGTGCGGTCAATGCGAAATAGTGCGGGGCTTATGTCAGTGCCGGCAGGCAGGTTGCGAACCAGAACCGGGAGCTTCTCCCATACTTTCACGTCCCAAGAGGCAAAGATGGTGCGATAAGTCGCCCCACTCACCTTGACTCGGATCTCTACATTCATCAACCCAGTCGTAAGGTCTGCACCCTCGAGGATTGCTTCCAACTTCGCTTCGCCCACTTCGCCGTCGCTCATCGGGACTTCGAGTGCGCCTAGAGATTTTGTAGGGGTCCACGTTATGTCGCGACCCTTTACCATTTTGGTGATCTCCGCATCAACGGCGGCGAGCATCTGGTCCTTCGTCACGGTCTGCACCTCAGGCTTCACGCGGCATGCCGCGCGGCCACCAAACGAGACCTCCAAACTTGGAATCTGCTGACGGATCTTCGAACGGATCATGTTGCGATCGATCGCACGGGAGAATCCCGGGTTCGGCGCCCGGCCGAGCTCGATTGCTTCGATAGCGTCGATCGTTGCCTGGTCGGCGCCGGTGATCGACGATACGATTTCGCCAATCTCGATTTCGGTTCCGCGAACGGTCGCATCCATCGGAATGGTGATCGAGACGCCCGCAAGGAACAGTGATGTAAGTGAAGTAATCATAGTCGTAGCTCCTTAGCGGATCATCTGGTTGACTTGCTGCATCATCTCGTCGCCGACCTTGATCGTTCGGCTGTTGAGTTCGTAGTTGCGCTGGGCCTGAATCAACTCGATCAGCTCGTCGACAACGGCGACGTTGGCTTGCTCGAGGAACTTGTGCTTGAGGGTTCCCGCGCCGGCCGTCGCGGGAGTCACGGAAGCCGCGGTGCCAGAACTCGGCGTTTCGATGTAGTAGTTGTCGCCGATGGCTTCCAGCCCTGCTGGATTCGTGAAGCGATGCAGGGTCAGCTGGCCAGCGCTCGCGATGGTGCCGTTTGCCTTGTAGCTCACGGTGCCATCGATACCGATCGAGATGTCCTGCGCCCCATCGGGAATCGTAATGCCATCCGACATTGGGAAGCCATCTGCCGTAACGATCGCGCCCTCGGCGTCGCGGTGAAGCGCGCCGTCACGGGTGTAGAACGTCTCGCCACTCGGGGAGTCCACCGCAAAGAAGCCCGCCCCGCTAATGGCCACATCCAGCTCGCCACTCGTCGGAACGATGTCGCCTTGCTGGTGGTTCTTCACCGAGCTCGCGATTTGCGCACCAGTACCGATCTGCATGCCGCTGGGATCCAAGTTGTCCTTGGTCACGTTCGCCCCGGGCTTGCGGTAGTTCTGATAGAGCAACGAGCGAAACGACAGCCGGTTCTTTTTAAAACCGGTCGTGTTCACGTTGGCAATGTTGTTTGCGATCGTCTCTACCTGGCGCTGTTGGGCTTGCATACCAGTTGAAGCTGTGCGTAGGGCTCTAATCATTTTGTTGGGTTTTGGCTTGGGGTGTGTTGTTGTTTGTTCGTGTGCTCTTTAGAGCGTGGCGGATGCCTAGCGGATCGTCGTCAAGCGCTGGTAGCTGTCGGCGAGCTGCTTCACTGTGTTCGAAGCGCTCTCGTAGGAGCGCTGTGCCATAATCATCTCGACCATCTCTTGGACGGGGTTGACGTTGGCGGCCTCGACGGCCTCTTGAACGACTTCACCTGTGACGGCCTCTTCAGAGACGCCGCCCTTGTTGTGGTAGTACCCGTTGTCGTCAAGCACCAGCAGTTGGGGCCTGTCGAAGTTCATTAGCTTCAGCTGTCCCATGCGCTCCTCGCGCTGGTAGACATTGCCCTCGCCGTCGATGCGAAGCTCCTCGCCGATGCTCGGGTCGATCGTTCCAGGATGCTCGTCCCAAACGATCGGCGTGCCGAACTTCGAGACCAGCTCGCCACCTTCGGTCAAGCGTAGGCTGCCGTCGCGAGTGAACATCTCGCCCTCGTCCCCTTCAAAGGTGAAGAAGCCGCTGCCATTGATGGCAAGGTCCAGCGAGTTGCCGGTTGGCACTATCGCGCCCTGCTCGAAGACGGTTTGCGTGTTGAGGGCTTGCCCGCGGCGGGTTTCACCACGAACAACCTGCTCAAAGGAGAGCGTCGATCCAACTTTGCGCTTAAACCCATTGGTAGAAGCGTTGGCTATGTTTGTCGAGATCATTTCGAGCCGCTTTTCAGCGACTGCCATCGATCCTACTGCGTCATAAAGGCCTGTACTCATGCCCTACCTAGACGCACCCCCCGTGCCAAGTGCAGGAATAGCTCAGAATGAGCGTTTTCGGGCTTGCGGAGGGTGACTTGGGACTCCTGCAAGCCCCTCCCGGAAAGCATTTCCAGGTCATCCCTTTCCAACCGGGAAGAAAATGCGTGCCCCGCCAAGTCCGATTTATCCCAACCTGGACAAAAGGGCGGCGCCCCGAAAGAGGCGTCGCCCTTATTTGGCCCAATCGTGTGTCCATGGACGGGCTTACCCCGCCCCACATCGAGCCCTGCTCTTGAGTGCCTATTACAGCATGTTGTTTGCTTCGGACATCATCTCGTCCTGCACCGAAATCACTCGCGCGTTCGATTGGAAGCCTCGTTGAGCCTGGATCAATCGCACGAACTCCTCAGCAGTATCGACGTTCGATTCTTCAAGAGCCCCGCCAATGACTTCGCCGGCTGCACCTGTCATCCCGGCACCAAAGGCGATTTCGCCGCTGTTCCCGGTCTCGCCCCAAAGGCTGTCACCGACCGCTTCCAGGCCTCCCTGGTTCGCAAAGGTTCCAACGCCAAATGCGCCGAGTTCTGAGGTCTGTCCGTTGCTGTAAAAGCCCTGGATCGTGCCATCTTTTAGGGTGTCTATCGTCGACAAAGTACCGGCGCCATATCCGTCCTGACCGCTGGCCAAGACCGAAGCATTCCCGCCGAATTGTGTCAGGCCACCGAAGTCGCCCGGCTGACCAAAATCAAGGCCTACAGTCTGCGCTGCTTGCCCTTCAAATTGAACGGTCACGCTGCCTGCTGCTGGGCTCAAAATCGAGCCGTCCGCATTGAAGACAATCCCGGAAATAGTGCCGCTTGTGACCGAGCCTTCTTCGGGCGGAATACTAACGTCCAAGTTCCAACTTCCGTTCTCCTGACGCTCGTACTCGAACGAGAGCTGGTGTGCGGTGCCGGAGCCGTCGTAGACTTCTACCGAGGTCGATGCGGTATCCGGTCCCTGTCCATTTGTCGTCACGCTCATCACGTGATCGGCCCAGTCACTGCCGCCGGCCTGGTTTGCTCCGTCGAGTAAAACAAGGGACAGGCTCGCTTCGCCCGTGCTGTCCGAGGTCAGCTCCATCTGCTTACTGGTGGGGTTGAACAGCACGCTAGCGCCTGCATACTGACCGTCGAGGAACGCCGCAAGGTCACCGACGGTGGTGCCGTCTGCTCCATAGACAAAGGATGCCGCGAGCGGGGAGCCGTCGGCGTCCGATCCCGAAAACTCGATAGTGTCTCCCACCATGTACGGAGTCGTGTTCGACGTAAGTGAGTTCAGGTCCGTCGCCGAAGTCGCATCCGACTCGTAGCCCGTCACCAAACTCGTGCCCATTCCGACAAGTGCGGCAAGATCTTTGCCAGCCTCGCCAGGGGTTACTTTGATAGAAGACTTGGTTCCCTTTAGATCACTCGTCATATCGATCATTCCGCCCGCGCCAAGAACCGCGCTCACGTGATCTAAAGTGTTGATGGAATCAACGACGTCTTGTGCGGAGATCGTCCCCGTTGTGCTGGTCACTGCAACCTCTTGCGCAGAGCCATCATTCAGCGTCAAATCGAACGTAAAGGTCTCTCCAACCGGGACCGCAAAGGGGCCTACCCCGGTAGACATCAAGTTGGCCGGAGTGCCCGCTTGATACGGTGCCGCGCTTGTTAGCTCTTCCGATAGAGGACCGGTAACTTCACTCGGCAAGTTGCCGGTGAAGTCCAAGCTGCTGGTCGCCTTCGGAGGAAAAACGTCATCCACGTTCAAGTTGATCGGTTTGCCATCCGCCCCAAGAACTTTGTACCCGGTACGCAGGTCGGTCATGTCGGAATTTGCATCGAGAGCAAATGTGCCAACACGGGTGTAGAAGGTGTTTGAGCCCACTTGAAGGCCAAAGAAGCCCTCCCCTGAAAGTGCCAAGTCGAACGTCCGGCCCGTCACCGAGAGTGCACCTTGAGACAAGTTGCGGTCGATCGAACTTAGCGAGGCCCCCATTCCGATCTGCTGAGGGTTCGTTCCTCCGCCAATGGAGCCAGGCGCAGTTGCCGGCCTCAGAGTGACACTGAGTTGATCGGAAAAGAGCGCGCGTGCGGACTTGTAGCCGAGGGTGTTCGAGTTGGCAAGGTTGTTACCAATTACGTCCATCCAGTTCTGGTTTGCGTGCATGCCGCCAAGGGCTGATATAAAGGCGCGGGTCATTGTTGTTCGGGGCTAGTGGAGTTTATGTGGCTTGTGTTTAGATTAAGAGTCGATCTTGGGCAGTCTTAGGCGTCTGTGGATTCCGCAGAAGCGTCTTCTTCAACCGAGACGTCGCCTTCAGCGTTGCCGACCGTTCCCGCGGTCACCTCGCTGACGAAGAACAGTGGGACTTCGTTTCCATCGATCTTTAGATAGCTAAGGCCATCTTGGATTTTGATGCTCTCCACGGTTCCTTCTTGCTGAGCGCCCGTTGAGGGGTCCGTCCAAGTCACGTCTTTGCCAATCAACGCCGAACCCTCGGTAAGTTGGGACAACAGCGCGTTACTCTCGTCGAGGAGAGCCATGCCCAGCAAATTCTGGTTCATCTGCTCCATCTGCTCTAGGCTCGAGAAGCTTGCAAGTTGGGCAATGAAGTCCTCGTTGCTCTGCGGATTCATCGGGTCTTGGTTCTTCATCTGCGTCACCAAGAGTTCCATGAACGCGTCTTTGCCTAGGTCCTTATTGCCTTGCGCACCCGGGGTAAGCGGGGTTGCTGTATCGGTTGTGAGTCCAGTTAGTTCCATGGTAGTTTCCTTTGGTTGGTGCCTGCGACTTTTCGAAAGGCGCACGCTCTCGCGTTCGTGTTAATGATTTAGTCGTCGAATCCTGGCTAAACCCAGGTGTCGACTCCGCCCCGTTGTGCGGCAGAGTTGTTTTGTGTTTTGTGCTGCATCGCACGGGCCGAAGTCGCCCCGGGAAGCTCAGCTGTAAAGAGCGAACTTGCGCCAATAGGTGCACGTAGAGCTTGGCTTGAATCCCCCCCCCCAGTCGCTAACGTTGCACTGAAGTCTGACGCCATCTCCAAGTCGAAATTTACGACTTCAAAGCCTTGGGCTTCCAGCGCCATTTGCAGCTCGGGCAGCTGCTTTTCAAGAGCCTCGAAGGCCTCTTTTGTTTCGGTGCGAACCGTCGCTGTGAAGCGGCCCTCGCGAAGTGCGAGCGTCATGTTCACGCGTCCCAAGGCGGCGGGACTTAGCTGCATGCTTATCTCGCGGCTTCCCGGTGAAAGTTGCGCCTTGAACTGTCGTAGGATTGACGCCTCGCGCTCCATCCGCTGTTCTCTCTCGACGATCAGGCGCTCCATAACGTCCGGAGCTTCAGGAGCCTCCGCGGATGCCGTAGCGTTTGCATTCAGCCCGAGTGATGCCGTCTCGCGTTGACCAAGTTGACCTTCGCTTCCCGCGCCCGCCTGACTACCTGTACTCGGACCAACGACAGCTGTCACCGAAGGAGTGGGAGCCGGCGCTGCAGTGCCTGTCTGGCCGTGCCCTGCAGTCTTGCCCCCCGCCGCGTTTGCGCCGGTTGCTGCCGCGAAGTTCTGTTGGCTAGGATTTGTGGGCCCTCCAGGCTCTTGCTTGCTCGAGCTCGCTTTCGCATCGGTTGCGGCCATTTCGCCTTCCCCCCGCGTCTGGCGTTGAAAAATGTGTTGCTCACCCATGGGCTCGCGGCGCACCTGCTGGTCGCCTACCCCCTGATGGCAGACTTGCGCGTCCTCAGCGGTCAGTTCATCGTGCAGGCGATCGCTCTTGCCGCCTCGTTCGCTGCGCGCTGCACTTGCCTGCTCCCGGCTGGATTCCGCCTTGGTTCTTGCGCTTTCGGCGGTGTCTTTACGGCCCGCTCGCTGCTCTTTCGCTTCATTGGCGCGCTTGCTCTCGGCGTGCCGGGCCTCTGCGGCGGTTTTCCCGCTGGCCTTCTGGGCGCGCTCGAACTCTTCAGCAAACTGAGCGCCCGAGCCGTCCGCTTCCGGGCGTGTCTGGACTTGAAAGTTCGCCGTCAGTTTCGGCGCACTTGGACCTAGTATGGAGTTGTTGCTTTCTGGCTGCATGTCACCCCTAGGGACGCACACGCAGTGCCAAGTGATTTGATAGTTCGTAACTCACTTCGAGGTAAAGGCTTACACTCCTGGTGGCAAGCCGCTGCCAGCCGTGTGCCCCCGAAAAGCCTTCCCTCTCGTGAACTATCTTCCGCCAGAAACTGCCCTAGAGCGCTCCTCGGCGGTTCCGTCGTCGTGACCGATCACTAGATGGTCAGCGAGGCCAAGAAACAGCCCGCTCTCGACGATGCCCGGTGTCCCTGCGAGCGCGAGTGCAAGCGCTTCGGCATCTGCGATCCCGCCCTCGAACGCGCAATCAAAGATCTCGTTGCCGTTATCGGTCAGGTACGGATCGCCTGCACTGTCCATTCGCAGTCTTGGCTGAGCCCCAAGCGCCGTTAGCGACCTCTGCACTGGGGTTCGAGCGAAGGGGACAAACTCGACCGGCAGAGGAAAGATCGCACCGAGGGTCGCGACGACCTTATCGGGTCCGACGATGATCACCACCTCTTTACTGAGGCTGGCTACCACCTTCTCACGCAGCAATGCGCCGCCACCACCCTTTATCATGGTGTAGTCGCCGTCGATCTCATCCGCGCCGTCGATTGTCAGATCAATATGACTAACGTCCTCAAAGCCAACCATCGGAATGCCAAACGCTTCGGCCTTCGTCGCAGTGTCCACCGATGTGGGGATACCGCGAATTGACAGGCCCTCTTCGGCAACCCGCTCCCCAAGCCTCTCCAGGGTGAAAAAGACTGTAGAGCCGGTGCCCAGGCCAACAACCATCCCGTTTTGCACCCTCTCCGCGGCCGCACGGCCCGCTGCTCGTTTGGATTCACTCATGGGGTGATTTTCAGTTGGGAGGGCGCTCGGAGCAAGCACCCTGGCAAGAAGACTCAAAAGTCTTCTATTTTGTTCCCCCGACCGCCGATGAGCGGCCTATACTTCCGGCAAGTGAGAACCAGTCTCAACAAGAAACCATGACCCCCCTCTCTAGCCTAGGTCCCGACTCTACCGCAAAGCTCTCCCAGCTTGGCGGAGATCGCTCGTTCCAGCGCCGCCTGATGGAACTCGGCCTTCTACCCGGAACCCCGCTGCGTGTTGTGCGCCGCGTCCCAATGGGTGGTGTGCTTGAAATTGAGGTGCGCCGTAGCCGCGTAACCCTCCGCATGAGCGAGGCCTCGCAGGTGCTCGTCACACCCCTCGACTAGCGCGACCACGAGCGCAACTCAAGAATTATGCGCTCGCCGCTGATCGCACTCGCCGGTAATCCAAACACCGGTAAGACCACGCTGTTCAATCAGCTGACGGGTTCCACTGGCAAGGTGGGAAACTATCCCGGTATCACCGTCGACTGCCACATTGGCGAAGTCGAACTACCAAACCGTGGCACGGCCCGCCTAATGGATGTGCCCGGCACGTACAGCTTGGCCGCACGTAGCGAAGAAGAGCGCGTCGCCATCGAGGTCATTGCAGGGCTTTCAGAGAACCCCAATGATCGCCCCGACGTGGTCCTTGTCGTCGTCGATGCGACGCAGTTGAACCGCAACCTGTACCTTGTGCTACAGGTGCTCGAACTCGACATCCCCACCGTCGTGGCACTGACGATGGTCGACGTCCTTGAGAGCAAGGGTGAGCGTATCGACCGCGCCTCCCTCGCCAAAGAACTGGGCATCCCGGTGGTCGAGGTTACCGCGAGTACGCGGCATGGCTTCGATGACTTATGCGCGGCGATCGACAGTGTGCTGGACGCGCCGGCTCCAACGGCGCCTTGGACTCCGCCCGCCGATCTACAGGTACTCCTTGCGCCCCTTTCCAGTGCGCTTCCCCCTGAGTGGAATGCAAAAGGCGCGCGCTCTACCGCACTTTCACTTTGGGCGCTGCTGTCCATTGACGACGCCGATGAGCATGTGGGCCTCCCCGACTCGCTGCGCAAAGCCGTTGCCGCTTGCCGAAAAAGCGCGGAGGACGCCAAGCGCCCGATCGAAGAAGAGGTCATCGCCAGTCGCTACGCGTGGATCGACGAGCGCAGCGAACGCTTCCACCCCTCCGGGGAGGGCCGCGTGCACGAGTCCACCGATAAAGTCGACAAGCTCTTACTGCACCCGCTTATAGGCTTCGCCGTTTTTCTTGGGACGATGACTGTCGTTTTCCAGGCCCTGTTCTCGTGGTCGGATCCAATGATCGGCGCGGTCGAATCCGCCGTTGGATGGCTAGGAGCTGTTGTCTCAGGTTTATTGCCCACCGGCATTCTTCACGACCTTGTCGTGGATGGATTGATTGGGGGCGTGGGGGCCGTGCTCGTCTTCCTGCCACAAATCCTACTGCTGTTCCTGTTCATTGGTTTGATGGAGGACACCGGGTACATGAGCCGTGTCGCATTCTTGATGGACCGCGTCATGCGATTGGTCGGACTTCACGGTCGCGCGTTTGTTCCGATGATGAGCAGCTTCGCTTGCGCCGTTCCCGCCGTCATGGCGACGCGCACAATGGAGCGCAAGCGCGACCGGTTGCTGACGATGATGGTCATTCCGCTTATGACCTGTTCAGCGCGACTGCCCGTGTACACCTTGTTGATCGCGGTCATGGCGATGCCCGGGGAGGAGTCAAACTTCAACCAGGGTCTCCTAATGGCCGGCATGTACATCTTCAGCACTTTACTTGCACTCCTAGTTGCCGGTGTCCTTTCGCGCACCGTCATCAAGGGCCCCAAGGTCCCGTTGATCCTGGAAATGCCGCCCTACCGCCGACCCCACTGGCCGAGTGTGTTCCGCATGCTGCGCCAACGGGCGACGATTTTCGTGCGCGATGCCGGCGGCGTAATCTTGGTCTGCTCACTCGCCATGTGGGCGCTATTAGCGTTCCCGCGCCACGTGGACTCGAGCCCCGAACTCGCCACCATGCAGGCCGAGCTCGCCCAGCGCACCGAGCTCCTCTCTAGCTCCGAAGCGGAACTCTATGAAGCCCAAGGTGCAGGGTCACTCGATCCCGAAGAGCGCATCGGCGCAGACTTCGGCTCGAGGGAGAACCGGGCTGAGTTCCAAGCGCAGACGTACGAGCTCGAATCCGCCGTCTCCCAGAAGCTGTCCTCGGAGCGACTCGCGACAAGCTACGGGGGGCGCATGGGTCGAACGATCGAGCCTGTCATCGAGCCGCTTGGCTTCGACTGGAAAATGGGCATCGGCCTGATCGGCGCCTTCGCCGCCCGTGAAGTTTTCGTGAGCACAATGGGCGTCGTCTACGGAGTGGGCGAAGACCTAGACGGAGAATCGAGCTTACTGCGAGACCGACTGCGCCGGGAGACAAAACCGGATGGATCGCGCGCCTACACCCCGCTAGTCTGTTTCAGCTTGCTTGTCTTTTTCGCACTTGCCTGCCAATGCATGACCACGCTCGCGGTGGTCTATCGAGAAACAAAGGGCTGGCAGTGGCCAACGTTCCTGTTTACTTACACGCTGATTCTGGCGTGGGGCTGTAGCTTCGCGGTCTACCAGGGCGGCGTGGCGCTGGGCTTCGCATAGTTAGCAACGAGTTCTCGCGCTCTTAAGCAAACCGCTAGGTGTGATGCACACCGGGCACTCCCTGTCCCCGACTAAGGACAGCCCTAGACAACAAGTGCTCTCCACATGCGCCCTGCGCAGTTGGCACGACTCTCGCATATGGCTTTACATCACTCGTCACCAAGAGGTCACACCATGATTTGTAAAGCAACCCGTCGCGCCGCTCTTGGCGCTCTTCTTCTCGCCGCTCTCCCGGGGCACGCCTCTGCAGGCGTCGTCAAACTCGGAGGCGGGCAACCTGCGGCTCACCACGCTCCCTCGCTTCAAATTGGCAAAAGCGCTTGCTCCCTTCACGCCCTCTGTTTCCCCCAGAACAAGTGGATCCCAGCGCACACGAAACAGATTCAGCACCAGGTCTGGATCCCCGCAAAAAAAACGCGAGTGTGGATCGCACCGATTTTCGAGCAGCACTGCAGTATCTTCGGGTTGACGTATCAGGTGCACGTTGCCGGTGGTTACTACACGACCCAAACGCAGCCTAGGCGGCCGCAGCTCGTTCTGAAGAGCGTTACTGTTCCCGGTTACTGGGAGCAAAGCTGCCATGCGATTGCCGCGCCGCCCTTTGCAAAACAGCACACAGCGCCCCCAGCTTCTATCTTCGGGCCCCTCTCAAAAAAGGGCTCCAGCTTCAAAGGCTATGCCCCTGCTGGTTATGCCGGCTATGGCAAAAAGCACAAGGCGAAAGGCTACGGCGGTTAGCGCCACGTACCCGTTTGGCATGGGAGCGCGTCACGGGGGCCTTCCCCGGATGCGCTCCGACCGCTCTACTCCACGCAGCTGGCGGCCACAATCGCCGCAACGCGCGCTGCGCCCCGAGGCGTGAAGTGCAGGTAGTCGTAGTAGTTTTCGAGGCCCGGCTCTACGTCTTTCGAAACGTCTAGATCGATCGCGCCATGGGCTCTCGCGACCTCTCCACAGCGCGCGGCTATCTTGCGCATCACCTCGCCGATCAACCTGTGAGTGTAGTAGGTATCGACGCCTGACCTATAGATCACGCCTTGAGCGAAATTCCACATCCACTTCGACTCGGCTGGCGTCATCTCCTTGTCAAAACAGGCCTGCCGAACGACGATCACCCTCCTCGCTTTCGTTTTGGCAAAGTCAATTAGATCGCCAAGATCGGCTGCGAACTGATCGATCATCTCGCCCGGATCGGGACATTCGTCAAGCATCACGCGCGCGTCTTGGCGACGATTGCGCTGTTGAATGAGGCGCTTACCAACAGCGTCGCGGACTTCTTCCGTCGGGCGTAAATTTCGATGTGCGCGGACGGCGAGAGCGCGCAGCGCCGTTTTTTTAGGGTTCCAACCAAATGGACCTTCGGGGTGCAACTCGAACAGGTGAGACAGCGGCGCGTCATCACCCCACGGCGCGGCCGGTGTGCTCAACTCAAGCCAACGCAGAAGGTTGCTACCGCCAACCATCAGCACCAAGCAGTCCAAGGATTCGTACCGCGGAAGGGTTTTTTCGAGCAGGGTTTGGATCTGCGCGCACGAGATCCGTGAGCGCGCTACGCCACCAACATGCGCTCGCTCCGTTTGCAGATTGGCAAGCTTGCTATGGCTGTTTAGATGCAGCTCAAGCTGCCCGGCCACCGTCTCGGGCTGATCTAAGTAATAGCCCTCCAGGCAGGAGCCGCCCGCGATCAACACGCGATAGCACGACTCGCCCTTAGAGGGAGGCACACCGCCTCGCTCGCCATCGCGATTCACCTGCCAGCGCACCACGGGTGAGAGCATCGGCAGTGAGCCCCTGTCCAAGTTAAAGCGCTGCTTGCGGTTCGGCCACCAGCAATAGTAGCCACCACTGCTGCGCAACATCGCGCGCGCAACAAATTCTGCAGCAACGAGAATCGCAAGCGTCGCGGCTATCGCGAAAGCCACTATCTCGATTCCGCTCACGCCGCGCCTCCGCGTCCTAACTTCGTCGCAATCTCGCCGCGCAAGTCCAAGTGCGCATCATTGCGATACACAAAGAAAATCCACGTCAGCGCGAACAGGAAGACCATGCCAACACCCGAGGCGAGAACGGGGATCCAGCCCTCAACTTCAAGGCCACGCTTGCACCAAAAGAGAAACGCAATCGGGATTAAGCTACCGATCACAGCCCTCGAAACGACGTAGCTGAGATAGCTGCTCACGGTCACATTTAGCTCGCGGCAAGTGACCCTCACAACGTAGATTGCAAACAGCGTGTTCGGGATTGCGGTGCCAAGGGCAACTCCGTTCAAACCGTACTTGCTTTCGACTAGCGCCGCGCTAATCGCCAAGTTTAGCGCCCCCATAAGCAGCAACGCAATCGCAGGCCTCTTGGGCAGGCCGAGACCCATCATGATGGGAAGCGCGACGCCGCGGACGGGCAGGAAGAAGAAGAACGAGACGACTAGGATCTGGGTGATCGTTCCCGACTCGCTTCGGTAATTGTCATCGAGCCATGCCTCTAAAAACTCCGGGCCGAGCACGAGTAAGTACAGGCCAATGCAGAGCGTAAGGGACAGCGCAATTTTCGACCACTTGAAGAATATTTCGTTTAGTTGAGAGATGTCGCCACGAGTTCTCATGCGAGTTGCAAAGGGCATTACGACCAGCGCGATGCCACACACAAGCGAGATCATATACTCAAAGAACTTGTTGCCGTTGTCGTACATCGTGACACCGGCTACCTCCCAGCTCGACTTACCAATCACAAGGGCGTCGATGCGAAAGGCGAGAAGCGCGCCGACATTTATCAGCATCGAATACAGGCTGAAGCTAAGAATACTTGGCATGCGCGAGCCATCGTAGCTCGCCAGGTTGAACTTGACGTGCGGGTGACGGCGCTTGACAACGTACATCGCGACGCAGAACTCAAGCACAAGGCTGATGAACTGGATGGCCGCAAGGTAGATGATGTCCGCACTGTAGGACAGGAACAGCATCGTCAGCGCCATTCGCAGAATAAGCTCGCCGGCCTGAATGGCGTTGCGGTGATAGAAGTCGTGGTGCGCCGCTAGGATCGCGTAAGGCAGCCGACCGGCGAAGCCCGCGCCCAACTGCACGACGACCATTAGGTACGCAATACGCGCGCCCCGAAGAGCGTCCGGCCCGAGTAGCGAGACCTTCTCGCCGCTCAAGTATTGTGCATCGAAGAAGAAGTACAGGCCGCCCCCAACCAAGACCGCGGCAGTACCAAGCATTAGACACATGCCAATGCAGGTCGATAGAACTTTGCTGTATGCCTCGTCGTCTTCCCGTTCGATGCACTGCGAAAGGAACCGCACCGAAGCCATCGGCATACCGACGATGAACAGCTTTAAGATGCCGGTCATCGCGACGATCACAAGCCACACTCCATACGAGCCGCTATACACCTTCTGGCCGTCCGCGGTCACTCCGGCATTCGCCTGGACGTCAAACGCATCCAGCATGAATGGGGTGAGCTGCATCATCACGACGATCTGCACAATCGTGAGAAGCCAGGAGGAGCCGATGTACTTGAACACTTGGAGTTACTGGGGGGAGGTGGGGAAGAGCAGCGGAGCTAGAACTCCACCCTCTCTTCGGATCCATTCGCTGAGAACTTGGTACCCGTCCCCATTCAAATGCAAACGATCCACGGAGTAGCCCGTGGCGAGGGCGCCGGCAGGATTTCGTAAAGGTGCGCGATTGCTATTGAGGAAGGTGACGCGATCGCGATTCTGGGCGATCACTTTCAGTGCGGTGTTCGTTGCGTCTAGGTCCCTGCCTTCGGCTAAGCCCGTGTCCCGCTGGGGCAATAGGCCGAGTACCATGACCTCGGCTTGTGGAGCGAGGTCCAAGACGTCGGCCACGATGGCGTCCACGCGATCCGCGATCGCCTCGGCGGGTGCCGCTTCGCGAAGGCGGTCGAGGGCTCCGGCGTAGATCACCACGCCGGTGACGGTTGGCCAGATGGATTCGTCCACGGAGGATTCAAGGCGCTCATGTAAGAGCCTAGAGGCTTCGTCCCCCACACCCCGGTTCACCGTGGGTGCGCCAGGAAAGAGGAGGCTGTAGGGCATGCGTTCGATCGTCGAGGAGCCAAGGAAGAGCACCGAGCCGGGCTTCGCCTTGTCCGCGGCGAAGGTCGTGAGCCGCGCCTCGCGATGGCTGGCCCGGCGCTCCGCATCGATCTGTTCGATGTCCTTCCCGGCATGCTGCAGGTCCCACCATCCGGGAATCACGTCCACCCACCACAACCCGGCGACCACAATCAGCCCCGCTATCAATGTTCTGAACTTATTCACGCTCTGGATTATGGCGAAGGACCCGTGCGCCTGGACTTCGCGAGACGCTTTTCATTCGAGCATCCCAAAGTCAGCGCAAGAGAGAGGGGGCGAGCTCCGTAGATCGAAGCTCGCCCCCTGTAGCATGAGAGACCTGAACGGCTACTTGATGGCACCCTTCAGGAAACTCGCCAAACCGTCGGCTTTCTGGAAGCCGCTCTCTTGGCCAGGCTCCTGCGTGTGGGGGTCAACAACCACCAACCACGGATTGGCCACCGAGGAGGAGAGCTTTGATTGCAGATCCAGGTTACGGGTCTTCCGCGGTCCAGAGAGGCCGTCTGTATGGAGGCGCGCTTCAACGAAGTTGTTCCGGAGGATCGAATCGACACTTGAGTTAGAGAACACACGGTTCTCAAGAATGCGGCAGTTCACTCAGGTGTATCCCGTGAAGTTGACCAGCAGCAACTTGTCCTCTGCTAGGGCCTGGGCCAGGGCGCGGTCATAGGCGGCCGCGTCCTCGTTGTCGAGGTCGGTCTCGTAGTGGCGATCGCCCGTCACGTGAAAATCGCCCGTCACGTGAAAATCGCCGAACCAGTTGTTTGTGTAGGCAGGCAAGAAGGCTGTCATCAACGTATCCCGCTCAGCCCCGTAAAGAATGCCACCCGAGTAGGCCGCAAGGGCAAGGAACCCTACTCCGGTGAAGCGCCGCCCCATGCCGATCTTCCCTCCGCCATCCTTCATGATCAGTCCAAACAGGTAGGCCGCAGTCACTGCGAACAGGACGATCCAAATGACGAGTAGAACCTCGTCGGGCATGACCTTGGCCTGAAAGGCCACGTCAACCATGGAGAAGAACTTGAACGCCGCGGCGAGTTCGATGAAACCAAGCGTCTTCTTCAAGGTGTTCATCCACTGGCCACTCGAGGGAATCGCCTTGAGCTTCCCGGGCACCATCGAGAGCACCACAAAGGGGATCGCCATGGTTAGACCGAAGGTGCCCATGCCAATCACGAGGCGGAAGAGGCTGCCCTCTCCTCCCCCTGCCGACTTCGCGCCCACACTGAGAATGGTGCCAACAATCGGTGCAGTGCAAGTGAACGATGTGACCACAAGGGTCGCACCCATGAGGAAGACTCCAAGTAGACCACCCTTGCTCGAAGCGGTTCCAGCCGCGTTCATCAGGAAGCGAGGGGGATCTAGCGTGACCAAACCAAGTAAGACCAACGCGAAGTAGACGAAGAAGCCACCAATCACCAAGTTCGTCAGCCAGTGAGCGGCAAACTGAATGATCAGTTCCCCGAAGACCGCGCCGGTTAGAACGAAGATTAGGACAATCCCTGCCCCGTAAGCTAGGGAGAGGCTGATTGGCGCTTTGCCCGTCCTCTCCCCCTGCTTCGTAAAAAAACTGATCGTGATCGGAATCATCGGGTAGGTGCAAGGCATCAGTAAGGTGAAGAGTCCTCCACCTACGCACAGCGCCAAGAAGGCCCACAGGCCTTGGCGCTCGGAGTCCCCCTCCTCGATTGGGTCCTCCATGTCCGGCGTGCCAGCATTTTCATCGACGCCTTCGGAAGCTAATACCGCTGCCCCCGCACCGAGCTCTACCTCCGCTTGCGCGCCGATAACTGCGCCGACATTGGCAGCAGCTGTGAAGCCTGAGTACATCGAGTTCAATCCCAAACCCGCACTCACCACTTCCTCTTCGTATTGAAGGCAAGTACCGTCGATGTCGCTGCAGGTTTGCCCGGCAATCGTAGCCTCTACAGTCGTTGGCGCATCCCCTTCAAACGCACCTTCGACGGTAAACACCAAGCGCCCCTCATGCGTCCAAATCCAAGTTGGCTCGCCTTCCAGGCCATACTCTTGAACTGACCGATGCGCCTTTGGAAAGGTCGGCTGTTCCCACATCACTTCGCTGCCAACGGTGGCTAAGTCAATCGACGTAACCAGCCCAATCGCGTCCGAAGGGCCGAGCGTTCCCGAGTACAAGTGCCAGTCCGGAGCGATGTCTATCGTGACCACGACCTGCACTTTGTTACCGACCACGCGGTGGTTCAAGTTGCCGACAGCCTTCAGGCTCGAGCCGAAGAACTGAAACTCCTTAACGCTCGACGCGCCATCACCGGCCGCAGCCGAGGTGGGTGCCGCGGCCCCAATAATAACGGGGCGGAGCTCACTCGGAAAGTTTGCGAACAGTTCATCCTTGCCCGCGCCGCGACTTTCCACATCACTCTCGCTGTAGGGCACGCACTGCCCTGTCGTGTCCGTGCAAGTCAAGCCATTGACGCTTGCGAACAACTCCACTTCCCTCGCTGCCTCGCCATCCCACTCGCCATACGCAAAGAGCGTCAAGGTGCCTTCATGAACGTAAATCCAAGTCGAGTCGTCCAGCCCAAGGTCCTGGTCAACCTTGTGCGGTTTTGGGAACCAGGTCTCGCTAAAAGTCACGCCCTCTGCTTCAAACGACGCCGTCGTCGGCATTCCCACGGCGTCGGGCGGCCCCAGTTCGGAGTGATACAGGTGCCACTTCGGGTCCATCTTGATCTCGAGCGCGGCTTCAATGCCGGCGTCGGTCACGCGGTGGAACAACTTTGCCTTGGCTTTCGACATCTGCGCGCTGGCCAAACCCGGCAAGAGCAGCAGCGCCACAAACACTGGAAGGAGGGCGCTAAGGGGGCGAAAAGGTCGTTTTGTATTCACGGGGTTCTCTCGGAAGGATTCCGGTGCGGCGAAAATTCGCAACATGAGCACTCTTGAGTTTAGTCGGTTTTGGCCTCTTGCGAGGAGGAAGCTTGATCTTGTGTTGAAGGCCCCTTTACAGGAGGTGCGCCCCCAAAAAGGTTCCCGCCCAGCCCGCTCGCCGCCTCGCACGGGTTCATATGCACGTGCACGCCCTTGACGGAAGAGTCGGACTGCTGAATCGCGTCTTCGACACTGTGGGCGATTGTGTGGCCACGGAATACGGTTAGGTGGCCGTCAATGTTGATCTCAAGATCGACTCGGACGTCGGAACCTAGGGGGTGGATACGTACATTTTTCACACCGCGTACGCCCTCTACACCTCGGGCCACTTCAGCGATCCGGAAGCGCATCTTCGGGTCGGCCACGCGGTCCATCAGAACATCCAAACCCATCCGAACGCTGCCGAAGCCCATAACGATGATGAGAACGCCAATGATTCCAGCCACGATGCCCTCGAATGCCGGGTAGCCTGCTGCGCGCGCACCGATGGCAACTAGAACGACAAAGCTAGAGAGGGCGTCCCCCAGGTTGTCCCAGGTCAAGGCCCTCAAGCTGATCGATCCGACCTTCTTCGATGCGCGTCCGGTAACACCGGCCAAACCTAGGTTGATCAAAATGGAGATCAAGGCCACGCTCATCACCAGGCTCACATCACCGTCGGAAGCCAACTCTGATTCACCCATAAGGGCGTCCACAATCACACCGACACCCCCGAGAACTAGAGCTAGACCAACAAAAAGCCCCGCCAGCGCCTCGAGGTTGCCGTGCCCGTAGTGGTGGTCCTCGTCGGCGGGCTCTGCGCCCCACTTGTACCCGATCCACGCGACCGCACTCGAAATGGAGTCCGCGGCGGAGTGCCAGCCATCTGCAACCAGGGCTGGGGACCCAAACATAAATCCCACCCCCAGCTTCATGGCCGCGAGCGCGCTATTTGCCACCAAACTCAGCCGAAACGCCTGCCGCCCGATCCCGGGATCATCCTCGCCTGCCGCTCTTACTTTTGTCGTCGTGTCCGTATTCATTAAATCCAAATGGTCCTTGTGGCCCTAAGCTAGGGTCCCCACTCTAACTTTCTGTCCCGCGCCGTTCTCCACCAACACCTGATTCGAACCATGCTGCGCCCTCACCTTCGCCAAACTACCCTTTCGATCGCCGGTCTTATCCTTGTAACCGCCTTCGCGTCATGGAGCGGAGCGCCGTCAGGGCCACAAGATCCAGCGCCCCAAGCAGTTGATGGAAGGGGTGAGGATCCGGCGCCGGATCCAACCGCTGTCAAAGGCTGGGCGCTTGCGCCCGAGTGGTCCCCCCTGTTGGGGACATGGGGGCTCATGAACTTTGCACACCCCGCCGAGGTGTTTGAGTCGGGCTCTGTTGGGGGCTACATCTCCATCTCCAATGGCTTCCTTTCGCTCATAATCCACGCCCGGCCGATGGTCGGCGAGAATAAAACGGCCATGCCCGACCACCTCGCCCAAGCTGGCCTTCACCGCTGGCGAATGAGCGAGGTTGGCGCCCCCAACCTAATGCAGTTGGCCTCAGTTATGGCGCATAGCAACTTTGGTTATGAGTTGCAGTGGGAGCGCCCCAACGAACCTCGCGAGTTCCTCGTCGAATTAGATGGCGACACGATGACACTGACTCGGGCCGACTACTCCGTACTGACCTTCCGCCGCATCACGAACGCAGGCTTCCCTGAAAGCGCCCTTGAGCGCATGCGGGAGAGCCGTGCTGGCGGCGACTAAAACTCGCGACTAGATGAACAAAGCTTGGGCGTCTGATTTACATCGAACGCCCAAGCTTTATTTTGCCCTATGAGCTCACTCTAGCACTGGCTGTAACCACAGCCGTAACACTTGGCACAGCCCTCTTCAAACGCAAGTGCAGACTCACACTGTGGGCACTTCAGCTTGAAGCGCTCTGCGCCTTTCGGCCCGCCCTGACTGCCTGCGGGAGCCGGCGAGGTGGACTGGCCCATGTCGACGTCGCTCGAGTCGACGCGACCCAACAGAAGTGCTTCGAGCCCGAACTTGTCCCGCGCTGACACGTAGCGGTGCAGTGCAACTGCAAGGCCATCGCCGAGTGACATGATGCGACCATCTTTAGTCGGAACCGTCAGGCTGGAACCTATGCCGCTAAGCTGCCTCATCGCAAGCTCAAGGCTACCGTTCGAGCGCAACCACAAGGAGAGCATGCGGCAGATCGCCTCTAGGTCGGAGTTCGCGACGTCGCCACCTTTACCGAGCTGCGCGAACACTTCACGTGCGCGCCCAGAGACAGGGTCGACGCTAACTTTGACGTGCATATTGCCGAACGGCGTCGCTTGGCGGATACGCAGGCTGGGCATGATTTCGGGTAAGCCCATAGGAGCCGGATCGCTTACAGCAGTTTCGGACGCGGGCCCTGTTTGGCCAACTGCGGGCGTCTCCTTCGACTTTAGCGTCATCGGCTGCATCTCGCGGCAGCCGTCTCGATAGACGGTGATCCCATTAATGTCGAGCGCCATAGCCAGCTCGTAGATCTCCTTCACGTCGGCGACGGTTGCCTCCCGGGGGAAGTTGATAGTCTTTGAAATCGAGGCGTCGCAGTGGCGCTGGAAGGCGGCCTGCATGCGCGTGTGCCAGTACGGCGTAATGTCGTGTGCTGTCACAAACACTCGCTTCACATCCGCGGGCACTTCGTTCATGTGAGCGATCGAGCCATCCTCGATGATGCGATCGATCATGTCTTCCGAGTGGAAGCCCTCTTCGCGTGCCTTCTCGTCGAAGACATAGTTCACCTCTTTCAACACGGTCGGCTTCCCGTTCGTGTCCTTCATGATCTGACGCACGAAAGCCAACGAGAACATCGGCTCGATCCCGCCGGAGCAGTCGGCGATGATCGAGATCGTTCCCGTCGGTGCGACGGTCGTTGTGTAAGAATTGCGAAGGCGCACTCCTTGCGCTTCCCAATCGGAGCCCTCCCAGGCCGGGAAGACGCCGCGCTCATCGGCCAGCATCTCGCTGGCTTTGTGAGACTCGTCGTTGAGGACGCGCATGATCTCTTCGCCGAACGCGCAGCCCTCTTCCGAGTTATACGCGATGCCGAGCTTGAAGAGAGAGTCCGCGAAACCCATCACGCCCAAACCGATGCGGCGCGTGGTCTTGGACATCTGATCGATGGCCGGAAGCGGGTACTCATTAACTTCGATCACGTTGTCGAGGAAGCGCGTCGACGTGTGGATCGCCGTCTTCAGGCCCTCCCAGTCAAAGGTCTGAGGTTCCTCGGTAGTGGCGCCAGCGCGAACGAAGCGGCCAAGGTTGATCGATCCCAAGTTGCACGAATCGTACGGGTGCAGCGGCTGCTCGCCACAGGGGTTCGTTGCCTCGATCAGGCCGACATTCTTAATCGGGTTTTTTTCGTTGATTCGGTCGATGAAGATCACCCCCGGCTCGCCCGTGCGGTGCGCGTGCTCGATGATGGTCTCCCAGATCTCGCCGACCGTCCAAAACTCACCAGTTCGCACATCTTCGCTGTCGCGCTTCTCGAGCTTGCTCCACTCCTTCGTTCGCGGGTTGTGAATCTGGTGAATAGCTGTAGGGTCCGACCGCAGTTCATCCATGAAGCGATCGGTAATCGCGACGGAGACGTTGTAGTTCGTGAGCTTGGTCAGGTCATCCTTGACGTGGATAAACAGGTCGATGTCAGGGTGGTCGACGCGAAGCATGCCCATGTTTGCGCCGCGGCGAAATGCACCCTGCTGGATTGCCTCGGTTGCCTTCGAGAAGACGTGGATGAAGGACATCGGACCCTCGGTCGTGCCGCCCGAACTCGCGACCAAGTCGCCGCGGGGGCGTAAGCGAGAGAAGCTAAACCCAGTTCCGCCGCCGGCCTTTTGAATCAGCGCGGTCGCCTTGATCGAGTCGAAGATTCCCTCGATCGAGTCCTCTACGGGAAGCACGAAGCACGCGCTCAGCATGCCCATCTCGCGACCTGCGTTCATAAGGGTCGGGCTGTTCGGCATGAACACGCGCTTCGCCATCAGCTCGTAGAATTCACCGGCGATCGCCAAGGTCTTGCCGGGAGAGGCTCCCGGGAAGGCCTGCTCGGCCTTCGCGATGTGAGTCGCCACGCGCCAGAACAACTGACGGGGCGTCTCAATCAGCTCGCCCGACTCAGGATCCTTACGCAAATAGCGGCGCCCGAGCACCTCAATTGCATTGTTCGTGAGGCTTGGATTCGGCAGATCAGCGGGCGGATCTATGTGCGCAAGGGCGGCTTGGGGCTCCATGGACGTGTTTTCCATGATATCACCTGTGGTTTCCATCGTGTTCAAGGCTGCTCTATCCTGTCTGAGAAGTGGGTGGCGTGGAAGATTCACTTGCGGCTGCCAGGATGACCTACGTCTGAACGTAAGTCCTTTCTGGAAAACAAGTTGAGGGTCGATCGCGCGGTTGGTCGAGGCCCGCCCGCGTGCACCCCATACTTTATGTACAGGGTGGGTGCTGCAAGAACAATTGCCTCGGAGATCCACTAGATGTTGTGGGTACGGGACTTAGGAGCATCCGGACATTGGGAACTGCGAGATTCTGGACCGCGCGTAAGCGTCGCGACCCTCCCAGCCCAGGCGGAGCCTAGGTTGCTCGCTTTCTGCGGAGGCGAGCGCGCAAAACAGCGACTTCGGGGATGCCGAGCACTGTTGAAATGGTGAAGTAACTGCCTGCGCCAGTGATCAGTGCGGCCGCCAGAGCTAGGGCCCCTCCCAGCGTGGGAGAGAGTGCGCCCCCTAGGCCCGCCAAGGTGCCGGCGTGAGCCCCATAGGCAAGCGCCCCCGCCACTAACGAGCCAAACACCATCGCCCCCAGGCGACGCCCCCACACTACTGCGCCGAGTGACTCGGCACCGCGAAGCCGCCTGCTAAGGCCCGGCACGAGAAGGATTAGGTTTCCCCAGGTGCTAATGGCGGTGCCGAGCGCAAGCCCCTCGACATCCATGCCAAACACGAAAAGGAACAGAACGTTCAGCCCGATATTGGTCACGAGCATCGAGCAGGAAACCAAGACCGGTGTTCGATAATCGTCCAACGCGTAATAGGCGCGGGTGGCCAACAGGACGGCCCCCGCTGGCAGCAGAGCCAACGCCAACATGGAGAGGGCGCTAGCAACTCGCGCCGTACCCGCTGCATCAAACGCACCGTGCTCAAAGACGAGCTTTGCCATTGGGTTCGCCAATAGGAATAGACCACAGCTAGCGGGCAAAGCGAGGAACGCGACGCCTAGTTGGGTCTTGTCGAGCACCCGCCGGAGCCCGTTCAAGTCGCTCCGGTGACCGAGCTCTTTGAGACGGGGAAACACAGAGTTCATTGCGGCGATAGCGATCAGCGCCAGGGGGAACTGTTGGATGCGGTTCGCGTAGTAGTGGGAAGTCGGCCCGCCGTCGGGGAGCCACTCAGCCATCAGGCCGTCGACCATCACATTGATCTGGTAGACCGCTGCGCCCAAAGCGAGAGGTGCAGCCGTCAGGAGAACTTGGCGAGGCGTCGGTCCGCCCGCGGCGCGCGTCACTTTCTTTGCGCCCAAGAAGCCAAACGAACGAAGCGGGCCGACCTGGCAGATGAGCTGGAAGAAACCAGCGACAAGAACCCCCCAAGCCAAGACGCGAGTCATCGCCATGTGCCGAGCGTACTCGGATGTGGAAAGAGTTCCCGCACCCGCACCACTGAGAAGGTCGGGAGACGCTGAGCCGTAGTTAATACCGATTATGACAAGCGAAAGGATCCACGCAACGTTCAGTAGAACGGGCCCAACACTCGGCATCAGGAAGTGACCGCGAACATTTAGCGCGCCGCTGACCAGTGCAGACAGGCAGATCAAGATCACGAAGGGTGAGACGCGGATCGTTAGCTCAAGGACAGGCCCTGGGTCTTTTCCAAGGATCGCCTCTAGGCCCGCCGGTGAAACAAAGCTCGGCAGAAAGTACGCCACCGACATGACAAGAACACAGAGCACGGAGAGGGTTCCCGCGGCGAGGCGAAGAGTGCCCAAGAAGAGCGCGGCGCCCGCGTCCTCGCCCTCGTCTTCATCGACCTCGGTGAGCCGCGAGACAAGGGACGTCGACAGGGCGCCCTCGCCTAGAAAGCGCCGGAATAAGTTAGGCACGCGCCAAGCGGTAAGGAACGCATCAAAGATAGGCGACGTCGCACCGAAGATGGCCGCCGACAGCGCCTCCCGAACAAAACCCAGGATGCGGCTGACAAACGTCAGGCCCGACACGAGGGTCGTTCGTCCGAGCAAATTGCCGTGGCGCTCAGATGTCCCTTCACGACGAGATCCGGACGCCGAGGAGTTGGCCTCCGGACCTTCAAAGTCGCGTTCGTCTTTCAATCGAAGCGCTGGGGATTAGCTGAGCAGCTCGCCGGTGATACGCGAGACGGCTTTTCCATCGGCTGCACCCTTGTGCGAGGCGAGAACGTGCTTCATCACCTTCCCCATGTCGCGCTTCGACTCGGCGCCAACCGCCGCAATCGCCTCGGCGACAATCGCGCGAATCTCGTCTTCATCGAGCGCCTTGGGCAGGTACTTCGACAGGACTTCGATTTCGGTGCGCTCGATCGAAGCCAAGTCTTCGCGACCAGCTTTTTCGTACTGCTCGAGAGAGTCTTTCCGCGTCTTCACGCCTCGCAGGACTGCGGCTCTCACGTCGCCCTCTTCGAGCTCGCGGCCGAGCTCGATTTTCATGTTCTTGACGCCAGCCAAGATCATGCGCAGGGTATCGCGGGTAAGAGTGTCCTTTGCAAACATCGCCGCCTTCATGTCAGCGCTCAGCGTTTCGAGGAGACTCATGCATCATCTCCGGCATCGCCAGAGTCGTCGTCCGAAGACCCATCAGCATCCACAGGGTCGACGCTTTCCGCGGAGACGCCCGTTTCTGCGGTTTCCGCGCCTTCAGCGAAAGCCTCGTCCTCTTCTCCGATATCGTCCGCGTGGACGATCTCGGCGGCGACGATCGCATCGTCAGCCTTAATATTGACCAAGCGAACGCCCTGGGTGTTGCGGCCCATCGGGCGCAGGTCGACGGCGGGCGAACGAACGATCATGCCCGACCGGGTGATGAACATAATGTCGTCGCCGTCGTGACAGCGAGCGATCGTCACAACGTCGCCGTTGCGCTCGGTCACCTTAATATTGATCACGCCCATATTACCGCGACCCTTGATTGGGTAGTCGGCGATTGGGGTGCGCTTGCCGTAACCGTGCAAGCATGCCGTCACAATTGTGGCGTCATCCGTTGCGGTAACAACCATGCCCACGACGGAATCGGCGCCCTTCAAGCGGATACCGCGAACGCCACCGGCGTTGCGGCCCATATTGCGGACTGCCTTTTCGTCGAAGCGGGCGGCGCGACCCTTGGCCGTAGCGATCACGATTGTGTCGCCGGGGCTCGAGAGCGCAACGCTAACAACCTTGTCTTCGCCTGCCAGCTTGATGGCGATAATACCCGCGGTGCGCGGACGAGAGTAGGCCTCGAGCGAAGTCTTCTTGATCGTGCCTGCCGCCGTAGAAAACACCACGGCGCGCTCGCCGTCGAAATTCTCAACGCGAAGGACGTCGGTAACCGCCTCGTCATTTTCAACGGGAAGTAAGTTCCGAATCGAGCGGCCCTTTGACGTGCGGCCGGCCTCGGGAAGCTCGTAAACCTTCTTCCAGTAGACCTTGCCGCTATCCGAAAAGAACAGCACGTAGTCATGGGTGCACGCGACGAAGAGTGACTTCAAAACGTCACCCTCTTTCGCATCCGACCCCTTGACGCCGCGACCGCCGCGGCTCTGGCTTCGGTACACATCGAGTGGCACGCGCTTGACGTAGCCCTCGCGAGAGAACGTCACCACCATCATCTCTTCGGTGATCAGCTCTTCGATGTTGAAGTTACCCACAACCTCTTCGCGCGAAACCTCCGTGCGGCGATCGTCACCATACTTGGCCTCGATCTCCGTCAGATCTTCGCGGATGATCTGGTCGACGCGGTCTTTGCTTCCGAGGATTGCCTCGTAGTCCGCAATCTCCGCCAAGAGTGCGTTGAACTCGGCCTCGAGCTTGTCGCGCTCAAGTCCAGTCAAACGGCCGAGGCGCATGTCGACGATCGCTTGGCTCTGAATCTTGCTGAGCCCAAACGAGCTCATCAAGCTACTCTTCGCCTCGTCGGTATCCGCTGCCGCACGGATGATGCGGATGACCTCGTCAATTTTGCCAACGGCGATGCGTAGGCCTTCGACGATATGCTTGCGATCCTCGGCCTTGCGAAGCAGGAACATGGTCCGGCGGCGGATCACATCGGTGCGATGCACAAGGTACGAGTCGAGCAAGTTGCGCAGGTTCAAAGTGCGCGGCTGACCGGTGTCGATCGCCAGGTTGATGATGCTGACCGTCGACTGCAGAGGTGTGTACTGGAAGATCTGGTTGACGATAACCTGGGGGTCTTCGCCCATTTTTAGGACAACCACCAAGCGGATGCCGTCGCGGTCGGACTCATCGCGAACATCAGCAATCCCGGTGACGCGGCCGTCCTTCACGATCTCGACAATCTTCTCGATGATCAAGATCTTGCGGACCTGGTACGGGATCTCAGTGAAGACAAGTTGCTCGCGCTTCTTGATCTCTTCGACGTGATACTTCGCGCGCAAGATGACGCGGCCGCGGCCGGTCGAGTACGCCTGGAGAATGCCCGAGCGCCCCATGATGATACCGCCGGTCGGGAAGTCCGGGCCGGTGATGATCTCACACAGTTCGCGCATCGTGACGGTCGGGTCATTCAGAACGGCGCGCAGGCCCGCGATGACCTCGGTCACGTTATGTGGCGGCAGGCTAGTCGCCATGCCGACAGCGATACCGTCCGATCCGTTGCAGAGCAAGTTCGGGAAGCGGCCGGGCAGCACGACGGGCTCGAGCAAGCGGTCGTCGTAGTTGGGCTGGTAGTCGACAGTCTGCCTGTCGAGGTCGGTCATCATCTCGACCGCTGGGCCGTCCATCTTGGCCTCGGTATAACGCATGGCGGCCGGAGGGTCGCCATCGATGGAGCCGAAGTTGCCTTGGCCATCCACGAGCGGGTAGCGCAGCGAGAACTTTTGCGCCATGCGCACAAGCGTCGGGTAGATCACCGACTCGCCGTGGGGGTGGTACTCGCCCGATGTGTGCCCAGCAATGTTGGCGCACTTACGGTACTTCGCACTGGGGCGAAGCTTGAGGTCGTTCATCGCCACTAGGATCCGGCGCTGTGACGGCTTCAAGCCGTCGCGCACATCGGGCAGGGCCCGCGAGTGGATCACGCTGAGCGCGTAATTGAGGTACGACTCGCTCATCTCGGTCACGATCGACCTGTCGTCGATGCGGCCGTGGTTGAACTCTTCTTTCGTGTCGCCGGATTCGGTCATCGGAAAACGCTGTATGCAGTCGGGGCCAAAGGGGTGCAGATAGCTGCAAAGCCAAGGAGTCGCGAGGGGGGAAGGAGGCCCGAAATAGGGCCGCCAAGGGCCGGCCATTATCGCCGATGGGGCGGCCCATTTCACCCTGCTTCTATTAATAAAGAAGAAGAGATCTCGCCCGGCGGACTTGGGCCGCCCGGAGCCCCTTCCCCAAATAGGGCGGCCGGCAAACACCTCGCAATCTTGGAGATGGAATGCCGCCTCCCCGCAAGGCCAAAAAGCGCGTCGGCGCCTTCTGCCAGCTCTCCCGTGGCGGCGTTATGGAAAGGCCCGCTGCGAACTTGGCGTTTGCGGCCTGGGTCGCCACATGGACGGAGAGGCGCCCCCTTCCGGCCCTCGAGGAGTCCGCAGCGGGCCGAAACGCCCCCGAGTTCGAGAAGGGCCCCGCGCCCCGCAAAAGCCCCCGCGGGGCCCCTCGTTAAGGTCCGACCTCTCCGATGCGGAGGCGAAAGAGGGCCAAGGCCTAAACTCCGGTTCAGGCGAGCAGTTCGCCCAGGCGCTTTTCCATCTCACTTTGAAGCGCGCCGGCGGGTGCGAACGTCGGCTTCTTCACGACCTCGACATCGATTCTTGTGGGCGAGATCGCAAAACGCACGCGAACGCTCCCCACGGGCGTGCCGTGTTCTACTTCGCCAGCATTGGGATCTTCGGGGCGAGTGGGGTCGGCTTCGACCGACACGCCGCGGTCCGCCGCTTGCGCGTAAAGCCGCTTGCGCGCCTCTTCTGCCCCAATTTTATGGGGGACTTGAAACTGAATCACCATGCTCGGATTCTCCCACATGCTCACGACCGGCTCGTCGGCTTTTCCTCTTTTGAGTCAATTCTTAGCCCCTTCCCCACCTCTGTCGATTGGGCTGCGCCGAAAGGGGTGCTTCCAAGCTAGAATCCGCGCTGCCCATTTCGCCCCTCCCCTAACTCCGACCCCAAGACTGATCGTGAGCGGTATTTACGACTCTATCCTCGACGCCATCGGTGGCACTCCCCTTGTCCGCCTTAACCGAATTGGCAGCCACACCGGCTGCGAGATCCTCGCCAAGTGTGAGTTCTTCAACGCGGGAGGTTCTGTCAAGGACCGAATCGGCCGGCGCATGCTGCTCGAAGCGGAAAAGTCCGGGCGCATCAAACCTGGGGACACCTTGATTGAGCCCACCAGCGGCAACACCGGCATCGGCCTGGCGTTGACGGCTGCCGTACGAGGCTACCGAATGATCATCACGATGCCGGAGAAGATGAGCCATGAGAAAGCCGTCGTGCTCGAAGCACTGGGTGCCGAGATCATTCGCACCCCCACCGAGGCTGCATTCGACGACCCCGAGAGCCACATCAGCGTTGCCGAAGACCTGCAGCGCTCCATGCCGAACTCGCATATCCTCGACCAGTATTCAAACCCGGACAACCCGGACGCGCACTACCACGGCACGGCCGCCGAACTGATCGAGCAGACTGGCGGCAAGATCGACTACCTCGTTGCTGGTGCTGGAACCGGTGGCACGATCTCCGGAACGGCCAAGCGTCTCAAGGAAGAGATCCCCGGAGTCAAGATCATTGGCGTCGACCCAGTTGGCTCGATCCTGGCAGGTCCGGGTGAAGTTGGCTCATATAAGGTTGAGGGTGTCGGCTACGACTTTGTTCCCCAGGTCATGTGGCAAGACATGGTCGACGAGTGGATCAAAAGCGAAGACCGCGAATCCTTCCTAATGGCCCGCCGCCTGATTCGCCAAGAGGGGCTTCTCTGCGGGGGTAGCTCTGGCGGCGCCGTCTGGGCCGCGCGCCAAATCGCTGAAAAGTACGGACCTGACAAGCGCATCGTTGTGATCTTGCCCGATTCGATTCGCAACTATCTAACGAAGTTTGTCGACGACGGATGGATGCGCGAAAACGGATTTGCCGAGCGCGGCTGGGAAGCTCAATCGGTCGGCGACTTACTGCGCACGATGGGGCACCACGGTGTCATGCACACCGCCACGAGCAGCGAAACCGTCGCAGACGCGGTGATGCGTATGAAGGAGCACGGCATCAGCCAACTCCCCGTGCTCGACGGCGAGCGCCTGATCGGAATCATCACGGAATCCGACCTGCTCGGACGCATTGTCGAGGGGCGCGCAGCCCTCTCCAGCTCGGTTGCTGAAGTGATGTTCCGCAATGTCGTCACCGTCAACCAAAACGCCGACGCAGGCTCCTTGACCAAGCTCTTTAGTGAGAGTCTTGCGGCGCTCGTCGTTGACGACACAAAGCACCTAAAGGGGATCATCACAAAGATGGACCTGGTTGACTACCTCGGAACGCTGTAGCTCAACGCCCCTAAAAAACGCGTCCGCCTTGCTGTCTCTATTGAGTTGGCAAGGCGGGCGCGTTCGTTTGTCGGCGCCCCCTAGCGGCGCGCCAACCTGCCAGCCAAACTTAGACTTCCAACCCAAGTGAAGCCAACGAAGAATAGCAGCACGAAGGGTAGCGCGCCCCAAAGTCCAAGCTGTGCTGCACGCGCCACAGCCCACGCCGACCATGCAGATAGCGCCAACTCGGCAACTCCAAGCCCTCGCCAACCCGACCCCTTCTGCCTGTAGTGTTTGTCGGCATGGCCGTCTTTCGCTCCGCGCTTTGGCGTTCGCACAAACACCCCCGTTTTAGGTCCTAGCCCCTCAAAAACGGCGCGGGTTTGGTTAACACTCATCCCTATCCCAAGCGCGATCGCACTGGGGACATCCCGTAATCGTTGACGCCCACTACGTCCCTGGACGCGCTGGCTGGAGTCGTAAAAGAGAACGACTGGCATGGTGCAGGCAAGTAATGCCGAGATGTGAACCCACCACGGAACTGCCCCCTGTAGGGGGAGCGTGAAAGGCAAAATAAGTGCGAGCGCTAGCACAAGCGGGTAGCCAACGTTTCCCGTCAAGTGCATGACCGCCTCGAGCTTCACCTTGGGGGAAGTCTCGCCGCTCAAAATCTTGCGCCAGAGTTTGCGGTAAACCTGCACACTTCCCTTTGCCCAACGGTGCTGTTGTGATTTGAACGAAGCGATATTGAGCGGGACCTCTGCTGGAGCAACAACCCCGGGAACGTAGACAAACTTCCAACCGGCCAACTGTGCGCGATAAGAAAGATCGAGATCCTCGGTCAAGGTGTCGTGCTCCCAACCACCAGCACCTTTGATAGCAGCGCGCCGCCAAACTCCGGCCGTCCCGTTGAAGTTAAAAAAGAGTCCGCGCCGATGACGGACCGTGTGCTCTACGACGAAGTGCCCATCTAGAAGTGTGGACTGAGCGCGGGTTAGTTGGCTCTCGTCGCGGTTGAGGTGACCCCATCGCGCTTGCACCATCCCAATATTGGCATTCTCAAGATGGTGCACCGTGCGCTCAAGAAAGTCTGGTTGTGGGATAAAATCGGCATCAAACACACAGAACAGATCGGCCTTGGCAAGGGCTGTCCCCGCGTCAAGTGCACCGGCCTTAAATCCGGTCCGCGTAGTTCGGCGAACGACGATCGCGTCGATTCCGCGCGCAACAAGTGCACGGACCTCGTCGTCGACGATCTCGCGCGTGTCGTCCGTCGAGTCATCGAGCACCTGGATCTCTAATTTGTCGCGAGGCCAGCTCAGCTCTGCGGCCGCACGTATTAAGCGAGCCGCAACTGTCCGCTCGTTGAACAGCGGGAGCTGAACCGTCACACACGGAACTTCAGCCGTGGAGGCTACGGGCGCGTCCTGTGCAACGGCATCTTTCCACTGAAAGTGAAACAGCAGCAGCAGACGGTGTAATCCGTAAAAGGAAAGCGCCGTGAGCAGGAAGAACTGAAAGGCCAGGAGCATGGGATGTTGGGGAGTGGCAGTGAGCCGGGGAGCGAGATCATACCCGCGCTTGGATTGAGTTGAGGGAAAGACAGTCGGCAAGCTGCAGGCCTCTGGTTCCCAATGTTCGCGGAGGGCGGCGGGTTCCAATCTCTCTCGGTTGTCCAATAGCCCAATCGGCACCCGCCACTTACAACCGACCAGCGTCCAGCTAACACGCTCCCTTGGTCGAAAAGGTTCTGGCTTAGCCGTATGGAGTGGCCAAAGCTTGCGGCGAGGGTAGGATGGGCCGCCCCCCCCTAAACGTAGCGCCAACGACCAGCGATAAGCCTCATGAGTACGCCCGAGAACACAAACGACAGTAATCCGCCATCGAACAAGCCCCCCTTATCGAGCTCGCGCATTGTAGTCGGCTCTCTCTTGGGCGCTCTAATCGGACTCGCTCCCAGCCCGGACGTTGCACCGGGGTTGTGGATTTCACTGATGGTCGGTGTACTACTGTTCCGCACGCCGTTTGCCCTTACCGTTGTGATGATCGGTGCCTCGAAGGCTATCTCGCTCTTCAGTGCCGGCATCGCTTTCGAGGTTGGAAGACTCCTTCTCGATGGACCGCTACAAGGACTGTTTTGCGCCGCTCTCGACACGCCCTTTTTAGCTCTGTTCGGACTGGAGTACTACCTTGTCTCAGGCGGCCTGTTCCTGGCCCTGGTCTTTGCAGGCGCGGTTGCCGCCGCCCTGATCTCGAAACGGCGCTCTCAAGGGGGTGCGCCCAAATCCAAGGGCGCCCTTCGCCCCGTGGGATTTCTGTTTGCGGCCCTACTCCTCGGCGGCTTGTTCGCAGTGCAGTCCACCGCTGCCGAGGGAATGCTGACGACAGCGGCCTCGAAAACACTAAGCGCGGCTAACGGCTCTACGGTTGATGTTTCCGGTGTTGAGCTCGACATAGCCGGGGCCACCTTCGGTATCACCGACGTGGCGTTCTCTAATCCAAGAGCCCTCAACACGGACGTCTTCCGTGGCATCGAACTGAAGGCCGACCTGTCCAGCGCCGACTTGCTTACCAAGCGACTACACATTGAAAAGCTCATCATTCGGCGCGCCAAAAGCGGAACGGACCGCGCCGTTCCCGGCGTGCTTGTTGGAGCCCAGCCCGAGCCCGAAGTGGAAGAACCCGAAGGGGGCGAGCGCTCCATCGAGGACTACCTGAAAGACTGGGAAGTCTGGCGCGATCGCTTGGGGCAAGCGCGCGAGTGGCTCGAGGAAATGGCTGAGGATCAGGACACTGCCGGGCGCGAAAACGAGACCGAGGAAGAGCGCATCGAGCGCGAAGCCGACGAGTCCGGCTACGCCTCTGTAGTCGCCAAGCACCTGTTCACCGACGCACCTTCCCTGTGGATTGATGAGCTCGCGATCGAGGGCTTCGAGTTCTCTTGGCTACCCGGCGAGTCGTTCGCGCTGAACGCAAGCAACCTGTCCACGCAGCCGAGCTTGTTGGACAGCCCGATGAGCTTGTCGTTCGCCAGCGTTGGGGACCTCTTCCAGCTCGCGCTATCGCTTCCCTCCTCGCGTCTCGGCCAGGCCGGTGAACTCGACTTCGCGGTGCGCGGGATCCCACTCAGCTCCTTGACGGGAATGCTCAAACTTGGCGCTGGCAGCTCCCTGAGCGGAGGCTCTATCGACATCTCGCTCAAGGGTCCTTGGAGTGGAGGAAAAGCGGGCTACATCGACCTTCCTCTCGACGTTAGCTTGAACGACTTCGAGCTTGCGCTCGGGGGATCTAAGAAGTTCCCTGTCACCAACCTCAAGTTGCCCATCCACCTGCGCGGCCCCATCGACCGCCCAAATGTTCGCATCGACACGGAAGGCTTAACGCAGTCCTTATTGGATGCCGGTCTCTCGGAGTTGGTGAACTATGTCGAGGCTGAAAGGGATCGCCTGGTCGGCGACGGCAAGGCGAAGCTTCAAGACGAACTAGACAAGGAGGTGACTGGGAAACTGGGCGACCTTCTTGGAGTCGAACTCGACATTAGTGTCGACGAGATCCTGGGGGGCAACCTAGAGCAAACCCAGGAACAGGTCGAGGCCGCAGCTAAAGCGAAGCTAGAAGAGGAGGCGCGCGGGGCAGCGGCTGCAGAACTTCAGAAGCTTCTTGGTGACGATGCAGCGAGTATGAAGGACGTGCTCGAGAATGGCACCAAGGCGGACATCCAGAAGGCACTCAAAGACTTGGCCACCGAAAAGGCCAAAGAGCAGGGAGGGGAAGTCTTGAAGGACAAGCTTGGCGACAAGTTGAAGGGACTGGGCGGACTGTTCGGCGGCAAGAAGCCGTAGCTGTTCTTTGAGGTGGCCAAGCTCGTTTGCCGAGGGGGCGCCTGTCGAGTTCAGCCGCAGTTTCGCCTAGGCGCTCGAGCGGGGACCCCCCACATCGCCCCCATCGAGAATGGGCAGCGCAGAAGTTGTTATTGCGAGAAGAAGTGCGAGGGCTGCAGGCCACTTGTTTTACATGACCAGACCTGACCTCGGGGGGCCCTGTTTAGATTCTGCCAACCCCTAAAACAGCTGGCCCTGCCCTTCTCGCTTTGTGATCGCTTGCAGCCCTGGATAAGTCGCGACTAGCTCGGGGGGTGCCGATACCAAATCACCCGTCAGGCCGTGCTTGATTTCGATTCCGTTCACTGCGGCCTTGCCCGCGAAGTGGTTGTTTGTCACTACGTAGGTGTCGCCCCCGGCATCCGCCAAGCGCTGCGCGTAGCGTGCAAACATCGCCGAGTCCCCCTCGCTGTACAGCCAGTTGTACTTGTCATCGCGGTCCTTTTCGTCGTCGTACCAGTCGTCTTGATTGCGACCGTGAACGCGAAGATACCCCTTTGGGCCGATGAAGTAGGGCAGGGTGTCGCTCTCTCCTACCTGTGGAACAACTTCTGCCGAGGCTGGCATGTCGATGTGCGCCAAATTAACCCCCTCTAACTCCAGGTACCGCAGCGCATCCGTGTTGAACCAGCTCCGGTGACGCAGCTCGACAACAAGGGGCAAGTTGCCCGCGAGTCTTTGAACGCGTGCGAGACGCGACCGACCAGCCGCGTCATTTTCGAAGCCCTGGTGAAACTGAGCCAGGGCGACGCCCAGCTTTCCCGCGTCCATCATCGGCTCGAACGTGCGTCGAAACTCAAGCGCGTCTTTGTCGCTGACCTCGCCGTGCGTGAAGTCGCGATGTAGTTTTATGCAAAAGCGAAAGTCACGATGGTCCTCGACAAGCTCCACCCATTTGGAGACATGCTCGTCCCTGGGAAGGGCGTAAAAGCTGCTGTTAATTTCGATGCAGTCGAAGTAGCGCGCGAGATACGACAAGGGGTGAAAGTCGGGGCCACCACCCCGCGGGTAGACGCGCCCCTTCCAGTCCGCGTACGACCAACCGGCGACGCCGACGCGAATCAATGGGCCGCTCCGCTCGCCCTCTTTGCCACGTCCTGGTAGGGATCCCAGTGCTCGGCGAACTCCTCTTCGGGCCAATCGGGTCTAACGCCTAGATATTCAAAGCCGCGTCGCTCCGCCGAAAGTAGAGCCGTTCGAAATCGCTTGTGCGCATCCTTCAAGTCTTCGTCTGATGCGTCGCGCGCCACATAGATTGGCGGCTCGTAAACGACGGCTACCCTCGAGCCCCACTTTGGGATTGTGAAGCGGTCCCACGAGTTCACACGCCACGCAGGCTCTGCAACAAATCCACACGGAAGGATCGGGTACCCCGTCGCGCGCGCAAGCCAAACAACCCCAGCGGAACCCGAGTGCCGAGGGCCTCGCGGCCCGTCTGGCGTGACGACAACAATGCCACCTGCGCGCAAGCTTCGCAGCATCTCCCGAAGCGCCCTTGCGCCAGTTCGACTGGACGACCCTCGAATCACACTCATCCCAAACTTCGGCAACAGCGTGTTCATCAAGTCGCCGTCTTTGCTGGGGGACACCAGCACCTTAAAGGGATAGCCATCATGGGGTGGCAGGCCCGCAATCATCCGGCCGTGCCACAGCGTCCAAAGGCAGCCCTTAGCCGCGAGAACCTCTTCAAAGTTATGCTGGTCAATGACCTTCACGTCCCACGACTTCGCAAGGCGCCGCAAGAGGAACGGAGCGACGTAGGGCATTAGGGCTGAGCCCACCCTTCGCCGAAAGCGCTTGATGGACTTCCTGATTCTTTTGGACGACACAGCCCTATTCTAGAAGGGCTGGTTGTTTGAGCGAAGTCGAAGTCGCTCCTTTTCCCCGGCATCTGCCCCGGCTACCTGTACGCTCGGGCTGAACGTCAACGCCCTTGCCGCCGTAGTCTTTCCCATTG
>Ga0315322_10000073_pt1 | contig 59026 bp, 37 predicted proteins | sample M110021515metaG_FD_203461 | JGI IMG/M metagenome (GOLD analysis project Ga0315322, IMG submission 203461) | Ammonia-oxidizing marine archaeal communities from Monterey Bay, California, United States - M1 100m 21515 | ecosystem: Environmental > Aquatic > Marine > Intertidal zone | place: USA... | reverse complement strand
CCCGACTAATTGATCCAAATGACTTGCTCATGGTCTCTTTGCTGTAAATTTGGTTCTGCTTATCACAAACACATCCTGAGTGGTGAATCTCTCACGCATGCCCGAGCCCGACTTTCACAGGTAAAACCAAACCGAGCATCATGGCACGCGGGCGCACTTCGTGCTTCTGGGTGACCCTGTTTCTGGGCTCCCCTGTGTTTATCAAATCGGTTCTGGGAACACGTGTTCTGGCAGGCCTGTGCAGTCATTGAACTCGCAAAAAGCATGTCTGGCGTCTGCCGCTTTCCAAACCTCACAGTTGCAATGCACCAGAAAGGTCATTCCCACTCTAAACGGGCATTTCTGGGCTCCCAGAGAACAGGCCGGCCTATTTACGGAAAAAGCAAATTACAAACCTCACAAAGCGCAATCAGTCAAACAAAACCCAATCAACAGGAACCCAAGCTCACAAATCCAACTCCGGTGCTGCACTGGAACGCATCAATCGCACCATGGTGGATGACCGTACCGCAGCAGCAAAATCGGAAACCTACGGCGACAGAGCAACACAAAGTCCCCACAACCGGCAAAACCGCTACTTCAAGCAACAAGGCGTCCGACGGCAGAAGATGTGAGAAGGCAACCCAACTGAGCCGCTGCTGCATTTTCCCAAACGATCTCCCGCGATCCGGCAAAGCAGGGACAACGAACCCCTCTGACCTACGTCTCCGAAGACTGGATTACAGATCCAGCTAGGCGCCCCCATCGCCATCTACAAACTCATCTTCAGAGTCAGCGTCCTGGTCGTTCTCGACATTCAATTCTGGATGTTCTTCCAAGAATGCTTGCACAGACCCGGCCTCAGGGCCGCGAGGCTCAGTCGACTTACTACAGCCGAGGAAAGGACAAACGAGGCCAACAAACAAGAACGCAATTGGCAGACGCAAATAATTTCGGAGCGACATAAAAGTAAAACCTGACGATTGATTTGGTGAGATGTGAAATCACAACAACAACGAAATCACAACAACAACGAAATCACAACAAGGCCTGTCTTCTCTTCAGCCGAAATTGAGCGTTTCGAAATCGCTGCACCGACTCAGCGGTCTACCATCATCTTAACGTTTGAACATAGCAATGTCCTGCCGGATCCCTCTTTTTCCTTTCAGCTGACTTGGTCATCAACAAACGCATGTTACAAGCCGATTTCGTGCAGAATCAATGACTTTAAGATGCTGTGGTTTGGAAGCCGTGGTATAAAAGCAACGGGGCAACTCAACCAGTGATCATGTGAAACAACAACCACATCCGCAATCGCGAAAAGATGCAGTTGATATACGCATGACTTAATTCAGTGGTTGCTCCCAGCACTCACCAACACATGAATCATGCACATGGATCCGGAATTCAATCGTCGACGCTTTACAAAATGCGCCTCACTGGCTGCTGGTGGTCTCTTGCTTTCTCACGCAGATGTACTTTCGCAGGATTCCGAACCAACGACCTCAGAGGAGCCATCGCAACCGGGCCATCGACTGGTGTTACTCGGTCTCAACGCTTTGGCACGCGCTCCCAAGATGAACTACTTTGCGGATGGACACCGTGGTGCCGCGATGATTTCAGCCCACCTGCTATGTGTGGACAACGAACTTGCCACAGATACGGTGGAACGCATTCACCAGCTATTCGACCTGAACTGGGCATCCAGCAAACTTTGCCAATCATTCCCCGAGGGTGACCGCGATCCCAAAGCAGTTGAGAAGGTTGGCTTGGCATTAGCCGATGGCGGTGGCGTGCTGCGGCAAGTTGGACACGACGCAATTTTCGCCATGCACGCCATCAAGGGTTTTCGTTTGATGCCTGAGACGGCAACGAAGGAGCGGGTGGAAGGTGTTTGCAATTTGATTCGTTCTTTTAAACCATGGCGGGACATTGAACCGGACGAGAATGTACAGCCGCCGCCATTTTCGGATCAAGTTGCGGCATCACGATTTATCCTGCGTGAGGCCAGCACAGCCATCGATCGGTTTGCCGGGTTCGGGCAAGGGTTTGCCGGGCACATGCTGACGTTCGGCCAGTCACTGGTCGAAATGGCATCGATGGGCGATATTGAATGGGCGGAAAGCTGTCGGACTGCCTTTCGAAAATATGTCACCGTCACCCGAAACGGTCCGGAATCAGACGCACGTAAAATTGCCGATCATCAACCGAGCAAGCTACGCCCCAGTCAAGTCTCCTATTGGAAACAGCGAGGTGACAAGACATTGGGAATTGGACACGTATTCAAATACCCCTACGGGTACTATGACCTGTTGAGACGGGCCAACGATGAGCAGTTGGCAGTAGAACTGGACGCCAAGGCATATCAGATTTTCTGATGGCCCACTGCGTTAAATGAAACACTGAGAGCAAGCACCATCAACCAGAGAATGATCTTCGATGAGCCATGATTTGCACCGCCCCATGGAACATGCTGAATAAGACATCACCCGCATTTGAGGCTATACTCTATAGACCATCACGATTGATTTTGTCTCATTTTCTTTCCCTGATTTTCACCTTGGTTTTATGCTCAAAAAGCATCTGCTTCCAGCGATACGCTTTCACGCTGTCCTGTTCTCAGTAGTCGCCTCTATTTCGGCCGCCTACTCGGCGGACTTCGATCCCATTCGCTTTGAGCCGACGACGATCGCTGTCGACCTTGTTCGTCCAATGGAGATGGACATCGCTCCTGACGGACAAATATTTCTGATTGAACTGGCGGGTGAAATCAAGCTGATCGACCCAGAGACGCGAGAGGTGTCTTCGGTTGGAAAGCTGGAAGTCACCACGGAGCAGGAGAACGGCCTCATCGGATTGGCACTCGATCCCCATTTTGAAAAGAATCAGTGGATTTACCTGCAGTACTCACCGCCTGGCTTCAAGGGCCAGCATGTCAGTCGATTCAAGATCCGTGAAAACAAGCTGGATATGGCAAGCGAAAAAGTTCTCTTCAAATACGAAGAGCAACGCTTGCAATGCTGCCATCATGCTGGGTCTCTCGAGTTTGGACCCAACGGGTGTCTTTTCATCGGCACGGGTGACAACACCAACCCGTTCAATGATTCACAGGGCTACGCACCGATTGACCAACGCAAAGATCGCGAACCATGGGATGCGCAGCGAACTTCTGGAAACACGCGTAACTATAACGGCAAGATCCTGCGAATTCGGCCAGAGCCGGACGGCACCTATTCCATTCCCGAGGGAAATCTCTTCCCGGCAGACGGCTCGATTGGCCACCCTGAGATCTATGTCATGGGGTGCCGAAACCCTTGGCGAATCAATGTCGACCAGAAAACGGGATACTTGTATTGGGGTGACGTGGGCCCTGATGCTGGCACCGATGGACCGCGGGGTCCGCGCGGCTATGACGAGGTCAATCAGGCACGCGTCGCGGGCAACTTTGGATGGCCGTATTTCATCGGAGACAACTACGCCTATGGAATCGTTGATTTCGAAACGGGAAAGGTTGCCCCGCCGCTCGATCCGGCAACCCCGATGAATCGATCCGTCAACAATACTGGCGCAACCAACCTGCCGCCTGCCATGCCCGCCATGATCTATTACCCGGGCGTGCCGACGAATAAATTCCCCGCAGTTGCAAACGGCGGCCGCACCGCATGCGCAGGCCCAGTGTACTACTACCAAGAACACACATCTGCCAATCGACGATTCCCCAAGGAGTACAATCGAACTCTCTTTGCTTTTGAATGGTCGCGAAGCATGATCTATGCGGTTCACCTTGACGCCGACTCAAATCTTGAAGAAGTCGAGCGATTCCTGCCCAATACTAAATTTGCCCGCCCGATCGATATGCAGTTCGATAGAGAAGGTTCACTGTACGTTTTGGAATACGGAGAGACATGGGGCGTCAATCCCGATTCTCAATTGGTGAGACTCGACTACGTGCGGGGAAATCGGTCACCTATCGCCAAAGCAACGGCAAAGAATACGATCGGCCGCGAACCGCTGACTGTTGAACTCAACGGCCTGAAGTCCTCCGACAAGGATAACGACAAACTCACCTATCAATGGACTGCTGTTCGCTCAGGACAGGAAAAGGCGACCCCGCGAGAGATTGGAAATCAAGCGGAAATAACTGCTGTCTTTGATACCCCAGGCGTCTACACACTGGAACTCAAGGTTACCGATCCGTCCGGTGCATCAAGTGTCAACTCGTTACCGATCATTGTCGGAAACACTCGGCCAGTCGTTGACTTCATGAAACCCGCCGATGGTGATTTCTTCATCCCCGGCAAACCAATCGAATATCAAGTTGTTGTCCGCGACTTTGAGGATGGCACAAGTGATCCTGATGAAGCCGAGGAAGATGGCAAACACTTCATTGAACTAAGTGCGTCCATGCGGGTTTCTGTAGAAGCTATTCCAGCATCACCGCAGGCGACAAACGCTACGGCCGAAGATCCAGGTTTGGCAATGATACGCAAAAGTGACTGCCTGAATTGCCATGCTGCCAATCGACCGCTGGTGGGACCAAGCTTTGTCCAAATCGCAGACAAATATCGCGATGAACCGCATCAATTACAGCAATCTGTCAAACGCGTGCTCGCGGGCTCAACTGGTGTCTGGGGAAAAATTGGCATGCTGCCGCACCTACAGCACACACCGGCAGAAGTCACAAAGATGGTGGAATACGTCTATTCCGTTTCCGCAGATTCATCAAATCCCAACGCGAGAGGTTTCCGCAACGAACTGACAATGCAAGAGGATGCAGGAAGTATTATTTTGGAAGCAAGTTACGTCGACCTTGGCCGTGGTGAGATCCCAAAAATCATCGGTATCGGAAGCGTCCAACTGCGAAGTCGGCACTTGCAGGCCGAAGCCGCAGATCAATTCGCAGGAACCAGACCGCTCGGCTCAGGAAATGCTGAGGGGAAGCAATTCATGGGTGCGATTGAGGATGACGGGTTCCTCAAATTTGCTCGCGTTCGATTTGATGACATCAAAAGCATCAAAGCCAGCGTAGCCAGCGCCGGTGTCGGTGGTGTGATTGAAGTGCGACGTGGCAGCATTGACGGACAACTGCTCGGAAAGGCAACCGTCGAGGTCAATGGACAGTGGGAAGAGTTTTATGACAAACTCATCGAATTAGAACCGACAACCGGTACCGATGATCTGTTTTTGGTATTCCAAAACGATAAGAATCGCGGTGGCTTGATGAATGTCGATTCGTTGACATTCCAATGATTTATCTTGCAACGAACAGACACACAAAAAAGCCTCAGACGAAAACACTATCAATGTAGAGCATTCGAATGCCCTGAGCACAAAACACAACTGACATCACAAGTGATGTGTGTTGCATTTACAAAGCTCAATCCTGACCATTCTTTCGGATCAGTTCCAATCCGCTCAGAAGGGTCACCCCCCGCGAACTGGACAGTCCAAGTTTCAATTCATCCTGAACTTGAATCCCGCTGAACTCCAAAGCGGTCGCCTTCATGGACCCACCACTTTCGGCGACTACATCAAACTGGCTTTGCACAGTCTTACCCTGTAAATCAATGCTCTGCACGCGCTCACCAGGAGCCAGTGAATCCGGCTCATTGAAGTATAACCGCACAGTGTAGTTCCCCGGCTTGAGGCCGGTGATTGTAAATTCACGCAAACCCTCAACTGCAGAGGCGTTGACCCACGGATACTTGGCATCACCTTTCATCCAAAGGCTGTGCTGATAACGATAACTGGTCATTCCCGAAGCCTTCGCATTGAAGATCGGTGACGGCCCGCCCACAGATGGATAATCAAGCCATAGCGTGCCGCTTCTTGAAATACGGTCCCCCGGTGCACCAAAATTGATCCCGATTCGCTGGATCTTGCCGGGCGGAATCTCACTCTTACCCCAGGACGCCCACTGCTCGTGTTGCTCGGGCATCGACACCAGCGACATCGCAGTCGGCAATGGGTAACTGCAGGTACAGCCTTCATAGAAATATGGCACATTCAGCACACCACCGGATGGAATAATGCTGTTGGTACACCCACTGCGGGGTCCACTCAAAAAGACGGTCCCACTTTCAATCTTCTTGTCATAGAAAGCTGCGGTGCCACTTCGCAATGTGTACAAGTCTCCGTAGTCCACACCACCATCACAGCCGTAGGTCTTGAGAAATGCCCGCGGTTCCATTTCACCGGTAATAGGATTCTTTCGTTGCCCCACCACGGGTTGCTTCGGCTTCCAGTCATCTTGCTGACGCGGTGGCCGATACTGGCTCGGTTCAGCAATCGACGGAGAAGTCGCTGTAAGTTGACGACGAAGATCCATACGCTCGCTGTCATCAAGAACACGTCCGGTGTAAATATCAGACAACACCGGAGGCAGCAGTGGGTAATCAACCTTGTTATTTCCTTTGATCCGGGGTGCCCGCCAATCCTTGGGGCGGGATATCATTTCTCCTTGATTGAAACGGGGCTGCGGTGAACGCTTGAAATGAGCCAGCGTGTCATCAAACCACAACACTCCCAGTGGAAACCTGACCAACTGATCTTCGCTGAGCGCCCAGTCGCCGGCATACTCATTGGCGCCGGGCAGTGCTCCGCCTCTCTCCACAACGATAGCATCAGCGTCTTGACTAACCGTGAAGCCTTTCTGTCCCAAATCATCGGTAGCCTGCCCTACCCGCATCACGTTGATCGCAACACCTCCAAAGGGCCTGAGGGTCTGAAGCGACGGTGGTTTCAGCAACTCCTGTCTCTCTGTGACCATCACGCTTGTCATATAGGGCGGCAATAAAGCACTTCCCAGATCACAATGAATGACAGCCGCTCGTGTCCCATAGACACCGGCTGAATCTAGCTCTCTGCGCAAGGTTTGACACCGTTCCAGTTGATCGTCCAACACCACAACATGGTACTGTGAAACGTCAACCAATGCTTTTGCAAGCTCACCATTATCGAGCCCGAACACAACTGCAATGCCATGCTTGCTGGCAGCTTTATGAATGATTGTTTCGGCTTCGATTTTTGCAGCAGGACTTATTTGCAACTGAGTGCGTTCTACTGCTGGTGCGACACTTGGTTTGTTGGCCATTTTCTGGCTGTCACGGTAACAGCAAATTTCACCATTTTTGTTTACAACAAAGAGTGCGTTGTCAGCGATCAGCATCGCATGGACAGGACCTTTGCCATCTACCTTTGGCTGATCAAAACTCAGCGTTTGGGTGGGAGTTCTGATCTCTCGACTAAGTTCCGCGACCCCTCCCTGCCCACGATGCATTTTATCCTCATGCTTTTGGCTGTTGATCGTCTCATCAAACGTGAGCTTACCTCTCCGCAACGCCCTTTCCTGGTCAGGATCGAGGGCAGCAAACCAGCCTCCAGGATAACGGCCAGCCGATGGCAGTTCAAAATCGATCAACTCGCCTGTGAGTCGACTAAGCCTAGCGGGGTAAGCAGTCGAACATGGCACGATCAATTCATCTTCGTCAATCAGCAGGTATCCCTGCGGAGCCAACCCTCCAATGGCTTGCGTATTGTGCGGTTGCTGCCCAAACAGATACCCCATGCGATCATTTCGCCACACAACTTTGCCAGTTTCAATCTGCATGGCATACACGAACACGCCCTCAAAAGGCCAAACGCCGGCGGCAAAGTAAACCACACCGTCCTTGACCACTGGCCCTCCCCGCACCGGCCAAACTGAAATCAACCGACGATTGCCCATCAGCAGCCGTTGACTGGGTACAGCCTGTTGCTTCCAGCGGAGCGTGCCAGTGTGAAGGTCGACGCAATACAAGTGCCCATCGTCGGAACCGAAACAGGCTGAATCATTCCATATCGCCGGAGCAAATCGCACAGGTCCATTGGTATAGTACGTCCAGACAAGTTGCCCTGTTTGGGTATCAAATGCCTTGACCGAATCCGTCAAGGATGAGGCGACTAACAGCTTCCCTTCCGCGACGACGGGTTCGTAACCAGCATCGAATTGCAATCGCTTATTTTGAAATGCAGGCGTCAATGGGAGCAATTGCTTAGACCATGCAAGTTGCAAATTGTCAGGCAATTCACTCTGGGTCACCCCCTGTCGTCCGGCATCCTTTCGGTACATCGGCCAATCATCAACGGCGTTTCGATCGGCTGCCGTCAGGCTTGCACCTGCCTGGAGCAGGATTGCCACAATCGCCAGAATAAGTTTTAAAAAAATGCGGGCAAGAGTCTCAAAGCGTTGCATCAAGCATTCCAAGGGCATAGAGGACATGAGTGAACTCCTAAAATGTAACGACAGCAGAGCCAGCTGCGTCAAACGGTGGCGAAAAAGTCCGTGGTCTTATGCCAGCTAATCCTAAAATGACGTGAATATGACGGAGAAACCCAAATATCCCAACCTTCCCGCCAAACAAATGCCTCTGCGATTATATTGGGCAAACGAAAAAACATTGGGCAAACAAAAAGTAAGAAACCACTCACACTCCAAACCCCCTGTGCCCACTACGCACCTAACTCCAGCCTTCGCCAACGGCATGGAATAATTCAACCGAGACGAGTGCAACCACCCAATCGCACGACGAAGCACTCTAACTTCCATCTGCTCGGTCTCTCACAGACAGCCAACTTTCAATTCCCCTCACCGTGCGAACCTACCCCATGACTGCACGACAAACCATTCTTATGGTCGCGATGTTATCCCTGCCTTTCGCGTGTCATTCGGTGTGCCCCGGTGTTCTGGCAGATGACAATGCTCAGGCCGCAGGCCATGAACAAGACCTTCTGAGACTCATCGATAGTAAAGCAGTGCTATCAATTGGCTTTCGCAACCCAATGCAGATGATCAAAAAAAGTCAAGAAATCAATGATCGAGCGAACCTCACACCCGCGCTGAATATCGACGCTTTCGTCGACACGGTTGGTAAAGCAGTAGGACTGGAGCGATGCGTTGATAAAAGTAAACCCATTGTCCTTTCGCTCAGCGGTCCCAGTATTTTCTCTTATAAAATTTCTCTTTCCGTCACGGACGTGAATGCACTGGCATCAAGCCTCAGCCTGTCAGCAGAAAAACTTCGAAAGGGTGAGGCTCACAAACTTCCCAACCCTATCTCAACCCTACCGGCTTCCTTGAAATTTGTCCGCCTGAAAGGGAATCAGCTGGCCATGAGTCCGTACGAAGCGTTACTTGATGCCCCAGGACTTGAAGACTCGCTGGTGGCAAACCTATCCGCGAAAGAAGCGGAAACACTTGCAAACGATGACATCGTCATCGTGTTGGGCGAATCAGCTTTCGAAGGCCAATTCCGCTCTTTTCTGAATTACTACACGAATTCAGACCAGTCCCTCGACTCAGACCAAGAAGATGCCGTGAGTAAATTCCTTGATGACCTCAAGTATGTGGTAAGTGGCATTCATCTTGACAACGGAATCGGCACCACGACCATTGCAAGTCTAAAAAGCTCGGACACAAAAAGCCTATTAGGCGAATTTTTTGACTGCACGCGTGATGCAACGCTAGCCAGAATGCCGAGTGGAAAGATCCTTGCCACCCATGCGCTACAAGCCGACAGCAACAGCACAGGGGGACTATTGGGCGCACTTTTGTCCAGAACTCGCGATGTAATTTCGAACCAGATCGCCGGCATCTCAATTGATTCGGAATCCTTCCAACTTGACGGTCTACTTAGCGAAGCACTCGATCGGATCAAAGGCGGTCATCTGGTAATTTACGAAAGCTCCAACCGGAACCGTTACGGGGATTTTAATATACTGGGCGTGTTCACCACAGATGATCCGGACGCCTTCTTGGCAGACCTGGCAGGACTTGCTCCGTTTGTAAACGCAGCATTCATGAGCGAAGCAGAAGCAGCGATCGCATTCCCGCCAGCGAAAATTGAGGGACTGGTGGCAGAACTCGCCGAGTCTCATTACCAACGCCGCGAACTAGCAAAGTTCAAATTAAAGCTTCTCGGTGCTCGTGCTCGACCTGCTCTCGAGAAAGCGACCAAGGCACGTGACCTGGAACTCCGCTTAGCAGCAAAAGAACTGCTAGAAACTTTCGTCCTCGATGCCATAGCCGGCCGCGCCGACTTGATCAAAGGCGGTCTATTCAAGAAACTCAAGCCCTTCTTCACCTACGCACCTCAACGAGAAAAGCTGGCCGATTCAAATGTTGGCATACTGACCATGAGGTTCGAAAGTGATGTACAGCAGACCCAGAATAAAATGAAGGCATTGTTCGGACCAGAATGGCAAACGGTAAGAGTCGCCACCGTTGGAAATGAAGTCCTGCTGCTGGTGGGCTCCGAAACCTCAATCCTGGAAAATGCAATTGCCAAACAGAAACTACCGGCGTCCGCACTCAGCAGTCACAAAGCGTGCGAATCGTTTCGTGTACGAGCCAAGAGCGCTACCGTTTTCGAATTCCATGCGGCGATTTCCAGACTGGCATACCTGCTGGACTTTGGCATCAGCGAAGACAAATCTGCTGGCGATAAAGAGATCGACCGAGTATCGTCGGTTGGGCTTACAATCAACGACAAACGCATCCGCGTTGATACCTACACACCACCGCAGGACGTCAAAGCATCACTTGAGAGAGGCGTCCCTCTGCTATTTCAATGAGCCGCCCCACCCCTCGCACCTAAGTTAGCCCAACGAGAGCGAGCCAAATAAATGGGGTTATTGAACAAAGCCGGTCCATGGCAAGCGGTTGCCTGAACGACGTTCCTGAGACACACCTCATGGCGTCTGATATTCGAGACTGGCAATCACTTTTCGACCGTCCCTCATTCCCCACTTCCCCTTGATGGCGACCACGCGTCCCACTTTGGCATCAAAGACCAAGCGGTGCACCACTCCAAACGAGACACGGATTTCCAGCTTGGACTTGTCAGACAGTTGCAAATAATAGGCGTTAGTGTCGTTGATATCATCACTGACGAGCAACAGTCCCTTGGCAAGGAACTCAGTCCCGTCATCGCTTGTCACCCGCCACGACCCATCATCCTTGATTGCCATCGGATATCCGGCCGGTTGTGAAATACCATCCACCGTGCCTGTGCTGTCACCTAATACTTTCCGTTCAACGCCCATCAAATTAACAAGCGTCAACAGCAGGTTCGGAAACGGAGTTGGCTCGGGATACCTGACGTGTCGTCCGGGACTGATTGCCCCACCACCTTTACCCGCCAACACAACAGGGACATCAGTCAATGTGTGGTAATCACCATGCTTGATTCCTGACATGTACATCACGATGGAATTATCCAGCACGTTCCCCTCACCTTCGCGAAAGCCTTTCAACTTTCCCAACAAATAAGCGAACTGAGCAGTGTGCCATTGATTTACCTTATTAAAACCGGGCAGGATTCCTCGATTGCGCACGTAGTGCGACATGTAGTGCAACTCTTCATTGAGCCCAAGAAAACCGTAGGTGCAACGACTGTTCGTGTTGGCCATCATCATGGTTGCGACGCGTGTCGTATCAGTCCAGAAACTAAGCGCAATCAGATCCAACATCGCTCTGATTTTCCCGCTCAGATCAGCATCGATCGAAAAATCATCAAGCGCTGCCAGTTTCTTTTCTCTGGCAGGACTCGACACATCATTAAAGGACTGCAGTTGCTTTTCCACATCACGAATTGACTGAAAATACTGATCCAGCACAGTCAAATCTGAACGGCTAGCTTTTCGGCGGATATCACCCGAGCTTTCCTTGACTGTATCGAGCACACTTTTGGTTTGCCGACGATAATTGCTGTTATTCATACCGCGAAAGAGTTTGTCAAACACAAGACCCGGATCACGATCCGGCGGAATGGGATTTCCCTCAGCATCATGTGAAAGGTAATTGATCCAAGGATGCTGCTTCCAAAGAGAATCAGCCGTCAACTGCAATGATTTGACGGGTGTCTGTTTGCCAACTTGATCGGCGACAATCTGATCAAAACTGCTGTAGCTTTTCTTCCTCTTGTCCGGGAGAGCGCCAGTCATACTGAGAGACGGAGCAACGAGGTGGCCACCGTTGTTTTTCCCGAACAGATGGTCAAGATTTCGCAGCACAAGAAGATCATCCTTGACGCCGGACAACGGCTGCAACAAGCTCGAAAGCTCAAAGTCTGTTTCCGTCCCGCCTGCAATGTCCCAAGCATGAGGAAAGACACCGCAACCTTTATACAACACACACAAACGCTTGGCCTTGGCGTCTGCTTTGGCCTTTACCGCTGCCGTCGCAACGGCGGGTGACATGATCTCAAGCAATGGCAGCCCAATGGCAGCTGTTCCAATCCCCCGAAGAAGATGACGTCGTGAAACCAGATAAGCTTGCCTTTTCATGATCCTTCGTCCTGCCGGCAGTTGAACTGAGGTGAGTCAATGATCGCCCGAATCACCGAGTTGGAACGGTAGCCGTGTTTTACCACATGCTGAAAGATCGTGTCTTCGGTGATCCGGTCATAAGGTCGAAGTTCGCGTCCGAAAGCATATGCCATCATCCGACGAATGAAGTTTCGCACCACCAATTCACGGTAATCCGTTAACAAAATTTGCTTCAGTTCTTTAGGTGACGTGAATTTTTTTCCACTCGGCAAGATCCCTTCACTGGCAATGGGGGTTTTGTCGCGATAGATGGTACGCCACTTTCCACTGGAATCGAAGTTCTCAAGCCCAAAACCAATTGGATCAATGTCCTTGTGGCACACGATGCAACCTGGCATGGCGGTGTGCGCTTTGATGATCTCAAGCTTACCCGGATTTTTTGCAGGCAGAGACCGGATCGCATTTTCAATCGGTGGCACATTTGCAGGCGCCTCCAGCGGTTGCCCCAGCAGACGGTCGAGTATCCAGACACCGCGACGAACTGGACTTGTGCGTTGTGGTGCCGAGGTCAAACTCATCACGCCCGCGGAAGTGATAAGTCCACCGTATCGATCACTTTGGACACCGCGCACGGTGGGTGGATCATAAATACGCTCGATGCCTCGCCGCGCATTTCCTTTCAGTGCTCGATCGTTAAGTACATTGGCGTGCAGCGGCTTGATTTGTGGTGAATTAGTGAACTGGTCTTTACCATACGAATTCAGCGTGTAGTTGCTGACATACATCCAGTCCGAATCAATGAGATCCAGCAGACTGCGATCTGACTTAAAAATCTCATCGAAAAAATACAGCAACTCGTCGTACTGTGCTCTGGCAGAAGTTGACACACCACCATTCCCGGGCTCTTCGTTACCGAGTAACGCATCAAAACCAATCCATTGACCAGCAAAGGACTCCGATAACGAAAGTCGTCGCGATGTGCTCATCAGACGCGTGACTTGCACATCAAGGATACTCGGTTCGCGAAGTTTTCCGGAAGCAGCTGTTTCCAACAACTCATCATCCGGAGTTGAACCTGTCAGAAAGTACGACAATCGTGTTGCAAACTCAAAGTCAGACACTGGATAGGGTACATTTTCATTCTTGACTGACTCCAATCGATAGTGGAACTCAGGAAGCAGCAGAATGGTCCGCAACATACTTTTAAGGGCAACGATCGACGATTTCTCTTTCGCTTCTTTTGCGTAAGATGTCATTGCATACGCAAGATGCGTTGGCGTCTCGTTCCCACGCAACGCGCGTCTCAAAAACTGTTCTGCGATTTCCTGAATCTGCTTTTGAGGTATTGTCGCTGGTAACTCAACTGCGCCAGTCAACAGGTCAATGGATTCGGAACTACCAGCCATCTTGGCCAAAGCAAAATCAATGCACTTCATGTATCCAAGCAAAGGCACAGGCTGGTCAGCCAGGGCGTTGGCATCATTCACAAACCCACTTTTTCCCGGCACCTCGACAGGCAGAACCCGATCAACCAATCCCTTTTCAACATGCACGCTTTGCAGATGGTTGTAACCATCCCTCATTTTAATGGCCAACAGATCTTCAAGCGAAGCGATAAATTCTTCATGGGTGAGTCGGCGTAACTTGGTTGGACCGATGTGAGATGATCCATCCCGCAACACGAGACGAGCACGCACCCAATCGTCAAACACAAGTAGGTCATCCGCAGATAGTGGGCCTTGATCTATTGGTGGCATTCTACGCTGGTCGACAACATTCTCAACACGCACCCAAGCGTCCATCAGGTCAGTTGGAATCGCTTGATCTGCGGAAACCTCCCCTGTGGACTCAAGCATTGCTGCCAAGTCCACTGATGCTTCCGCACTCTCCCCCTGATGACAATCCACGCACCGTTCCGAGATCAACTCATGAACCATACGGTCAATTTCAAGGTTGTTCTCTGAAAGAACCACTTGACTAACCATCATGCTGAATACCACGCCAGCGACAGAAGCACATTCTCGTGTTTTCATCATCTGTCGTGCAATCTTTATGAACAATGCTCCTACCTTTCATTACAAAACTGCTGACCTTTACAAAACCAGCATGATGAGCCAGTTCAGAAAACTCGACTCTGCGTCTACATGTTCCATGATGGGCAACTGGACCGCAACTGAACATCAAATTAGCATTCTAGAATGAGACGACAGCAACTCATTCCCAGCCTTTCTAAAGACTCAGCACGCAACAAAAACCACGAATCTGACTACTGCAACGGATTCATTGTAGTGAATTACACACGCCCGTCTGCTGTTGATGGAAAACCGAGATTCGTCAGCACAGATAGAGTTAAGGCGTTGAGATGCATGCATCCCAGACGGAACATCGCTGCCTCACAATGAAACTCGAGTGCAATGCCCGAGATCTATCTTCCAGAAGATATTTTTACGTTTCCCTGCATGATGATGCGAAATAACACGCCAAGATACTGACCCAAGGAAGCGATCAATGAGGTAAAAACGTTCAAGAAATGGAGAAGCTTGGGCTTGGGCGTCCAAAGTGAAAACCCTGCGCCAGTTCGAAGCCAATTTCGAGGCACGTTTCAGCCTCAGCATCTTTTTCAATGCCTTCAGCAAGCGGGGAAATTCCAAAGTCCCGAACCATGGAAACCAACGTTTGCACCATCGTGCGATGTTTTTCAGAACTTCGGTCAATATCACGTATCAACGAAATATCGAACTTCAGAATATCGGGCGGTACTTCAATCAGATCAAGAATGCGTGCTTGCCCAGCACCAAAATCATCGTAGGCAAGCGATATATGCAACTCGTTCAAGCGTTCTTGAACCACCGCCATTGCGGCAAGATCAGTGACCGCGGCCTCGTGTATTTCAAGCATCATTGCCTGATGGGGAGCCGTATTCCGGAGCACTTCCAACGAATTCAGCAACTCATCCTGCATGAGTTCCGATGGATGAGTATTAAGAAACAATATCTGGTTTCCTGACATTCCCTCTGCGTGCTTTAGGCCAGCAGTACGACAAGCCGTACTCAAAGCATCAGACAGCCCCAACTTCTCGGCAAGAGTGAACATCTGCGATGGGGTCGAGAGCTCTGGATTATCACTCCGAGCTAAAACCTCGTAACCAATCACGCTGCGATCCGCTAGCTTGATGACTGCTTGATAGTGTGGAACCAGACCTGTTCCATTAATCAAATCCTCAAGTGCGACGAGTTGAGACGGAAGGAAATTGAAATTTTTGGTTTCTGCTATCTGTGTTGAACAGATTCCCCGTGTGAGAACCCGAAACTCTGAAGCTCCCAGCTGAACAATATCATCCACCTCAAGCATCACTTCGCCGCTGATTCGCTCACCATTCACGAATGTGCCATTGGTGCTGTCGAGATCTCGCAGAATCAATTCATCATTTTGCGTGGTGATGAACTCAGCATGAGTTCCTGAGACAGTTGCCCACATCAATTGCAAGTCACATCCGAAGCGTCTGCCAATCCTGAATCCGGAGCGATTGATCTGAACTTCCTGAAAATTCTGACCATCCGCGATGGACCCATACAAATACCATTCCCTTGGCTTAAGGGAAGCGTTTTCAGAAATGCTAGGTTCAGAATTAGTTGACATGCGAAGGCGTTGCAATCTTGAATCGATCGCCAAGGAACTGCAGGAGTGACTAAACCAACGAGACCTGCAAATCGATTTCTCGGATGCATAATGCCTCGAGAAACTATATGACCCTATGAAACTTCGGGCCTCCGGAATAATTCAAGCCACGAGAATTGCACATCGTTACCTAACCCCCGAGCTGAATAATTGTTAGGACGCTCATCAACAGTACAATCCGCATCACCGCCACAATTGGGACATCCGCTTTCAAATCGACCGTCGAAAGCCATACGAACTCACTGCGGAACCTCCAATCCGCAAAAAAGCATCTGAACCAGGCATTTCGGCAGGTTCAGCTCCGAACACTCACAGTCTGCTGAAGTGGCTCATCCGAAGATTCAACCAACGCATTCTTCTAGATAGGGATTCGTGCCCGTCAAACTTCGAGAGACTGCACGTGCTACAACCACCAGCGTGTACCGTTCAGCAACGCTCGATTTCAATGTGGGGCTGTTCGATCTAGACGGTCGAACGCAATCGTCGTTTGCATTCGATGATGCCCCCAACGGACACCCTGCCTTCCCCTGTCGCCTCCCGAGCCTCGGCAGTACAGCCTTCACGCTTGACTTGAGAATCAGCTGGCAGACATCCATCTACGGATCCACAGCGAGCCATGGACTCAGCTTCAGATAGCTGCCTGAGATGGTGATAACCACGCATCCTGAAAAACTCACGGTGGGCACTGCCGATGGTGTTGGCATTCGCAGCGAGGAAGCGTACTTTCCTATCATGGAATCTGGAAATCGTGCCCTAAATCCGAAGCGGCAGCCATGCAGACGAATTTCAGCAACCGGCAGGCCGACGGTCCAACACGGCTTCATCTTCCGCACCCGACAAACCGATTGCCGCTGGTGCAAAAATCCTGCAAGTTCACACTTGGATGTTCACCTATCCGTTGATGGATTCTGATCGCAGTTTCTCGGCAATGAAGCATCCCCGCTCGCCTTCGGCAACCAGATCCCTGCCTGTACGTAACTGACAGCTCACCGTTGGCTTTTACCCTGTGATCTTTACTAAAAACCTCTCCCGCGTTGCATAGAAGGTGCGATCGCTGTGCTCATCACTCAGCTGGTGCCAGTGCGTTTTGCAAATGCAACCAAAAGTAATTATTCTCTTGCTGCATCCATCGGGCAGGCATGACCACTCTTAACCGCAATCAGTAGCCTCACTCGAAAAATAGTTCTGAGCTGCCTAAACTCGACTTGATTGTCCGCCATTGCCTGTCCGTCAACGACAGTGACCGAATCGGCACCATTTGACTACAATGAGGTTCAGTAGAGGCATCCATGCCATTGCCTGATTGCATTGAAATACAGAGCATGCCATTCGCAACTCGCCAATTCCGAAGTCCAGCAATGACAGGGACTCATTTGTACGTCTCGAAAATCTGCGCCGACTTTGGTCATCAAATTCCCCAAATTGCATATAAAGATGCTCTCCCTCTGTCCTGCTGAACGAACTGGATCGAGTCAACGACATGTACTTGTCGACAACTTGGCTGGACTAGCTGTGTTGTTGTTTTGGCTTGTTGCCACCAATGCGACAGCTCAAACCAAGGTCGCGATCACTGGCGTCTTCCAAGCACAACCCGCTATAGAATCCTTCTTTGACCAGCACTGCGTCAAATGCCATGACTCCGCGACCCACAAAGGCAATGTCACACTGACAGGAATCAGTGGTTCCGCTTTGCCAAAGGCATCAGCGCTGCCAGAGGCCGCAGCAGAACTCTATGAACAGATCCTGTCGGTTCTCGAAAGCGGTGAAATGCCGCCCGAAGATCAGCCGAAACCGACAGAAAAAGATGTCAAACGCGTTCAAGATTGGCTGGAATCCAAATTACAGGCATCGGCTGAACAGGAATCACAAAAGCGGTCAGCACCTACAACACGCCGACTCACCAATTTTGAATATCAAAATACGATTCGTGACTTACTGGGTTTTAAGTTGAATCTGATTGATGATCTACCCAAGGATCCTATCACTGCCTATCGATTTAACAACACCAGTGACATGATGCGTTTGGGTCCCGAACAAATCGCACGGTATCTAGCAACTGGTCGGTACGCGATGGAGGCAGCGATTGTAGATCCGGAAGCACCCAAAAAACACCAATGGAAAACGGAATGGAAACCTCATGGTCTCGACAAAGGATTAGGCGGGGATGAGCTTGGTGTGTGGGGCAACCGTCGCAACACACCTGCTACAGGAATGGGCGTACGCAGCATTCCGAAAACGGGTGAATACCGTATACGAATGCAGGCGTCTGCAATTTTGCCGCCTGGCATTAAAGAGTTGCCACTGCGATTGGTGATGGGATTCACTCTGAACGTGAATAGTGCAACACAACAAATGGAACCGATTGGCACGATTCGCTTACATAACACACCAGACGAGCCGCAGATATTTGAGTTCCGAGGTCGGATCGAGAATCACCCACCGCAGTTGGGCAAGATTCAAAATGGGGTACGACAACCTGACACCATGGTGATCACTCCACAGAACTTATACGACGACGGCACACTCAACGATGGTAAACGAAATCTGGAAATGCCCCGTGCAGTCATCAATTGGATTGAATTTGAGGCCCCGATTACAGAGGAGTGGCCACCGCCTCACCACAAACGCATCCTGTTTGAATCACCTTTAAAAGAGCAAGACCCACCAGCCTACAGTCGCGCTGTCTTGAAACGGTTCATTTCCCGGGCATATCGCCGACCAGCGATGAGAAAGGAGGTTGACTCCTTTGAACGCATCTACAACTTGATTCTTTCGGGAGTTAACAGCCATGAGGCAGCCATGCGTGAAACGCTGGCGATGGTGCTAATTTCGCCACAGTTTCTCTACCACACTTCGAGCGTTGGTGACGACTCATGGCCTGCCTACGAACTGGCCAGCAGACTGTCGTATTTTTTATGGGGTAGCATGCCAGACGATGAATTACTTGGATTAGCTGCCAACGGAAAATTATTGGACGATGATGTTATCGCTACCCAGGTTTCCCGAATGCTCACGGATCAGCGAGCTACTGATTTTGTCACCAACTTCACGGTGCAATGGCTAAGTCTGGCAAAACTGAAAACTGTTCCGATTAACCGCACGCTGTTTCCTCGTTTTTTGTATTACGTCGCTGCGGGTGAACGAACCGGCACTGAGGTTCCCTACCTCCCCACGATCCGCGATCACATGCAGCAGGAGACGATTGGTTTTATCCTGCAATTAATCAAGCAAAATCTTTCGGTAACCAGCCTGATCGATTCTGATTTTGCCTATCTGAATCAGGCTCTAGCCGCCCACTACGGAATCCAAGGTGTGCAGGGGGACCAGTTTCGCATGGTTCCAGTCAAACCAGAACACCAACTTGGTGGCCTGCTGACGCATGGATCAATCCTGCTTGCCAACGGAACAGGTTCCGCCCCGCACCCTGTCTATCGAGCAGTATGGCTCCGTGAGGCTATTCTCGGCGACGAGGTCCCCGCGCCACCGGCTGATGTTCCTGCACTGTCTGAATCGGCAGGCGAGTCGGGTGAAAACGCCCCCGGAATAAAGGAACTGTTGGAGAAACACCGCCAAAAAGAAAGCTGCAACGACTGTCACTCCCGACTTGATCCATGGGGAATTCCGTTCGAACGTTACAATGCAACGGGCCGGTACCAGCCCGCCATTCCTAAAGAGGGCGTCCGGGTAAGTGGATTTTATAAGCACATTCACGGTGACATGGCTGCTTACCACGCCTATCTCGATTCAATCAACACAGAATCAGTAGATGCGTCAGCAAAGTTGCCAAGCGGAGAAACCGTTGAAAACTTAGCCGAGTTGAAAAATCATTTGCTAAAAAAGAGGAAGCATGACATTGCCGAAAACATTCTACGCCGACTACTGAGTTATGGCCTCGGTCGTGAACTCGACTGGCGAGATCGTTTTGAAGTGAAAAGATTAATGGATGAATCACAACGAACTGATTTTCGTTTACGGGACATGATCATCCTGGTCTGCCAAAGCACAACCTTTAAGCACAACAACTGACACTGCAAATACGACGCTTGAGAACAGGCGGCGTCAGTAAAACACAAACTCTGTCTAACACAGGTAATGAACATGAGCAACAAGTCGTGGCACTTAACCCGACGCGAACTCATCAAGGGAGGTGGTGCTGCTCTGGCATTGCCACTTCTTAATGGAATGGAGTCGGCATCAACCAAAAGTTGGGGCCAAGGTTCCCCCCCTGACAAACTACCCAAGCGGATGCTGGTCAGCTATTTCGCTTACGGTGCATACATGCCGAACGGTGCAAGCGGAATTCCGTCGGTATCAAAACCGCACGACGACTGGAGCTGGTGGCCCTGCAATGCCCCGGGCCCCCTGACATTCAACAAATCAGCAGCGTCGTTCGAGCCCCTGAAAGACCACATTTCATACCTCCGCGGCCTCGACCATGAGGGTGGATGGTCCATGGGTGGGCACAGCTCTGGTGATGTATTTGCAACCGGCGCAGACATGACAGAGCAGGAGAAAACCAACAATATCTCCATCGATCAACTGGCGGCAAACACACACGGGCATCAGACGCGTTATGCATCGCTGGTGCTTGGAACAGAAGGCGGCACAGGCAGCTACGGATCCAGCAAAACGTTATCGCATCGAGGTCCGGGGCGTCCCATTCCGTCAATGCACAAACCGCAGGAGATATTCAACGGCCTGTTCTTACCCTACGCAGGCAAGGGCATCGAGCAAGTGCGTTCTGGCTTGAAGCGAGAAGCAAGCATTCTCGACCTCATGATGGAACACAGCCGCAGTTTCAGTCACCAACTAGGGAACGAAGATCAACGCAAAGTCGATGAATACCTTGAATCAATTCGAGCGTTGGAAAAGCGTGTGGAACGCACCAGCCAATGGACACACCAACCCCTCCCAAAAGTCGACACCAAAGGCTTGAATCTCGAAGTTTCTCACAAAGATCCCAAGGAGTACATTCGATGCATGTACGACCTGATCTACCTTGCGTTTCAAACGGACTCAACACGGTTCGCCACATTGATGTTGGAAAGTGAGCAATCGTCGGATAGCGAAATGTGGAACTATGCCACCTATGTGTTGGGATACAAAGGAGCAACTCACGACATTGCGCATAAACGGCCCGCTGAATACTCAGGGCAATGGGATCGTTGGAGAGCAGAGCAACATGCCTATTTTCTTAACCGTTTGCGTAACACCCCTGAAGGCAATGGAAACATGCTTGATCGCACGATCGTGTTGTGGGGTTCAGCACATCCGCACGCCTCACACAGCACAAGGAATTATCCGATCCACATTGCAGGAGGAAATCATCTTGGTCTTCGCCATGGCAATCTGCACGCGTTTGAAGGCGAGAAAAAAGTGCCCTTGTCCAATCTGTTTGTCAGCATGCTCAATGCAGTGGACGTTCCCGTCGAGAAATTTGCGGACAGCACTGGCCCAATGAACGAAATCCTTGGCTGAGCGACATGAATATCCTCACTCGCTTTTTGCTGTGCGTCCCGTTTTTACTTGCCACCCTGCATGGTATCAGTGCGGCTGACAGTGCATCCACTACGAATTCAATCCCGAAAGTACTGATTCTGGGCGACAGCATCTACTCGCAGCCATCGATCAACGCGGCTGGGATTTTGAAAGGACGCGTCGATCTGAAGTTCGCGTCCATTCAACCTGGCGAAGTTCGCAACACGAACAATGCCCTTATCCGCCTCGATGAGCTACTGGGGGATGAGCATTGGGATCTGATTCATTTTAATTTTGGACTTGGCGACCTTGTCTACCGCGTTCCAGACATGAAGACATTCCGTGTACTGCCCAAAAAATCAGGTGGCATACGCGCCACTGATCCTGCGAGCTACGAGCAGAATCTACGTACCCTAGTGGGACGCCTGAAAGCGACGGGCTCAAAACTTCTCTGGGCCAGCACGACTCCCATTCGCCATTCGTCGACGGGAGTATTCCAGCTGGGATCAGAGATTGAATACAACACCATCGCTGCGAAGGTCATGGCCGAACAAAAGATTCCGATCAATGACATGTACAGCCATGTTTCGGGAATCATTGACATGGACAAACCGGCCGCCCACGGCGCGGACCCATTTTACTTTGACCGCAAACCGCTCTACCCTCCAATGGTGCTGAGCATTTTGCAGCAACTTAATCTGGTGAGGCCAGTTCAAGGCCCCGTAAAAGTCTTTGTGATGGCAGGCGGATGGTCGCACATTGGCGGCGGCATAGTGGTTGATTCAGTGAAGCCGCGTCCGGATCAAAACCGCGGTACTCTGGACCATCTGGTGCTTGATAAAAAGACAGCGTCGTCCTATCAACATCTGCTTGATGAGCAAGGGCACTGGAAAACCCGTTCAGATGTCTGGATTCATTTTGATCGGCGAGGCCCAAAGTCGGGCGCCTTGGGAATTGGATATGGCGGTGACCGAAAGCGTTGCATTGGCTCAGAACTCGGGTTGGGAATTGTTCTCGGCGATCACTTGGAACAGCAGGTCTGCATTATCAAAACGGCTCTTGGGACTCCAGCACTGACAACCGACCTGACCCCACCAACGATGGCCGAAAGTGGTAAACAAGGTGGTACCGCTTACCTGAGTCTGCTGAAACAGATCAACGATTCACTCAACAGCCTGAGCGACAAATTCCCCGACTATACCGATACGGCAGGATACGAAATCGCTGGACTCGTTCTAAATCTGGGCGAACAGGACAGCGATCCGGTTGTTTACGGCAAACACTTAGAAGCCCTGATCTCAGACTTACGTTCGGAGCTCAAAATCGAGAATTTACCTGTCGTCGTTGTCGGAACTGGCAGAGGTGGATACGACGAAACAGAATTCCCAGAGATCATTCAGGTTCAACAGACCATCGCTTCATCACCAGACCATCAAGGCACTGTGGCTTTTGTGGAAACTCGTGGCTTCTGGCCCGAAAAAGACGCCCGCAGCGCTTATCGCCACCCCTCCAGCGAACGCTGGTTCGACAACGCCGAAAGCTATTACAAAATGGGCGACGCGATCGGAAAACAGATGATCAGTTTGCTGCGGTGAATCCCCAATGAACAAGATTCAAACCACAACTGACGTTACCGGCACAAGAACACCAAACATGACCCAAGATCAGATCCGCTACTTTGTGGTTGATGCCTTTACTGCCCGCGCATTTGGTGGGAACCCGGCCGCAGTTGTCCCCCTGTCGGCTTGGCCAGATGACGTCTGGCTTCAGAACGTGGCGATGGAAATGAACCTTTCCGAAACAGCCTTTCTTGTTCCGAATGACAATGGATTTGATCTGCGTTGGTTCACACCAAAAGTGGAAGTCGATTTATGCGGACATGCAACACTCGCATCCGCATTCGCAATTTTCCACGCTGGACTGCAGAAGGACAATCCTGAAATCGAGTTTTCGACGCGTAGCGGCATCCTGCATGCAAAATCTGAAGAAAATCAGATTCAACTCAACTTCCCTCTGAAACCTGTCTCACCAGTCGTTACACCTGAGAATCTGATTGAAAGTCTTTCTGTTACCCCAACCTATGTTGGCAAAAGTGAATACGACTATGTGGTCGAAGTGGCAACAGAAAACGAGCTCCGATCGCTAACTCCAAACTTCACACAGCTTGCCGAGATCGATTGCCGTGGCATCATTGTCACGAGCAAAACCAATGCTCCTGAGTTCGACTTTGTGTCTAGATTTTTTGGGCCAGCAGTAGGCGTCGATGAAGACCCGGTTACTGGCTCGGCACACTGCTGCCTTGCTCATTACTGGCAGCAACGTACTGGTCGTGATCAATTCACCGCCTATCAGGCGTCTGATCGCGGTGGTGTTGTTCATGTCAGCATACGCCAAGACCGTGTTTTGCTTTCCGGGAACGCAGTCATCGTGGCGCAAGGCAACCTGTTAGTTCGCTGAACCCTGGTGCATCGACTCTCAAGCCAGCTGATTTCCAGACACACGAAAAACGTTTCATCGAGTGCCGCATACAAATGCGGATGCGTCTGACAGCTTCCGTTTCTGCTTGAGCAGCATCCCACGGGTGGAATTTTCTGGGAGAATATTTGATTTGATTGGATATTCCTGCATTTTCAGGATAGATCCATCCACCTGATTAGTGGTTTAGGAAGTTAGCAAACACTAAACTCTCAGACTGGTCAGAGCCTCACATATTGGCTCGGTCTAGATTCACCGTGATGCATTCGTCGAAGACGCAGACGGAATCCATGAGTCCGTGAAAAGTTTTCTTGCCGTTCCGCAAATCCTCAGGGCAGCCATGCAATACCCAATCGAACTGAACTTCAAGCTACTGACACTCGGGCAACGGATCACCGCAACGGACGCGAGTGGCAATGTAATCATGTTCATCAAACAGAAGATGCTGAAGCTGAAAGAACAAGTCGACGTTTACAGCGGACCAGACCAGACACAATTGATGTTCACGATGCGAGCTGATCGAGTGATCGATTTCTCCGCCAACTACCACTTTGCAGACGCAAACGGCAACGACTGGGGAGCCGTACGGCGGCAAGGCATGCGTTCACTCTGGTCGGCACGCTACGACGTCATGCAGGACGGCGAAGTCGACATGACAATGTCTGAGGAAAATGCGTTCAAGAAGGTACTGGAATCGTTACTGGGACAGATTCCACTGGTCGGTATCCTGGCAGTCTATCTGATCAACCCCACCTACTTGGTTACACGTCCAGACGGAACTCCATTGCTACGTCTTACAAAGAAACCCGCTTTTTTCGAGGGCAAGTTTACGCTCGAAAAGCTGAGTGAGATGCCCGAGGATGACGAACTCAGATCCCTACTGGCCATTTTGATGGCCGCACTTTTGGAAAGAAAACGCGGCTGATCTATTTCGTAAGCGGCATAGAGATACGCTTACAGAAACCTGAGTGACACGCCGGTGCCGAAGAAGTAATCATCAGAGTCGTCATTCAGTCCAACGCCGCCGCGAAAATCCCACTGTACGTTATTGCCGAACAGAAATGTCATCCCGCCTGACAAATACTGTTCATTGAGACCCTTGACTCCCTCCTCTGCAGCGTAACCGTACCATTCTCCATAAGCACCCAGCCGGTCTGTGAGTGTCGTGCTAAGAGCTAACGACTGCGTCCAAATCGTAAAAGCATCCGATTGGCTATCGTCAACGGCTCGGTTCACTTGCGTATTGCCAGTGAACGACCAACGCTCATTAAGACTCCACCCCCAAAGCCAATTGACGCCGGGCAACACTTCATCGTTCGTCAACGCAGAGCTGCCTGTTGGAACCAACATCTGTGGCATGATTGCCATTTCCGGCAAGCAACCGCACTGCGGTGTCAAACCAATCTTGAACCCCAGATACAGATCATCGCTTCCGGTGATGTCCTCGACGGGATCAGCAATCGCCAAACCAGTATAGGCAACTCTCAATTCGAGCCAGTCCTTCCAGATGCCCCTGCGGATCAGTAACTCAGGCGCTGAATGCTGATCCGTACCGTTATCGTCATTACGCACATACGTATAACCCAATTCAAATTGGGTTACTCCGAGTCCCACCGTGCTCGTTGCTTCCGTGAAATCGGGTCGATCCGTTACCAATGGCTCAGCATAATTCAAACGCAAGTCGCAGGCGTTATTGCCGGGCCATGCAAACAGGAAAGCCCGACCCGAAAAGCATCCAGATGGTGAACCATCGCAACCTACAGCATCACATGCATCACCATCACATGCATCACCCATACAAAAAGGGAACTCTGCCGAAACGGGTGCGTTAAGCAGCAACATCAGAACCACAACTAGTAAACAGATTCTTAACATGTCATTGCTTAATCAGGAGACAACAGATGATGAAAGTTCGGCATTGGAACCACCTTACTCATCGACCTTGGGTGGACAAGAATCCAGTACGCAAGTTGCACACGTGATCATCGACAAAGGCGACACAACTCACGTCAAGATTGTCTGGGACACAAGACCAATCACTACAAACCGACGCTGAACGAGTCGCAACACCGAACAAAAATGGGCAAATCCTACTTTTCTCCTAACAAAAAGCAATCACTTACGTTGACCCAATCAGACCGGCATGGGTGCTAAACGCAGCTGATTCAGGCCAATCACGATAGTGATTGTCCGGACCGCTAACGTCCCAGGCTTCACAAATCCAGCCTCGTTTGAAATGGAAGCGAAACCATGTGCTGCTTTTCACAACCAGTAGATTCAGTTTCACAGACCCGAATTTTCGGTCGTCTTACAAAACAAAAATCACAGTTCGTGGCATACCAGATGAGGTATCAGAGCAAACACGCCAACGCAATGATCTTGCCAGTTCCCATTCAGATCAGCACCAAACGACGTCCTATTCGCTTCATCGACATGTCAGCCTATCCAGATTTTTTCCGTGATCTTGAACGTGGTTTTCCCACGCAGAAATTGGCGACAGAATCGAGGCCCAGTGGTGCGGACTCTCAGCGTGAGATGCTGAAAGTCCACAAGGTTGGCAAATTCGAAGCCTCCTTTGTTCCATCAATAAATCACTTTGAGAAACTGGATCCACGATTCTCAATTTCAAAAAACATTTGGAATAAAATCCCTGACTATTCCAATTATGGATTCGTTGTTTTTCAACTGAACGAACTGAGCGGTGAACCGCACCCCATGGCCTTCGAGTTCAGCACTCGCCTGACTGACACCATCTTCCTGCCTACCATTCACATTCATGATGGGGAGGTACATCGCCGAGAACAATTTGACCACACGATGTACGTTCAAAATAGCGAACTGGATCTTGTTGCTGGCGATCACCAAGGCCACAAACTTTGGGATTTAAATAGCGGTTGGGCGCGATCTACTGCGGCAGCCGAAGACTTCGTTGATCTAAAACGAGCACAGAAGTTAATTGCTGGTGATTTGAAGATCCATCGAAAATCACTGAAAGGCACGTTCACAAACGAGGACCAATTCGTATCACGCCAAAATTTAAAGATGTCGTCGCTTGGATTATCGGATCCCCTTTACGCACCCACCGCCCTCGCCCTGAGCAGCGTAGGGATTGGCAGTGCCTGGTTTTTAAACAGAAGAGAACGCGTCATGTCCTCTGCCGGGAAGCATAGGAATTGAGCCGTCTTCGCAAACTACGCAGACGTTGGCAACGGCCCGCTTTGCACACTCTCATTTCGAAGTTCGTTTTTGAAAATTAAGGCAGCGTGCAAGCCTCTCAATCGTGGCTGATCCGCTCGAATCAACCAGGTGCCTGCATCAAGATGGATTTCTCGCTAGCACAAACGTGAGAAAGCCGCGCGAATACGCGAAAGAAGTCGTCTGGGACGCTTGGCTGCGTGTACACTGCATGTGCAAGGTTTTAAGGGATTCTCATTCCCGTACCCCCTGATGCCATGCAGCTGTTTTCATCCTGCATTCGCCCGCATGCATCTCAGAGACTCACGACACAGCCCCAGATTAGCAAAGGTCTTTGCCTAGACCTTCACGCAACGAGTCGCATAAAATGCGGTGATATTGTAAATCAGGGGACCAACTTTCGATCTGCTGACATGCCTGACTGCACACGTGATGCAACAACGTCCATCATCAACTCACCAAAAAGAGATTCTTTTTGGCTTCGCCGACGGTGTGGGCAAAGACACCAACGTTCTCAATTTTGCTTCCAGCATTTGGAAGAACGATTTCTGTTCGCTGGTGATTTTCCTCCGACCATCGACACCGTCCCAGATCTTTCATTAAGTGAAGACGCAGACTTACAATCAATCGCCCTGAGCGGCATCAGTGCGGGCGCAGGGTTGCCAAGCTCTCTGCGGATCAGTGCGTCAAGTCAGAATGAGTCACTGGTAATACAACCGAACGTCATTTATCAAGCTGGGCAGCCTGCGGGCATTCTGGAACTGCAACCCACACCGGATGCCCATGGTGCTGTTACCATTGTTGTGACGGTCGAAGACTCAGGCCCGGACAACGATGACGCGACAGGTGCAGACAATGGCGTAACGACGGTGAGTTTCACTGTCAACGTCGCCAGCGTGAATGACCCACCCACGCTGACACAACCGGGGTCGGTCGCGTTTGAGATGAATTCTGGAGCATCGATTGTGGCATCCAGTCCCGCGGTGACAGGCCGTGATTACGGCGAACTGCATTCCGGATCGATCTTCACCTCATCGATTGATATGACACCAGATGGGACAGGCATGATTGTCGGTGCATCGGGCGGCACCGATACAGAAGTCGGTTATGTGGAGGTCTATCACCGCGTCGATGAACTATCACCGTGGACACAAATCGGACAGCAGTTGGTGGGTGACGATGAAACTGCACTTGGTCGAACCGTCAGCCTGAACGACAGCAGCACACGAATTGCCATCAGCACAGGCAGAGCAGTCTCAATCATGGAGTTCAATACGGAAATTGCGACATGGGTTTCACTTGGCACGCCCATCGTGCAACCTGGCATTATTGCAAGCTTGGCGATGGATTCGACTGGAGACCTGCTAGCGATCGCCTCAGCAGACAGCGAAGGCATTCCGAATGCGCAACTGCACCGATTTGACGGTACTGACTGGAATCTGGAACAAGGCAACCTGACGATGGGGCAGGATGTTGCAGAGGACGTGAAGAACCAAGTGGCACAAAGTCAGGTTGCCATCAACGCCGCTGGCAACCGTTTGATTCATTCCATCGCAGGTTGCGGGTGCAGTGGCACTGGATTTGCCCAGGTATACGAGCGAAATGCCGAGACATCACAATGGAGTGCCTTGGGAGATCGCATTCAGGGCGAAGGCAGCTACGGAAGCGCCACCTCCATTTCCGGAGACGGTCAGACGATCGCTTTAGGTGCACCACAACTTGGCAACGAAACGGACTTATTCGGAAACGGACTTGTTGAAGTTCTTCGATTCAATGCCAACTTGGGGCAGTGGTTACCACACGGCAATGCGATCACAGGCACCGCCAGTGGTCAACAACTTGGCACAACGTTAGCACTCAGCCAAGACGCTACAACGTTGGTCATTGGATCACCGGGAGCAAGCACCGAGTTAGCCAACAATGGCGGAAAGGTTGCCATTTTTCAGTTTGATGACCTGACATCAAACTGGCAGTTGACTCAAGAACACCATGGTCCAGATTCGAACGCTTCATTCGGCTGGCGTACCGCAGTCAGCGCAACAGGCAGTTCCGTGATCACAGGTGCCAGAGGCAGCACATCAAGCATCAACAAAAATGGCACGCTCCTTTCCTTCTCACGGGCACATGCAATCTCTCTAGCTGGAATCACAGCGGGTGGAGGCGAATCTCAAGCAGTTCGGATTACCGCAGTCTCTGAAAATCCGTTCGTAACGGGCCAACCGGTGATCAACTACGCAAGCGGTGATCCACAAGCGAATCTACTATTCCTCCCCAATCTTGATCATGCGGGGCTAGCAGAAATACAGGTCACCATCGAGGACACGGGTTTAGACGGAGACTTCGACACGACGGGCGATAACATTCTTACCGAGCGGACATTCTCATTCGGTGTTGGATTGTCGAACTTCGAAAAGAAAGCCGATCGTCTAAGTTTGGAATTGGGTGAAGCCGGCGTCGATATTCGACTTAGCAAAAACACTGACGGGACGATTCTTGATATTGAAGGTGATCGCTGGATCGGCGTTGCATCTGATCAAATATTGATTCCTGACGAAAGCCGTATGATATTACCAGACCTGCGAGATTTCGGACGCGTTGAGTTGGTACTCGAAAACCCACGCAACATTATTTTCGACGACGCCTCTGCATGGCGTCTAAGCACACCGCTAATTGACGGCCAGCGGTTCCTGCGCGGTCTCACGAGTCTGGACGATACATCTGAAGTCATTTACATCGAGGGTGGCGCACTATGGCAAAATCCAATTGATCCCAACGACATCGATGCCAGCGGGCATGTTTCACCTCTTGATGTCTTGCAAATCATTAATGAACTTGCTGCCAATATTTTCAGTGATCCATTGACAGGAATACTCACCAACCCGCTGACAATCGACAACTGGCCCAATCGCAACTTCGACCAGAATGCGAGTGGAAGCATATCTGCGTTGGATGCACTTCGTGTGATCAATCACCTTGCATCCCAACAAAACAACCAAGGTGGTGAAGGGGAAGTCGCGTTCCAACCACTCCCCGGATTATCTCCACTGCATTCGGATCCATGGTTCATGGAACTGCAGCTTTGCAAAATCAACTCGCTCCTTCCCCTCGCACCATGCGACAACCAGATACCATCTGCATCGACTTTACCTGGGAACCTGAACAATACGGATGCGATTTTCTCGGCAAGGACGTCAGTGACGGAGACTGCACAAACACAACCCTCAAACATCTCAGCACTGCTTTCCACCAACAGCAATATCGCAGACGCAGTTGATGATGTGATACAGACCTGGCAGTGAATGATGCCGCCTCAATTCACGGCATCCTGACAGGCCAACGAAACCTCCACTCATGAAACTTGGCCCGGCGGAACCTCCACTGACAGACACTCCACCAACGGACCCACGACACAAAGATTTTCAAGCAGAAGCATGCAAATGCGGTCCAAATTCAAAAATATGTGCGTTGCTGCGTGGATCATCCTGATAACAGTCGTGGTGTTTCTCAATGTCCGGCTCTACACAACATCTCCCTTAGCCGCTGACATCCAACAAACGCCAGCAACGTTGCGACTCCAGTTGAATGCCAATCGCACAGCACTGGACTCAAACGCGGCGTCCCAAATGCAGCAATTTTTCCCAGAGGGCTACTACTTCAGCTATCTCTTTCATGGACTGACTTGGGTTGAGTTGGCAATGAGGGATCCCAAGTATTCTGCCGAAGCAATTGAACAAGCCGAGTGGTGCTTGACGCATTTGGATTCCTCACAAGGCAAGGCGCCCTTTCCAAAACATCTGCCTCCAAATCACGGGATGTTCTATTCAGCCTGGAAGTGTGACCTGCGCGCGGGAATGGCCACCATCCGAGAAGATCAAGACCAAGGCGAGATGCAACGTCTTCGGGATGAGTGTGACATGTTAAGTGATGCGATTAACAAGGCGAGCACACCGTTCCTACCCTCGTACACAGCATCGGCATGGCCATGCGACTCAGTCCCAGCGATACACGCGCTATCCACCTACGATCGCCTTTCAGGTGAAGATCGTTATGAAGATGTTATCGCAACCTGGCTAACGGCAGCAGCACAACGACTCGATCCCGAAACCGGTTTGCTACCGCATACAGCGAACGTGATCGATGGCAGTGACGTCAGTGTTGCACGGGCAACATCACAAGTAATCATTCTGCGTATGTTGCCGGACATCGACGCGAATTTCGCAAGGGATCAATACACTCTCTTCCGCAACAGGTTCTTCACCACTTTCCTCGGTGCACCCTGCGTCCTCGAATACCCTTCGGGGATTTCAGGATCTGGCGATGTGGATAGTGGACCACTAATTTTTGGCCGCAGTCTGTCGGCCACCGTGTTGACAATGGGAGTTGCCCAAACCTACGGCGACATGGACTTCGCAAGTGCCATCGGACAAGCAGGTGAAACGGTAGGGCTGCCTTGGACATCGGCGGATCAAAAATACTACATGACCGGCATACTTCCGATCGGTGACATCATGGTTGCTTACGCCCACGTAGCGCGGCCTTGGTTCTCAACTGGGCAACATCATCCTGAAAACCCGCATCCTGTTGCTACCAGTTGGCGATGGAGAGTCCACGGCCTTTCCCTGCTGGTCCTGCTACCGCTGGCATGGAACCTGTTATGCAAATGGCTGCGAAATCCGACTGGTCAGCTTGAAGCGGGCTAGGCCTGACGGAACTGTTCCCTTGGTCATCCGCTGAACACGTTAAAAGATGTTTGCCTAAGACCAACAAATGTGAGCCAATGATCCTACGTGAGTGGTTACAGCAGCGGCGAAGGATTAGACTGCCGAACACCCACAGCCCAATGGTTCGTCGGGCGTGGCTATGCCTCTCCTCCCATCCTTGAGAAACAGACAATGAAAAGTGTACGCCTCTTGTGCGTTGGCCTTTGTGCTGCGTTCCTTTCCTGCACAGCGGCGAACAGCCGTGGTGAAGTCAAATTGCCGACCGTGTTGGGCAGTCATATGGTCCTGCAACGGAATGCCCCCCTGAACTTCTGGGGCTGGGCTGACGCAGGCGAAAAAGTCACCGTGACAATGGGTGATGAAGTAGCGACAACAAAAACCGCAAATGACGGCACATGGAAATTAAGTCTGAGCCCACAGAAAGCAGACAGCAATCCGCGCACAATCACGATTGCAGGCAACAATACCATCGAATTGACAAACGTACTCATCGGCGAGGTGTGGATTGGTTCTGGACAATCGAACATGGCGTGGGTGCTTTCCAACACGCAAGGTTCTTCTGAAGCAATTGCAGCAGCCGACCATCCCATGATTCGTCTTTTCCATGTACCGAAGGTACAAAACAAGGAACCTGCTACGGATGTCAAGGCAGACTGGAAGGTCTGCACTCCCCAAAACGTGCCACGTTTCTCAGCTGTTCTCTACTACTTCGGATTGCAACTTCAAAAAGAGCTGAACGTACCCATCGGGCTGATTAACAGTTCGTGGGGTGGATCGCCCATTGAGCCATGGACAATCTCAAATGGTAGCTCAGGCGGCATGTACAACGGCATGATCGCTCCGATCATTCAATATCCGGCCCAAGGCGTGATCTGGTACCAAGGCGAGACGAATGTACTCAATAAGAACGGCCTGGCATACGAAGACAAGATGAAAGACCTGATTGAGGGTTGGAGAAAAGCGTTTAGAAATCCAGATCTTGCGTTTTACTTTGTGCAGATCGCGCCTTGGTCAGGTCGTTACGAAGAAGGTGAATTACCGAAACTGTGGGAGGCTCAGGTCGCGACACTGAAACTGCCAGGAACGGGCATGGCCGTCACGACAGATTTGGTAGACAACATCGCCGACATTCACCCCCGCAACAAACTTGACGTTGGCAATCGACTCGCCCTCTGGGCGTTGGCCAAGACATATAACCAGCAGGGTATCACTTACTCGGGCCCGCTTTATAAATCGATGACGGTCAAGGATGACAAAGTTCGGCTATCGTTTGCGCATGTCGCTGAAGGATTACGATCCCGTGACGGCAAGCCTCTGAGTGAGTTTCAAATCGCAGCAGCCGATGGCAAATTCGTAGATGCCCAAGCCAAGGTCGATGGAAAAACGGTCGTCGTATCTGCGGAGGGAGTGAAGAGCCCAAAAACGGTACGCTTCGGCTGGCACAAGATCGCCAATCCGAATCTCGTCAATTCGGTTGGGCTGCCTGCATCTCCCTTCCAGACCGACACTTGGCAAGGTGGCACGGGCGAGTAGCCCGTGAAACCGGTGCGACCATCAACCGCGAGGCCAATTGGGCCTCGTGGACGGCCGCCAAAAGTAGCATTTCAGCCGCGATTCGTGTGTCCCAGCGTCTGAACATCGATATCCACCACAATGCGATTGGCGAAGTCAGCAGGTTTTCGTCTATGCTGGGGATGGGTCCTCAGCATTCGAAACTCACTCAACGCTGAAAAAAGCCAAGTGATTTCACACGGGGCTCGCATTGGATGAACACGACGACGTGAGGCGTGTGTGACGGCGGTCTCGTGATCACGAGACAAACCTGCTTGCACGCGCGGGCTGAGTCCATCCCGTCGATGAGTGGCATCAAGGGTCGGGATAACAGTGAAAGGCTGTTATGACAAATGAGCTGAGAATCTTCTTGATAATCTGGTTTGCTATTTTTGCAGTGGCCGCAACGGTTTACCGCAAGAACCCGCGCATCGGCAAGATTAGCCTTCTCGTCCTCCTGCCGGCATTCTGCTTAACCGCGTTCGCGGCTTGGCAATATTCATCGAAGGCGCAACAGTTGGCTGTTGATAAACGCCCCAAAGAAGAAAACGTCATAACGCCGGCAATCTACGCTCCCTTTCGACCGCTCGAAATCGCAGCAGACGGCTACACCAAAGCGTCAGCATGCTTGGAGTGCCACGATGAGCAATACGAGTCTTGGCATGATTCTTACCACCGCACAATGACACAACTGGCCACCACCAAGTCGGTGATGGGCAACTTCAAGAACCAAACCGTCACCTTCAATGGCCGCACCTACGGAATGACCGAAAAGGGTGACTTATGTTGGGTTGATCTTCCCGCCAATGTTGTTCAGCCCCAAGGACAAACCGTTTCTCCAACCGAACGAACTCAATTGCCGATCGTGATGAGCACGGGTTCACATCACATGCAAGTGTATTGGTTTCCAATGGGCAAGGGCCGAATGCTTGGCCAGTTTCCGCTGGTCTACCTGAAGGAAGATGATCGCTGGGTACCACGCAAGAGTTGCTTCCTTGAGCCACCTACGGAGGAAACAGACATCGAAGTAGGACGGTGGAACAACACATGCCTGCAGTGCCATACCACCAACCCCAAACAATTGCTATCGCGAGATTTCGTATTCGATACACAGGTATCCGAATTTGGAATTTCATGCGAAGCATGCCATGGGCCAGGTGAAGAACACATCGCTTTTCACAGGGCGCGTCCTGACAACGCTACCAAAATCCAAAATTCCGGTAACTCTGGCGATCGTGCAAGGCCCGACGGCACGAACGCGGTAGCGACTCAACAGCTGGATCCCATCGTCAATCCACGCAATCTGGATCACCGCTTAAGCTCTCAAGTATGCGGTAACTGCCATTCCATGGCGACGCACCTTGACCCGGCAACCAGAAATAACGGCCATACATTCCGACCGGGCAAAGAACTATCCGAGTCCCGGCACCTCTACCGCTGCAACCCCGACAGCGAGGCATTGCTGAAACGTCAGGGGCAGGACCCGAACGCATTCTATGATTCCGTGTTTTGGGATGATGGAATGATACGCGTCACGGGTCGGGAATTCAGTGGCTTGGCCGAATCACCCTGTTACCTTCGGGGCACAATGTCCTGCATCTCATGCCATGCGATGCATCAAGAAACAGACGACACAAGAACGACAGCGGATTGGGCAAATGACCAACTCGAAATCGACATGGACGGCGATCATGGCTGTACACAATGTCACAACGCAAATGACTACGGCGAAACCCACACGCACCACAATTTGGCTAGCAGTGGATCACGTTGTTACAACTGCCACATGCCCCATACCAGCTATGGCTTGATGAAGGCAAATCGGAGCCACCAGTTATTCTCACCCAATGTCGCCAAGGATGAAACTGCAGGACGCCCCAACGCGTGCAACCTTTGCCACTTGGACAAAACACTTCAGTGGACAGCCAACAAACTGGAATCGTGGTACGGAATCAAACCCCCTGAGTTAAATGAGGCTGACTCAACTCTCGCCAGCGGGGTAAACTGGGCGTTGCGCGGCGACGCGGGAACCCGGGCGATTGTGGCTTGGCACATGGGCTGGCAACCCGCTATCGACGCTTCTAAATCAGACTGGATGGCAAGGTACTTGGCACATTTATTATCTGACCCCTACGACGCTGTCCGTTACATTGCCGGCAAGTCACTAAAAGCGCTCAAGGGATTTGGTGACCTGGACTACGACTATGTTGCAGAGATCGCCGACCGCCTGACAGCACAGACCGATGCGATCAAACGCTGGGAGCAAACACAAAACACAAACTCATCGACCGGAGACCATGTGCTGGTTAGCCCCGAAGGCGAACTGCTGCTGCAGCAATTTCGCGAACTGGCGGCACAACGCGATGACAAGCCGATGTTCTTGAATGAATAGTGTGGCACATCACGCAACAACTTTATGCGACCGCCGCTCAAGAGCGTTACTTTTGGTGCTCCGGAAAATCTGACTCGTAACGTTTCAACAGTCGCGGCACATCATTTTCCATCAGGTAAATACGTCCACGAATCTGTTTTCTTTCACCTGCACGTAAGCCACCAAGCCGAAAATCGGAATGCAGACAGCGTGCCACTCCTTGAAACAACTCCTGATACGGCTCAAACGCGACTGCGAAAATCATCGTATCGTCACCGCTGTAGCACCCAATCAAACCGTTACTTGGAACGAGAGAACTGAGGGGGCGCGGGTTCACATCCGTCCTTGGCACACCTTGTGGGCACCAAACCTGACCTGGCGTGTATCTTGCTTTCATGGCCCACGGTTTGATTTCAGTCATCCGCATTAAGCTTCCGCCAAGAAACACAAAGCACTTGGGCAGATAGTCATCAAGATCACCGCCTTTGCCTGCGAAACCAGTAAAGTCACCGAGACGTATGCATGGCTGGGCCCAATGGGCTTCAGATCTCTGACTTGTAGGATTATGCGCACTGATCAGAAACTGAATCTCATCGCTACGAGCTTTGATCGTATGCTCGACGATCAATCCATCACTCACCTTGTCTCGCAGCTTCAACACAGTTTGATCATCACTCAGCGAGATGAACTGCGGCTGGTGTTTGACCACCGTGTGTTTCACCCAATCTGCATCTGTTGAGTCTGATCGGCAGTAGGCCTCAAGATAATTGATCCGTATTTGTTCACCAGGGATCTCATCTCCGTGAATGATCAACCAATGCGGGGCTTTGTAACTGAGTGTCAATTGAGGCTTGGCGGCAAAAGCAGATGCGCCCGCAAGCAGCCAAGCAGCGGAAAGCAAGAGAAGTGCGGAGCGACCAAACAGAACATTCATGGGGTTACTCTAGATGAAAACAGATTGCCAGGATCACAAACACACAACTATATCTCAGGGATTTTCGCCCTTCATGCTCTGGTCGTGAGCGTGAACAGCCTCGATTATCTTCGCCTCAGATTCTGGATGCCAAAGTCCGGGTAGTCCGTAGTAAACATTCGAACCTCCACCTTCGTACCCACCTTCAGCGAGCACACGCCGTGACGGAATGTATGCCATGACATCATTGGCATATCCAGCGACCCACGTCCGCGTACCGTTCAGTTCGTCTTTCAATCGGAGAGAATAATCAACAACCACTTCTCCACCGAGATGCACAAAGTCGATCTCATTGCCAAGCTTCCAAACCGCAATCGGATAGGGATAAGTTCCAGGAATGGATTTCTCCTTCTTCAGTTGCTCCAGCAAAACCCTCGCCCTTGCAGCTTCATATCGATTTGTTGACTGAGCAGTTTGCTTGAGTTGTTCCCCATCGGGAACATCCTGAAACGGCAACTGAGTCTCGATATATTGTGAACGCAGTACAGGCTGAAGTACCGGCATGGGAGAGGTCAGCACGTCGTTAACCGCCCGTGCTAATTCGGCTCCATACTTTCTCGCCAATTCAAGTTTACGCCGTGGCAATGGGTTCTGGTCCGCCCCACACCCAGCCCAGAACATCGCCGTACACTCTGGATGCAACTTTTCAATTTCAACCTGAGCATAACCTGGGTAATCACCGTCCCACTGACTGGCAGCCAGCGTCGTCGCATGGCAGGCATAACCAAACACAACAGCAAAAAGCTGACCAGACAGATCTCGCGCGCTAAGAACGGGAACATCATGGTCAACTGGCCCAGCCAAGCTGCCGGTCGATCTTTTTTCCTCAATCGCATCGTAAGGCTTGTTTTCCCGTCGATTCACCGCAAACGTGGCTTTGCCGCTGCCCCACTGGATACGACTTGGCCTACTTTCCTTGATCGCCATCCCAACCGCAGATTCGATTTCATCAACCAGTCGATCAGCATACGCCGCAATCCGTTTTTGCTGAGACTCATCAGCAAGCATGAAGTGCATCGGCGCAAGATTCAGACCGACAACAGGACCTGAATGTGTATGACTTGTAAAGATTGCGATCTGACCACGACCCAGCCCAAAGGACTCTTTCAATCGCTGGCAAACCCGCTGCGACAGCGGGCGGCCGATGCCAACAAGATCCAACGAAATCAAGACTCCACGATTTCCCCCTCGATCCTTCAGGAATAAAACCTTGGCCCACAAGTCAATGTTTTTTTCGGTTGCTGGATTCGTACGAGACGCATAGCCCGCCATCATCAAGGGCTCAGTGGGCGTGATTGAACTGCGACCTGCTCCCGCCAACCATTGATCTTGCCCTGAAGCCAAAGAGACTCCCATCAAGAACAGGATCACGCATGTTCTTATCGCTCGTATTATTTTATTCTGGAAGCTTAACATGCAGAGTCCCCTGTAGTTCTGACAATCCTCAATCCAACATCAAGAACAAAACGCCTTCGCAACGCAGAATTGTACCACCCCAGTGACAGGCTAGAGTTGATCCGATGTGGGGATTAAGAATTGTCACCGATTTTAGCCCCATACAATCGATGAACGCGGTCTGAACTCGATCAATATCAGACGCTTTCAACCCACTTCCGCGAAAACAATTTTGGTGTAGAAACCCTACGATCGGTGTTTTTTCAATCTACTAAGATTGCCATACTAACAAGCCATTTCACAAATGAACCGCAACCTTCCTAACAAGGTGAGTGCAAATGATGCCACCCAATTGCTGTCTCTGTGACAAAGGAATTAAAAGCGGCGATACCTGTGAACTGATCAGCTTTGCCAAAACCGAGAGTGATCGTGAATGGCATGTACAGGCGACTTTAGGGGAGGGCTTTACCGGTCATCCTCCCGACTGCGATTGGTTTTGCGATATGCACGCCAACGCAGCAAAACACCTACTCCACTACGACCGTTCAACAGCATTGCTTTATCTCCAGCAAAACGAGTCGTGGCAACTTATCTACATTGACCTATTTGACCGCGACACACCTCCAAGCGTCCAGAAAAGCGGGGTTGGTTTTGAAAGTGGTTTTGTGGAATTCTGGGACAAAATTCTAGCCACCACTGAACCCGATGGCCGACGCTATCCATCAGATTACCGCCTTTCATTTTCCAGTGCGGACCTGGATTATTCGCTACCGCGAGATTGCACAGAACTGACAACCATCAAACAGCACATCCTGAGCATCGACAATGCAATGAAATCCATCACGGAACTCGCCAACGGGCAGGCAGAACAGATGCGTAAGACGGGGCTTTCAGGGGCTGCACAACATTTAACCAAACAATGCGTTCAACTTTCAGCGAAGCAAAAGTGATGCACTGAACGAGCGACCTCAAGTCGCCCAGCCTAGACGCCCTGCCTTCAACGTCCGTTGTTTCGAACATCTCCGACACAAAGGCTAGCGTTCAGCAGTTCGTTTTCTCTCATTGAGAAATCTTTCAATTTGCATCTGCGTCGCAGAAACAGGTTGCTTCACGACACTCTTCGCCGCATCCTGCGTCCCTGGCGTATCTGGCATTCTGGCTACCACTTCAACAGTTCCTTCTGCTGTCGCACTTGCATCATGAAATACGGATGGAACATTGCCAACACACACATCCATCCCCGCTGGGATTTTCAACTCATTCAGTTCAACCAACTCATTTTGAACAAAAACAGTCAACGTCGGCGGAATGGCAATCGGAGCAGACAAAAACGTCATTTTTCCAAATCGTCGCGCACTCCGAACTGAAATGGACGCGACAACACCCTCGACCAACCCGGCGGAAAAATCATGCTTATCAATCGCGACCCCAAGCTGTTTGTACCACTCATCTATGTACTTCTGATTGCCAATGGAGAAGATGGCCGCGATTCCATTACCCTCTGGAACGGTTGTGACCCAGCCAAGTCCGCGAGGCTCCTTACGGGAACACAATCGAATCTGCCGCAAGTCAGTTTTGATCGCAGCGAGCTTGGCAATCAAACGATTTAAATCATCCGTGGACTTAATTTCAAACGCATATTGGTTCACGTCATTCGGCCACTCGCTGAACCAGGGATGCCATCCAGATGTTCGGCTGGCGTCGTTCACAACTTCCCCCGCGCCCTTGGGCCAACTCGGTGGCACGTCGGCACGCTCACCTTTGGTGACGACAACATCAGTACCCCCAGTAGCACATGCAGGACCTGCAAACACAGCAAGCGAAACTAGCAACAACAGCAACATAATCATCTGGAATTTCCGATCAAGCACCGACAAAACCCCAGCTGAAACGGAAGACGAAAGCGTTTTCAAATCAGGCATTGCTCACCCCACAAACCTCAGATCGTTTCTTTCTTTCGGCCAACAGACCAAACCACAACAACTGCAAAACAAGCCAACGCGAGCAGCACGAAAGACGATTTCAGAAATGGCAATCTCAAACGCGAATCAAAGTCAAGCTGAAGCTCGAGAGGAGCATTTTCTGCCACTTGCACACTTCGACTAAACGTATACACCTGCCCCTCTTCGGGAAGGCTGATCACGATTGCTTGTGGAGCCGGTTCGGAGGTTCTTTGATGCTGCACCAATCGACCTGCAATACGTTGCAGAGTTGCATTGTCTTCGGTTGAATTACCACGGAGCAATTGGCTTAACTCCTGCGGCTGAAAGTTCAACTGATCCTGCTGTAGGATAGGGTTTTCCGCGGCGGCTTGACGCATTTGTTGATTGTCACCTAACACAATTTCCTCACGGTCATTGTCGAGGAACAGTCGTTGCCGACGAGTATTGAGTCCAACAATTGCCTGTTGCGTTTGCAGATTTTCAAGCTGAACTCGAGCATCTTCATTCGAAGCGGCGTCTAAGCCATACTGATTGGCGACACTATTGAGAGCCCAGTTCGCTTTCGTTTGCTCACCTGCTTGGATGAACTGATTCGCTTGCTGCAGTGTGATTGCGGCCTGCTCGGCTTTTCGCTGACGAGTTCGAGTTGTTTTGGAAAGGTAGGATTGACGGTCATATTCTGCCTGGTTCGAGCGGCCGACAAGCTCAAGGTTTCCGTCATTATCTGTCAGTTCAAATCCCTTCGGAGCGATGACGCTCCACTCGATATTCTCCAAGGGAACATTAAGCTGTGGACTTTGCAGAGTCAGATTCCCGAGATCACTACCGGGAACGGTATAGACAAATCGAACACTCGCAGTGCGGTCGTCCATGCCGGGCAGAATATAAAACTGCCATGCATTGGTTTCACCACCGACTCGAATCGAATTAACACTTTCACCATTCACAAAGATACTAAAGATTTCGCCACCTTTTGGCAGGCCAACGCTCAAGCTACTCCGTTGAATCACCTCCATGCTGACATCCACAGACGTCAATTGATCACCCTTGGGTGACAAAACTGTTAATAATTTCCCACTGGCAACTCGCAACTTGAGCGAATCAGCCAGCGAGTGTCGTTCCACTTTAATTCCCAAGGGTACTGCAGATTTCTGAGCCTTGAGAGTCACAACAGGAGCGTTTCGATTCTCCGAATCACGCAGCGACGCCGGTACAACATTCCAATCAATTTTCTGCCAGCCTTGGGGCATCTCGTCCAGCTTGATTTCCAAACGTCCTCCTGCGCGAACAGCAAAGTAGAACGGCAACTGGCCAGCCTGTGGAAATTCCGCCAGACGCAGAATCTCTGCTTCCTCGCTCCGGTCGCCCCGACGCTCGTATTCAATTCGAAAGTCAACTTTCCCGAGGACCCTGCGTTTGAATTGAACCTCCCACAAATTTTGATCAGCATCAATTCGCACGAGGTCACTTACGATTTTCCCACTGGCAGTGGGTATTTCATCAGGGTCACTAATCGGGAGAACAATTTTCATAGCGCGAATGGATGCATTCTGGACATTGAAACTTGCGATTAACGCAGACCGAGTTTGCCCCTCACGCAGGATAATTTCCTGCAGAACATTCCCGGAAATACGAGGCTCAAGTTTCTCGATTCCAAGCACAAGCTTCCAGTCCCGTTGCAAGAGACGAAACGCCAGAGCTCCCGGCGACTTGCCACCGATTGCCCGCGGGTCAGTTTCCGAAACGTTCTGCCGCGACAAAGTCCTCAGGCGGATCCCGGTAGTCGGTCGAATAACGAGCTCTCCTGTCTGACGGACCCCTTCATTCAACTCAAAACGAGGAATTTCCCATTCCGTAACATTCGTTGGCGTGTTGCCAGTTAACGTCAGAGCAAAACTTTGGGGACCGATCGTCTTGCCGTTAAGATGCAGAATGATCTGGCGTTTACCGTCTTCACTTAGCTCGGCCCAGTGGTGTAAAGATGCCCCGCTAAGCGACTCCACTTCAAGTCCAGCAGGAAGTGGAAAACTTAGTTGAAACAGGCCGGCTCGAGATATTTCGGCCGAGATGTTTACCGCGAGGACCACGTTTTCATCACCAAGCGAGAGCACCTGATTGCTGATCACCCGAACCTCTGACGCCACCGGTGATACGCGCAAGTTGACATTACCACCGTCAGCACCGTATCGATAGACGCGATGCAACACGGCCTCTGGGCTGGTATTCAAGCTGAAGTCAAAGTCACCAACATTGACCGTCGACATCTGCTCGGGCTTTAAGGTTTCAGGTTGTGCATCCGGACCAAATGCGATCGCGACCAACCCTACTTCTCCGTTTGCCTTCTCGACCCTGAGCGGAGCAAGATTCAGGTCGGCTGGCAGCGGTTCTAAGCCCCTCTGGGTCTCAACGGTAATATTGAACGGCTGTGATTGCACCGGCGAAACCTCAAGAGTCAGCCTGCCTTCATCAGCATCGAACTGCCATGAGCCCACGGGGCCCCCAACATCACTAACCGTCAGGCCACTTGGGACCAGCACTGTCAGTTCGCTCACCTGCCCCTGGGAGGCACGAACATTGATTTGATGCCGACCGTCAACAACACCGGGCCCCGGCAAGAACAGGTTGGAAGTTTCTACAAAAAACTTTGTCTGCTCCATCGTGACATCGCGGGCTCTCGGTTTCAGCATGATGACTCCCTGCCCTGGTCCTAACAAGAGTCGACTTTCAGTTGATTCCTGGTCCTTGTTCGTGATCGGCTCGATTTTGACCGCCGTTGGACAGAGAACGTCCCAACCGGCTTCATCGTAGGCAAGTTCGATTTTTTGCACAGCGGCGTCCCCTGTGGGGACAGCAATTCCTTTCCCTGGGTTGACTGCTTCCACTTGGAACTCAAACTCTGCTTGGAATTTTTGATCTCCAGGTGGCATTTCAGCCCCGTTCTGATCTGCCTTTTCCTGTTTTTCTCCGTCTTCAATCGCTGGAATACTAACCACGTAAACAAGCCCAATTCCGGGCAAAGTGGTCTTGGTGAGCCGAAGTCCCTTGGCTTCGAATTTTGTCAGGACGGCTGGGGATTTCAAAAGCAGAAATCGATCTCCTGGTTTACCAGACAAACTCACTTTGCCGACTGCGGTAAGTCGCTGATCAAGATGCGTCAACCGCCAAGTTTGCTCGATGGATTCGGCAGCCCGCAGGACGGTCTGCGGTGATACCTGCGGGGTGGCTTGCTGAGGCTTTGGTTCATCCGCAAAGCTGAACGAACATACCGAAGTCAGCAATAAACAGAGTGTGACGATTGTCGCGGTCACCGGGCTTGGCCCACCTTCTGACTCTCCATCATCGCCTTCCGAATCAACCCTTGCCTTTGCTTGCTTGCGTTCCTTCGCACGTGCTTGCTCGGCTTGCGCCGAACGCAAACCATCCCAACCTGCACCGACGAAAAAGAAAAAGAAGATGACAGTGGCAAGCAGCAGGAAAAACCAACCAGCGCTATCCCGCTGCATCAAAACACCGATGAAAATCAGAAAAAGAGAACCAACACGTAGTGGTGTGCGATAGTCCTTAAATTTACTCATCAACGAAGAAATGAAGCCGGCAATACTGACAAGCAAGACCATGCCCCCAAACGTTGAAACATTGACTTGCCACGTTGGGATATTGTGCAAATCCAATTGCACAATGTCACCTGCTGACAAGATTGGCAAGCTGAGTATTAAAGGAGCCACATCGCCAGTCTGCATGAATGCAGAAGAAGCTGCGCTGTAGGAAAAATAGATCGCTGCAGCCAAAAACAACAGACTAAGGTGCCGCCATTCTCCAGTACTGCTGCGAATCATCAAAGCAACAACAGTCAGAACGATAACCAAAAGCAGCGATCCTGCGCCGCGCCGAGTCAACCAGTCAAAACCTGAGGGCCGTAACACTGGTGTGGGTGGCTCTACCGTACCACCAGCAGGCACTAAGACCCGTTGATCATCTCCCTGAATGCTCCACTCGGTTTTGAGTACCGGCGCGAACAGAACGGGCAACATCAGCTCTGGTCGGGATTCGCTAACGGCGGGTTTCCCAAGGCGCAAACGCACTTCCACAGGAATACTTGGATCAATCCCGCCAGGTAGCGGAATCAGAGTTTCATCACCAGATTGCCTTGCCGTGACGGGCAGAAATGGGAGCTCGGATTCTCCAGCAACACTACCATCATTATACCGCACAGAAACTTCCCACAAACGCACAGGCTCGTCAGGAATCCGTACCCTGAGCGTTCGTTCTCCGCGAGACTTAACGTAGTACAGCACTTCTGTGACTAATTCCCCATCGCGTGACACATGAGTTTCGGCCTCTGAAAACTCGATCACTTGACTGACGGTGGTACCAGGCTGAAACCACTTCACGTCCAATTTGAGATCAAAGGGTCGCTCGGTGTACTGCCACGTCCCAAGCGGAGGCGCCGTGCTTAACAACCTGAACTCTGCGGGCAGTTCCAACGGATCGAGCACAAGCATCCCATCCGACATGGAAACAGTTTCGCTTTCAACTTGCATGGGACTAACGATTTGAACGTATCCACGTTCTCCCTGAACCCCCAGTGGAGCGACTTGACCGGGAGAAAACGTTCCGTCAGCATCACTCGGTTTTTCCTCAAAAGTCACCAGCAGGGTGTAGGGCCCCATGACCGGTTGGTGAAGAGACACAATCAACGTGTCACCGTCTCGGCGCGAATCTTGAACATTCTGTCCATCGACAACTTCATTCTTCAGATTCTCGGGAAGCGTGATCCGAAGTTCCGACACGGGGGCTCCCGTGATGAAGTAGTTGATCAATGCACTTCCATAAATTGTTTCCTGACTCAGTGAATAGAGGTGGAACACATCGCTTTGAATGCTACGATCGAGCAGTTCAATTTTCATCGTGGCTGACCAATCTGGCTCCCGAATCCTGAATGCCTGTTGCAGATTGGCAGTTGGCTTTGGAAAGTAGGAAAGTGGTTTTTCGACAAGCAAATCAGTTGTTGCGACTGAAAGCCGAAATCCCGGAGCACCAATGATGCCGATATCGCCGCGAACTGCTTTGGCTTCGGAGTGTTCGATCCGAGGCAATTCCCAATCGCCAGCAGCAGCCGGCTCACTTTTCTCAAGATGCAGACTGACCAGTTGGCGACCAGAGACATCCTGGGAAAAAATTATTTTCAAATTACGAAGACCATCCACAACGTCACTGGCAGTCAGGTAGTCGGCGACACTTGCCCCCGTCACTGAAACGACGGAGTAATCTGATGGAACACTGAAATTCCACTCGCGGATGGGTGCTTCACGGATATCAAGTTCAATGTCAGCCTTAATCACGCGATCAGTCTCTGCCAATTGATACAGCAGCAATTCCGAAACACTTACTTCAGGCTGAATTCGGTCAGCGGCAACCGTGAACGCGTGCGATGCTGCAGGGAATCGATAGACATACACTTGGCGTGCCTGAATTGCTTTGCCGGGAAACTGGTCAGGAGACAACTGCGTCAATCCAGAAAGCCCCGTCGGCTCGAGTCTGACCGACCCCAAGTTCGCCAGTCGTAGAAATCCGGAATGACGAATCGTCCCGACCGGCTCGAGTCGCAAGCCTTCCATTCGCACTGGGAACGCCCCAAGAGGAGTTTGGCTACGAATACTCACTTGGGCGGCATCAGTGATGGGTTGGCTGAGCGTCACATTCAATTGTCGCTGCCCATCATTATCACTCACCTGCCAGGCCACGATGTTGTCGCCCTTCACGTCCAAGATTTCACCGGGGCCCCTTAGAATCATGCTGAGTGAACTCAATTCACCCTGAAGCACTTGATAATCAAGCACGTGATCCTGTCGTAACAAACCCGATCCAACGCGGGCCTCTATGTTCCCCGTGGTGGTAAAGAAGAGCTTGCCTTCCCCAGCAGTGCGTTTTGGTTTCCACTGGACATGAACACGCCCGGTGGCAGGCAAAAACCCGACCCAGACATTTTCCTGCCACAAGGGAACCACCGACTGTTGATCGCGGTGAAACGTCAATCCAGCATTCAGCCCCTGCAATCGCACCGGCACGACAGCCCCTGCTGCGATCGTAAAGTCGAGACTCTTTTGATTGTCTGCTGCTTTCACAACCTTCGCGGCAAATTCCAACTTGACGGCAAATGTGCCAGCTTTGGAAAAGCCCACTTTGTAAACAGTCTGCTTTCCTGTCTTTGCCAAACGAACTTGATAGTTCGAATCATCAGGCATCTGAACAAGCGCAGCATTGCCACTCAAAATAGTCATCTCAACGGATGGATCAGTGACCCGGGCGGTCGTTTCCAACTGAAAGAGGGCAGACTGTCCATCATCACTAACAGCGCCAGATAAAGTTGTGTTCACCAGTTCGATTGGATCCGGGGATGCGCTGTCTCTCGCGAGCGACAACTTGATCTGCCCTCCCGTCGATGTCTGGAAACTGCCCCCGTTTTTTCGTCCGGACAGTGGAACGAATCCACTAATAGTTGTCAGGTTGCCTGTCACACCTGCACCGTAAGCGAAACTCACTTTTGAATCGAACCCAACACTATCTCCTGGACCGAGGTGAGTGAGAGTGACGACGGTAGGCAAACTGTATTGTGGCGAGCGGATTTTGATGACCGGCTTTGGACCGACAACGCCTTCATTGAGTTGCAAATCCAAAAACCGTTCCTTGCCGATTTGCCGCACTGACCATGAGGCAATTCCTTCCCCTGCAACCTCGAGCACCTGCCCCGGCCCATTGAGCCCGAAGCTCAACACCTTTGGTTGGCCCTGAACAACCTTGATGGTCAACTTTACCGTCTGATCGACATATTCCGGTCCGACGGTTGCATTGGCGACGAGTTGAGCACTGAAAAAAACGGGAGGAGGAGGAGGAGGAGGTATCCGCGACTCCAACAGAATAGTCCGGATCCCATCAGCATTCATCACCACCGATGGATCAGTCACGGGTTCATTCTGCGCATGAACGACAGAACTCATCCACCCCACACAACAAGCCACGCCCACCATTAGCCCGAGGTGAAAACAGCGTTCCACCAAACGAGCGAGGGGAAAAACATCTTCAGGCAGACGTCTACCATCCACAGTTGGGAAGATTTGTTTCATCATTGCATCACTCTGGTTTTTCCAAGGTTGTTAATCAGCGTGTTTTTTCAAAGCAGTTAAATTTCGAATCACCGCAGCGTTAACGCGGCCATCATCGCCGGAGGGAATCATGCTGACGTATTCTTGATTCTACGCCAATGCATTCCCGACTCCTGTAACGTGGATGTAACATTCACGTTCTGCATGGCTCATCAGTTTCCATTGATTTGCCGCGCCTGCTGGATCATCGCTTCAAGCTGCTTGACCCTTTGGCTGTTACGGACTTGGGGTGGAAGACTTGAAATCAGGTTGGCAAGTTCTTTCAAGTCAACGGTGCCTGCCAGCACATCGCCTTTGAGTTTTGTGGCAAATAGTGATGCCACCGTTGCTATCTTCATGGAGTTGGAAGCCAGATCCGGTCGAAGTGCACTCGTCTCGTAAGGAATGGGCCAGACCTCTTCCACCATTTGTCCGGATTCAAGATCACGAAAGCGGACTGAAACGGTACCAATGTCTCCGAACCCGTCGGGTTTAGCTTGAATTTGGTACAGTGCAACGCCAGCTTCGGCGGCAGCCATCTCAGCGGCATCAACTTTGTCGTTGCGAAAATCTTCTTTCTTCAAACGATGCTTTTCAAAACCCAAAAGTTTGTACTTGCCGACTCGTTCAGGATTAAATTCGATCTGAATTTTGACGTTTTTGGCGGCAGGCCTAAGTGCTCCCGCAATCTGTTTGGCAAATCCATCTTCGACAGCCTCCAAAGAATCCAGCAGGTAGTACCGTCCGTCACCTTGGCGGGTCAAAGCTTCGAGGACCTCATCGTTGAGCCCATCAGCACTGATCCCCGCAGCATCAAACGCGACCCCGGCATTCCTCATCTTTACGACCATCTCTGCCAATTGGTCGGGGCTGGCATCACCCAGATTGACGGCACCATCAGTCAGTAGGATGATTCGATTTTGCGCATTCGGCTGATATTGCTCTTTTGCCTTTTCAAACGCCAACTGAAGAGCAGCTTCTAAATTGGTGCCCCCTTCGCTGGGAAGATTCTCGATGATCTGCAGCAAGCTCTGAGCTTTGGCACCATTGATCCGATCCGCCAGCAAACGTGGTTGCCGAGCAAAACTGATCAATGTGACTTCATCCATTGGCTTGAGTTGTTGAGCCAAAACAGCGAACGCTCGTCTGACCGTTTGCTGCCGATCAATGCGTTCCATCGAACCGGAATTATCAAGCAGGAAAGTCAATCTCAGCGGTGTGCTCCCGGATCGACCAGCTGCTGCTGTTCTCATGGAAACACGCATCAAATTGCGTTGCTGAAGAAAGGGATGAATCGACTGCTCAATCCGACAGGAAACCCGCTCGCTCTGAGTCGGCATTGGATCACCGTAATCAAACGCGTTGAGAAATTCTTCACTGCGAATTCGGCCCGCATCAGGCCACTCACCTTTTGCCAGTGCAGCCTGAGCCAGCTTGAAAGAGACGTCACTGACATGCAATGAAAAAGTTGAGAAGCCATTTGCACTGGCATCAATTTCGGGAAAATCAGTCGGAACGGAAGCATGTGCTACTGGAGTTTTTCCTAGGATCGCAAGATTCCTCTGCTTGGAAAAATCCTCAACCGCTCCAACTTTCGACTTTTTGGATTCAACTCTGGCGAGTTGATCGACCAACTGCCGACCACCGATGACGTCATCCTTCAACTCTTTTCGCTGGAACCTGGCATTGTTCGCATCCAAGCCGGACAATCGTTTCTCACTGTTATTGAGCACCTGAACGCCACTCGAATTGTAATACACGTGAGGAACTATCCCAGGGCCAGGACCACTGACAGACGAGGAGGGTTGACTCGGCATTGCCAGTTGACCGACCGGTCTCCGCGTGCTTCTGCTTTCAGGTAATGCATTTCCTTCTCTGGCTTGACCTCCAAGCGGATCAGTCATCGCAAGATCCGACTCATCAAGCACGTCGCCCAAGAGGCCTGAGTCTACGATTGCGTCAATTCCGCCTCCCTGCTGCTGACCCTGCTGCTGCAGTTTGTCAGCGAATTTTTCTCCATCCATCAGACCATTGCCGGCGAACCCGCCACCACCGCCCATACCACCGCCACCGCCCAAGCCACCGACATCTTTGCCGCTATCAAAGCGTCCATCAACAAACCCATTTGCAACGCTGCCGTCTGCTGCTAACAACTCTTTCTGTTTTTCTTCCTGACCGAGCAGCCTCATTCGATTACTCTGCTGGGCCTTCTCAGAAACCTTGGGCGTGGCCGTGGCTGTACTTATACTTGGGAACTGTCGTTCACCAGCGACTCTTGGGCGACCAGCGGACTGGCTGTCCCGCTCACCTGCAAAACCCTGGTAACCGAACTCATTCTTCGCACCACTTTGAGTCCGATCTTCAGCAAACACCCCTTTCTTAAAACGCGAGTCTTCTTCCATCTCACCGCGTTTCCGAATACTTTGCTCCATATTTTGCTTCTCTACCTCGTCAGAATCTGCGTCAGAAACGCCTTCAATGAACAAGTCACTTTGAGCAGTTGGTTCATTACCAGAGACCGGCCTACCGTTGGACGCACCCCTGCTAGAGTTCCTTTTCGAATGAGCAAATGGATCCAATTCCACGATTTCTTCCACGCCTCGCATCTGATTCCACACTGTTCCTTCGATCTCTATCTCATCGGTCTCGATGTCATCGGTCTCGATGTCACCGACCTCTGCAACGCTAGCCTCACCAAACCACATTGATTCCGACTTCTCGAAAGAGCGTTGTGGTTCACTTATTCGCATTCCTTGCACCTTCATGGCTTCTTCTTCTGCTACTGCTAGTGCTGAAGATGGCATGTCAAACGCTCTGGAGGACTCCGGAACCCTTTGAGCATCTGCCAGTATTACACTGCTGACGGCGATATCATCCCAACTGCCGAACCGTAGCATTCCACCAAAAATCAACAAGGCACACGCGGCAGCCGACCACAACCACGGATTCCTCAGAAGCCTCATGGGCAAAGCATGAGCCAGTGCTACATCACCCTGCCTCACATGTCCTCCAGAATCACCATGGGCCAAAACGGTGGGCACGAGTAACGGTGCCTCACTTGCCTCACAAGAATCCAGTTTACTTACAGCACTATCAGCATTCGTGCCTGAAGCCTCAGCATCGCTGAATAACGCAAGAACAGTTTCTCTCTTACCTTCACTCAACTTCCATTCCGTGTTGAGTTCATCGCCATTCGTCTTCTTGCCCGCACTTGGATCACCCACTTCCAATGGCACATCGCCCGCAGCATGCTCAAGCAAACCGTACACAACCTGCATCTGATTTTTGAAATCACGAACATCTTCTCGTTCCTCAATCAGACGCTCGAGCTCATCTCTTTCAAAATCGGAGGCTTCGCCAAGCAAGAAAGCAACAATGCGAGCTTCAAGCTCGGTCGAAATCTCTGGAGGTCTTGATTCGTCGTTCATGAATTTAGGTCCATCCCGAGTGGATGCAATTTTCCAGCCAACTCTTTGAGTATGTGATGCAGTCGGTAACCAACATTGCCGACACTTAAACCGGTCCTCTCGCTGATCTCGCGATACTTCAAACCGTCAAAGAATTTCAACTGAACCAATTCCCGGTCTGATTCATGAAGTGAGTCGATCGTTTCATGAAGAACCTGAATCGATTCGAGTTTTGACAACACACCAACCGGTGTGTCCGATTCGTTGCTCAGCCCCTCGATCACAGGTGCTGACATCTCTACCGTTTCGCGTCGATTGTCACGCATGTAGTTGAACACCTTGTTACGAACACTGCGGTAAAGCCATGCACGCGGAGAATCCACATCCTTCCACCTGACATGCAACTGCAGAAATACTTCCTGAACAATCTCTTCTGCCACTGCCCTTCTTCGAATCAACGAAAACGCATAACGCAGCAAAGGGGTCTCCTCGGATTCAAACAGCGACCGCAGTGTTTCCTGGTCAGGACACTTGTCGTTCGACGGTATGACTCGCGGAGTCCGATGCAACGTAAATCCAGTTGGTTCTATCGGTAGAGCTTCGCTTGAAAAGAAGATCTCCTCGCACAATGAGAAGACCCGCGAAGGGAGTAGTTATTAGTAATTTCTCATATTTTTTTTGAGCTACCCATCGCCAGCCAATGAGGCGAAACGCTCACAGCCACAAACAAGCCAGTCGCTGCCCCGTGCTGAAGCCCCAAGTTACTGCCCCTTTACACCATCAAATGCTGCTTTTTCTACAATAATGCAAGATAGTCAGTCGGCCGACAAAACCCTGTGTACATTTGAACAATGGGTGGAAATACCAACGACTCGCAGCATCTGCCCTTCCGATTAGACTGAAGCCAGTGGTTCACAGCTGATGTTGGCTTGCAGAAGAACAATTGATCTCAAGCTCGCCGTGAATCCACATCACCACGGGGAACAGTCTCTTTGACGAAACAAGCGATCAATGTCCCGATCACCATCAAGGCAACCACAAGGGCGTAACCACGAAGCTCTTGAGTCGCATCGGGCGTACCATTTTCTGGCACACCCAAGCCAGCCAAGTACCCTACTCCTGGCTGAACCACAACGGGCAGCATCATGACAATGAAGTTCACGAACGCTAATTGAACACCTCGCGTATGGCGTGCGGCAAAGTCCGCCGTCATCACAAACGCAAGCGACTGCCCCCCAACCGTGAACCCGAGCCCCGCCAACAGAGCAATGGTCAACCAAGTTGGCTCGACGCCGGCCAACATCAGAGTCGCGGCAATGCAACATGATGCAATGCCGCATCCAACAAACAGTGGCTTTCGACGCCCCAGTCGATCAGCAAGATGCCCAACCCCGACGCCACCGATTGCAAATCCAACAAAAACGAGTGTGGTAGCCAAGCTGGCCCATTTGGTTGCAAGCCCGGTTTCTATCTCTAGAAACGTGACCCCCCAAAGGTCACCAATCACTGAGATCGGCAAATAGAGTCCAGCAGCGGCAAGGGAGATCAGCCACAACTGGCGATTACTGGCGATCCGAAGAATCATTGACACCATCGGCTCAGGAAGCTCAGGTTCGTAGCCATCTTCCCGCATCAAATCAATGAACCACTCCGGGCGACGTGGCAAGAGACACCACAGTAGCATCGCGATCGCAACCCCAATCGCAGTGCAAAGAAACAGCGGCACGTGCCACCCCCACTGCTGCGAGGCGATTGCCAAGGGATATTGCGCGGTGCATCCACCAAGTGTTCCCATTGCTACCGTGATACCGGGAATGATGCCATGACGATGTGGCGGGAACCAAACCAAGGCCAGGTAAACGACCCCAAGATAGGCAACCGAACTTCCAAGCCCCTGAAAAAAACGCCCGAGCCCCATCAAGACAATGCTGTCGGTCGAAGCAAGCAACAAACACCCCAGAGCCACAATGATGGCAGCAGGAGCCACAACAATGCGAGTTCCAAAACGATCCAACATCCGTCCCACGATCAATTGAGCCGGCGCGTAAGCGAGAAAGTACATTCCCATCGCAAGCCCGAACTCACCCTCACTGGCACCGGTCACACTCCGAATGTCACTCTTGAGCACACCTGGAGCCACACGGGCAAAAAACTCGTAAAAGTAAAATGCTGAGGCTACAAAAAAGAACAGCCATGGCTGGAAACCAGTGCGTGCTTCCTTAGCTTCTGTGTACGCATCACTTACAATCCCATCGACATTAACCATTTCTGCATTCACACTGCACTCGGCAACTTTGAGGAAGTAACATTCTCTGAATTCAGTGGTGACAGTCGACACCAAGAGCAAGCGCACGCCAATAAGAGCAAGCGTGCTCCGCCACACAACTTGCTGATTTTAGATTCTCTTTCTGCGCTTCTCCAGTTTACTCGCAAGCTCTGCAAGCAACAGCATCCTCGCGACACACATTGCAACTTGTCTGCCCTGCTGCCGAAATGCGATTGGTTCGATTCCGGCATCTGCCAGACCCAACTTGCTGCGGTCAAACCAATTCCAACAAGCTTCGTCATTTTCAGATAAACTAATCACTTGACTTCACACCAAGCAAGTCAAGTGATACACCGATGCAGAGGCATTCGACCTTCCCCCCCACCCTACGAATTATCCATCATGAGAAGACGATCATTCCTGACTGCCGCAGCCACTGCTGGAACCGCAGCCTGCCTGAACCAAACCTCCCTTTTTGCTGCGAAAAAAACAAAGCTAAAAAAGGGTGCGACGATCCTATTTCAAGGCGACTCAATTACTGATGCGGGAAGAAACAAAAAGAACCCGGTTGCAAACGAGAAACTTGGACGCGGTTATCCCAACCATGCTGCCAAATTGCTTCACGAAGCCCACCCAGATCTCGACCTGCAGATTCACAATCGTGGCATCTCCGGTAACAAAGTACCGGATCTTGACCGCCGCTGGCAAAAAGATTGCATCGACATTCAGCCTGACATCCTCAGCATTCTGATCGGCGTCAACGACATCTGGCACCAATTGAACGGACGCTACGATGGCACTGCAGAAACTTATCGCGATGGGTTCACTGCGCTGCTTGAGCGGACCCAAAAATCACTGCCCACAGTGACAATCGTGGTCTGTGAGCCGTTTGTCTTGATGAGTGGAACTGTCAAGCAGAACAAGGACAAGTGGTTCCCCGAGTTTGACACTCGCCGAAAGTATGCCAAGCAGGTTGCAGACAAATCCGGGGCAACTTGGGTGCCGTTCCAAACCATGTTTGATGACGCAGTGGCGGCAGGCACGGAGCCATCAGCATTGGCTGGCGATGGCGTGCACCCCACACAAGACGGGCATGCCTTGATGGCCAAGACATGGCGAGAAGTCGTGGGCGTTTAATCCCCGACAACAAGATCGCAGGATCTGCTAGTCATTCACAGCAGGGAAGTAAATTCTCTGCATGAAATCAGCAGCACTGGATACGAAAGCTGAGAGTTGGATCAAAGAGCTAGGATTGGTGCTGGGCTGCCATCCGTGCTGCAATGTGTTTCGCCGCAGCACACAACTGGTTGCAACAGCATTTCAACTTACAACCTTACTTTCCTAAAAAGCCACTTGCCTGCAACCATGCCTGCAACTGATCGTTCCACTTTGAGACTGGATTTTCTGACGGACGCATGCCGTAACCATGCCCACCTTTTGCATATGCATGCAACTCGGCTGGAACGCCGTTTTCACGCAAGCGAGCAAACAGCAAAGCAGACTGGGCACCACGCATAGCATCATCCCACGTCACCGCCATGAATGTTGGAGGTGTATCTTTTGTGACGGTGACCAATGGACCAAGTTCGGCAACCCGATCACTGTATTGATCACCAAGATATGCTGCATAAATCGGGCACATGAAATCGGGACGGCAACTGAGGTCATCGGCCTCGTCCACGCGGTCATAGCACTTTGTCTTGTACTGAACACCCGACATCACGGTTAGATGCCCGCCCGCAGAGAAGCCGAGTGTCCCAATCCGTGCTGGGTCAATGTTCCATTGCTCAGCTCGATGCCGCACGAACCGGATGGCTCGCTGAACATCCTGCATCGGTTCCCAGTGGATCCTATCTGGAATTCGTCGAGGCACACGATACTTAAGAACAAATGCGGTGACACCAATGGAATTGAACCACTCTGCTACCTCCAAACCTTCCTTGGGCCAGGCAAGAATATTATAGCCACCGCCCGGGCAAATGATCACTGCGCAACCATTAGCACTCTTCTTTGGAGCTGGGTACACGGTTAGGGTTGCCCGGTCAACGAACCGAATCCGTTCTTCGGTCCGTTCCGAATTCAACTTGGCAATGACATCCGGCGCAAGTTCCACTGACCCGGCAGGAAGCTTGCCTGGCCAAATTTCCAGCTCAGCAGGATCTGCAGACAATGCAAACGAACACAACGAGCCACAAAACATGGCGATCGCCAAACGGAAAACCTGCATTTCAAGAAACTTCATGGGGTACCTGTACGACTGTCACTGATCGGGCAGAAAATCACAACAGAGATTGTACTCTGCAACGCCCCCACGGGCATCCTTTGCCCAACGACAATCAAGTATCCCACGAGACATCAGAGATCCTGACCAACAGTGAGATGCAACGTTGGCCGCGAAGCAGATCACAGCAGGATCACAAACCAAGATCAAGTCGTCACCGGCCAGTCATTTGGCACAATAAAAAAACGCCCTGATTCATGGTATCCCTCGCCATCAAAATCCAACTGGGCTACCAGTAGACAACGCTGACTTTCCGAAAAATGGTGTGCCGCAAAGGCAGAAAATTCCCGAGATGACATCATCGTTTCATTTCCCTGATAGCTGAATACCTCCGCGAGCCAGTGAGGCTTATCTAACACACGATAAGCGACGGTATCCAACTGTCGACCTGCACTACGGAGCAACATCCCTGCGTCTGCGTGGCGCACCCACGAGCCAACTAAATGCGAATCAGACAGCGATGAATGAACGGGGGATCTATCTGGTTGCAGCAGCGGGTAAAAGATGCGTCCTTTCACGTACGGCTCACGCACCTCCACATCGGGAAATAGTTTCTCGCTACGTGGCAACTGATGATGCAACAAACGTTCAAGCTTGCGGTCCAGCGTATCCACCGCATTGGGCCCCAAATAGTGACTTCCCAACCCGTATGTGTCGGAACTGAACAGGTAGAACTTGACCGCAACTTCCCAGTGCGTCATCCGGGACTGTTCATCAATGAAAATAAAATCGATCTCACCAATCGTTCGTTTTCTTTCCCGGATCACAAACGATTCATACAAAACATCGACTTGCCGGATCTTGTGCAACCAAAATGAAATAAGACGCTCAAAATACTGCCCTAGCGAACGGGTACTCCCCTTCGCCATGAAGTCGACAAGGTCTGCCGTCTGAATGTCCCGTTGGTGAAGCATTCGCACGGGAGAATCAAAGCCTTGATTCTCTGCGACACGGAGCAGTGAAGGGCTATTGACTGCCCAAAGCAGGTCAAGAACAAGCTGTTGCGTCTCATTCGCTGAAATGGCATTTTCCTCGGCTTTGTCGAGTAACTTGAATGGCTGTTCGTTCCGAATCCAAGGGAGACTGAAAGCATGCTGGTTCGGCAAGCCAAAAATATCATTCCACCACTAATAACTGCAAGAACAAGACGTCAAGGCGGACATTGCAGCAGCCCCAGTGCACACACCGCTTAGGAAAAACCGAAGACGCATACTCGAAATGAATCGAATTGGCGAATTCCCACAGCAATGAATTGCTGCCTTGCCCGGACCAGCAGTGTTACTGCATAAAAAAACGGCACCACCGTAAGGTGATGCCGTTCTGTGTTAAACAAGTGGTTGAACTGAGAGCTTACTGATTAAGCTGCTCTTCAACAACTTCCTTGCTGGCTTTTGTTCCGAGTGCACCCCAGAGACCGTATGGGCTCTTGGATCCAACGCGGGCACCCCAGTAGTAAACCGACTGAGCGTGAGAGTCACCGGCTTCGATCGAGTCAGTGATGAAGATGACAGCACCATCGCCCATGAGGACGTGAGCACCACCTTGGTGACGACTGCTAGCAGGCATCGTTCCCTCTCCACCCCAAGTCCACCACATGCAAACCTCTTTATTGGGAGGCAAGATGGTGTTCATCTGGGAGTTGAGTGGGAAGCTGTTTGCCCACATGAAACCACGCCCAGCGAAAGAAGGACCGACAGCAACGCCCGTAGCCCACTTGGTTGGGTACTCTGGATCCATCTTGCCATTGTCGCGGCAGAGTGAAGGATTGTCAGCGATTCCGTAGTAGGCATCGTCAGCACCGATGGTGCGAATGTCGCGATCACCGAGGTCGGTTGCGATCTCGCCAGCCATCACGGTATTAGCAAGTCCGTCCAAGACGTCTCTGAACTTTGTGACCGAGCGGTGAGCAAAAGTACCACGCTCTGCGGCGCGACTGTAATTCACTTTGAAAGCGCTAGGCCGTGGGTTCAGATTGTAGTGAGGAACTCCGGTGTGACTCCAGTTGTGGGAGTCACCCATGCAAGCTGCATAGTTGGTTCGGCCACCAGCAGGCAGGCCTTGGCCTGGATCGCTTGGGCAGCGAAGCGTCGGAATCTCAGTCATCCATGGACGGTATCGCTTGTTCTGGATCGAATCCGGATTACCACCGGTTCGGTACAGACTTGGCGTTGGCCCCATTGCTGGCCACGGACCACCATTCATTCCCACGAAGGGAGTGCCAGGGTTGTCCAAATCGAATTGACTGGGGTTCGAGATCTCTTCCCAAAGAGCTTGCTGCTCCATGAAAGGCAGAGAACCTACAATGTAACTAAGTGACTGGTTATTGCGAACCGAGCTGTTGTGAGCGTAATGCCCAGGAACGATCAACTCGCCCGTACCAGCACCCTGCGTTGGCAGCTGCTTGTAAGTTGAGTGATAGTTGTGGATCGCAAGTCCAATCTGCTTGAAGTTGTTACTGCAGCTCATGCGACGAGCTGCTTCGCGAGCAGCCTGCACGGCCGGCAGCAACAAGCCGACCAAGACTCCGATGATCGCAATGACCACGAGGAGCTCAACCAGCGTGAAGCCGGAGCGAGAATACTTTCTCATACTAATCCTCATCAATAATTAAACAAAAACTAAAACAAAAATCGACAAACGGATGTCGAAGAAGGATGTCTACTTAGTTGGTGCTGCTGGTGCCGCTGGCTTTGCGCCACCGGCTTCTCCCGGTGCACCAGGCATGGTGACGTTGTCCGCTTCTGCTTCCTGCTCCGGTGTAAGTTCACCGGTGACAACAGAATTCTCCTCGTTTCCACCGCACCCACTCATCATGCAAGTTGCTGAAACCAGGCTCAGGGACAAAAAAAGACCACGCACGAATTTGGAATCAAGCATCAAATAAATCCTTAGGGTGAAGTACGCCGTTTTCTATTGCCACGGCAAGGAAAGGGACAAGCGAGTCCTGAAAGGGGGGAAATAATTAACTAGCTGGTATAGGTCACACCTCCCCCCTCGTCAAGTATTTTTTGCAGAGATTTCATCAAGGATACATGTTATGGGGATGAAATTGTCCCTCCCCGTTGACCGACCGGTCCAATCGCCCATTCGAGCCCCGCTCGAATGGGAAGCCGCAATCAGGGGGGGGGGAAGTCTCCGGAGCCTGGAAGCACGACAAGCCCTTAAACGATGGTGGGTTGGAGACCGGGCAATTCGCTGAAATTCGTCTCCATCGGACAGTTGCCGGCTTGTGCACTGATTTTCGCGGGTAACCGCAAATCCATCGGCACCCGTCACAGCCTCCTCGCTTTTTCATGCAATTTTTCAAGCCTTATTAACTGGACAACCGAACAGATCTTTGCTCAGTTTCCAGATCAAGCTTGCTTGGAACTTCAAATCCGCTCGCCCAACAACTCAACTGATCACGAATCACTTGTTGAACCAGAGCATCATCCGTGCAACCACAAAACGCCTGATCCTAAAACCGGGCACTTGATCCTAAACCGTAAAGTTCACCTGCGTCCCCTAGCCCCCCAGCAAGCTTCCAACCTGAGCAACGGTCTAAAGATAGGCGAGATAGAGCAGGATCTGACGGCCTCAACGACCCAAACAAGCTCATCTTTTTCGAGCCGAGCAGGGGTAACATCTGCCGAAAAAAGGGCTCGAGAGTCCAAGGACTACTAACCGACTGCTTGCTATTGGCAACTTTCCAAGAGCGTTCTTCACACTTACGAACGCGGGACATCAGGGCCGTCGCCTCAATCCCGATCGACTGGGACCCAGAGTGAGTTTCAGCCGCCCAGCTTATGGCGTTGGCCGCCCACCGGCTCCTCTGCCTGCGCGTCCCCCGCGACGATCGACTTCACCATCACCATCACGATCCTCG
>Ga0315322_10000072_pt1 | contig 59047 bp, 55 predicted proteins | sample M110021515metaG_FD_203461 | JGI IMG/M metagenome (GOLD analysis project Ga0315322, IMG submission 203461) | Ammonia-oxidizing marine archaeal communities from Monterey Bay, California, United States - M1 100m 21515 | ecosystem: Environmental > Aquatic > Marine > Intertidal zone | place: USA... | reverse complement strand
AGCGCCCGGCGGCCCGTTCGTCCTCCGCTTTTTTGGATGCCTGCTCGGCCCGCCAGATAAAGCGTCCGGTATTGAGCATATGCCTGCTGGCCACGCAAACCGCACCGCTCCAGGATCCCATGTTGTAGGCCCGGGTGAAACTGGTCCCCGACTTCATCAACCGGTCGAGGTTGGGGGTCTCGATATCGGTTATCCCGAGATGCCCGATGGTCTCGTAGCACTGGTCGTCGGCAAAGATGAAGAGAACGTTGGGCTTCTTCGCAGCGTGGAGGCAGGACGCGAAGGCGATGGCCAACGCGACGATGAGGGCTTTCGGGGAAATCATTTCCCCAATGCTTGGGCAATTATCGAGACGTGGCAAGTTTGGATCGAAGCTTGGCGATTGATTTTGGGGTTACTCCTCGATCGGCGGGCCATCCTCGAAAATCCGTTCGCGAAGGCCCTCTGGCGGATCGGGCAATTCCCAGTCGTCAGGTACGCGCTGGTCCTCGGAGGACTCGAACTCTATGGTTCCATAATCTTCGTTGCTATTGAAAAGACCGTAGTACTCGAGTTTTTCATCGCTTGCGGAAAACATGCCGCCCACCCATTCCACCAAGCCCTTTTCGTCATGAATCACGAGTGAGTTGCCGACGAGCTTCCATGTCCCCTCCTGCTCGTCCCGTTCATAGCCTTCCTTGGTGACATAGAGAGATTCCCAGAAAAAGGTTCCGTCCTCCTTGTGGTTGAACTTGTTGATGCCGTAGACTTCCTCGTCTTCCTCGTCCGTCCATTTTGATTTCCAAGACCCGTGTAAGGCTCCGCGGAAATGATCAGGCTTTTCAAGAGCAAGTTTTCGAGCGGCTTCTATTCGCGGCCGAACCTCCGGATCACGCCAGGCAGGGTCGAGCGCATTTCCTATGAAGGTTGCCAATTGGTTGAAGAAGTTCGTTTCCTTGTCCTTGAGGGAAAGCGCCAAGGTGACTTCGTAGAGCCCGTCTTTCTCGACAGACTGGAAGGAAAAATTGTCCAGCAGGCCTAGACCAAGAAGAGCAATTTCTTCTTCTTCGTCCAAATCCTGAAGGTCGAAAGGCAAGGATTCGGAAAGCTTGTCGAAGTCCAGGATCATATTCATGTAGCCGTCGGCAAGGAGTTCCCGTGATTCTGCGTCGACCGGGTTCGATGCCTTGCCTGACTTGAGCAATTCGGCTTGTCCACGGGAACCGATGATGAGCCGGTTGTCCTTGGCCACGAGGCTTATGCCCATCGCTTGCAAGGGGTCCCGGGCATTCTGGTCGAAGAGAGCGAGTAGTTTGTTCTTGAGGATCTTTTGGTAGATCTTGCCTGCGGGGTCCACGGTTCCGAGGGCAAGGACGAATTCAGGTGTCTTCGGGGGCCATTCGTTTGGTTCGTCAGATTCCGTCAGGTCAATCAGGCTGGCCACCAAGTCGCCCGAAAAGGCGGAGAGAGCTTCGTCCAAGGTGAGCCCGAGTTCCTCGATGGGTTCGTCCATTGGAGGCAAGTCCATGAGCCCGCCTAGGTTGCCCGAGATATCGTTGAGCCATATTCGAACGGTTTCCATGTTGATGGAGGCCGAGGCCGATGCGATCGAATCCCGAGGGAGAAGCCCGAGCATGGCATCTCCGACTCCGTCCCCTGCAAAATCATAGGGAAATGCATCTCCGTAACTTCCGCCCGCCTTGATGGTCAGTTGTCCGTCTTTCCCGGTGATTTCATAGGTAAAGAACCCTTCCTTCATCTGCTCGACGAGCTCATCGGGGAATTCCACTTGATCCCCAATCATGAGCATGATCCACTCGAAGTAACCCTCCATTTTCATATATGTCCCCGCATCGAAGGGGTTGCTCAGGTGCTCGGCCAAGGCGGGGTCGATTTCATGAGGGGATTCCATTGATGCAACGATATCATCGGCTTCAAGTGAATCTCTGGTTGCCGAGCCTTTGAAGAACGCCGTGTTCTCCGAAATGGCGAGAACCCAGTGCTCGTGTTCGATAATGCGTTTATTGTTACGAGAGGTGCGGCGAACCTTGTCATTTTCACGGGAAGCCTCGAGCATGAGCTCGACCATCGTTTCGAACTTCTCGTGATCGGCCAAGGGCAAGACGAAACCAAAGGAGGGAAGCGGGGGGATGATTATGAATTCACTTCTTTGCTTTTGGTCGCTTGCCGGTCCGGCGAAGAAAAAACAATCTTCCCCCAACTCAATTCCTGATTCGGAAGGGTCCTCGATCATGTGGGTGAGATAAAGGGCCAAGTCCAGTTCGTCTTGATCTTCCGGGTCAATCGATTCGAATAGCGAACCGATCGAGTAATGGTAAGCGATAGCGGGCATATGGACAAATGAATCATAATCCATTTTCTCCTGGATTTGCCCGGGGCGGATTGTGGCGATTAACCAAGCGTCCTCGGGAATAAGGTTCGCTAGATTGGAAGGTGACCGGGAGTCGGTCAGCGCGCAACCTGACAAAATCATTGTGGCCAGAGCAAAAGGCAACGGACGAAAGAAGGAGAGCTTTTTATTCATGGGGTTGAGATAGGGAGACATTTCGTGATTATGCAAAAAAGCCCGCTTGCGCGAGCTTTTGAAAATTAAGTTGAAGATGGAGTGAAAACTACTTTCTGCAGTCGTGCATCACGCGAAGCCAGATTTCCCGGAGGTCGTGCATGCGCATGTTCGTTTCCTTGAGATACTCGTTGAAAATACCCTCGTTTTGATGGGAGAAAAGCCGGTTGATCCGCAAGGATTCGTTCAAGGCGGCATGGGCCTTTTTCAAATGGCACACCGCCAAGAGGTAGTCGCCCAAGTCCAAGCTGTTGGCAGCTAGAAAACTATGCCTTTCCCCATCCGACAAACTGGCGCAGTAACCCCACGCCAAGTGAGCCTCGGGTTGTTCCCGGTTGTGGCGCATCAGGTGTTCCCATGCATTGCGGAGATAGCTGTAGAGGGCCGAAGAGGAAATGTAGATGGGGTGGCGGTGAATCGTATAGGGATCCATGTGCCGAACCTCCTCAATGTCCAAGGGTTTGAGTTGACGCATCTGTTCCTCGTCCAACTCAATGTCGTCTATCGATGCCCAATCCTCATTTTGCCAGCCCATTATGCCGGCGATGGAATCCAGTCGGTCGGGGTCTTCCTTGGAGTTGTTGTACGCTGAAATGAATCTAGAAATTTCCTTGTCGGACTTGCGCAGGAATTTTTGCCAATCCGCTTCGTTCCAAGCAACGTCACCGTTGTCCTCCCATTCGCCTTCGTTGTTACTCTCGAATTCGTATTGGCTCATTGCTGTGCTTGTGCGTTAAAGGTGGTTGTTATAAAGGGAATGACAAACTTTTCACCCGTAGCTTGTTCGAGGTCAAATAGTTTTTTTCAAAAACTTGAATGTCTCTCATGATTAATGAATGAAAAAATTGCAGTTCGTCGTTGCCGGGTCGTTTATTCCGGTCGCGTCCAAGGGGTCGGTTTTCGTTGGCAGGTTAAGAACATATCGGAAAGTTTTGAGGTTACCGGCTTCGTGCGGAACTTGAGCGATGGAACTGTGGAACTGCTGGTCGAGGGGAGAAAAGTCGAGCTGAGGGGGATGATTGACGCGGTCGAAGGTAAGCTGAGGGACTATTGGCACTCGAAGGTCGAGGATGAAAGGGAAGGTGATCCGCAATACGATGATTTCTCAATCGACTTTCTTTGATTCAAGGCAACGGTTCAAGCTTAGTAGAGCCATGGCCGTGCCGTATTGTTGGTGGTAGTCGTAAAAGGGGAAGTCCCACCATGAGCCGTCCTTTTCTTGAAGGGGTACGAGAATCGATGCGAGTGCCTGTCTGTAGAACGGTTGATCCTTGGAATTGAGTGTTTCGATGCAAAAGGCGGCATAAAGGTGACCGTAGTAAAAGAAGTAACCCGCAACTGCGGCCCATGACTCGTGTGGCACCGGTCTCTTGCGTCCCATGTCGAGCCAGCCGTTACGCTTGATCAATCGATCAAGGCATATCTTGTGAACTTCGTCCGTAATGGTTTTTTCTCCCCAGAGCTGAAGTGCGAAGTTGCAGGCGTGAGATCGCCCAAGGCTACCGGCCGGCCTATTGATTCCGCGCCGGGGCCTGTACTTCAGGTATTCTCCATATAGGTAACTGTGGTCGGGAAGCCTTTGTCTTCGAATGGCTGCGATGGCTCGATCCGTTAGCCTCTTGGGGATTTCCACTCCCTGATCTTGTGCTTCCTTCAAGGCAACCAACCCAGTTGCGTTCACGAAGGAAATGGAAGATCCGGACGGTTGCTTGGTCTGGAGATTGAAATCGTAATAACCCCATCCGCCGTCCACGGACTCGTACCTTTGGAGCATTTGAACTTGTTGCGCCATGACTTCTTCAATTTTTTTCCTGCGATCGGAATCTTTCGTCAACTCATGCATGCGGGCAAGAGCTTGCAACCCGTAGGAATGAGCCCAGACGTTGTAAATTGCCATCGGGGTGGCCCGGCGCAGGTTGGGCAGGTTTTCAAGCAGATGATCCTGTGCCTTCCGAATGGTTTCCAAGTATTTTTCATCAGCGCTCTTGTTCTCGATGAGCGCGGATATGGAAAGTGCCGTGACGGCGAGCCGGAAAGCACGGTGAGAACCCGGTACGGGGGCGAAAATATTCAGGCCCTTGGTTTGGCGGGCTGATCCCCATGAGCCATCCTTGTTTTGAATTTTTTTCAGAAATTCGCATCCCCGGTCGATGGAAGATCTAATATCGGCTTCCGAGGGTGGAGGCGGGGGTGCGGAATGATTTCCCTCTTTCCCATGGAGTACGCCCAGACTGGAAAGAACGAGCAGAAAGCTCCCCTGAATCAATCTTTTGGACAGGAGGGGGAGGGGGTGTGGCGCGGAATTCAAGATTTCGGTTTTTCGGAAAGCACTTTTGTACCCAACCGGATTCCTTTGAGAATCTCAATCCGGTCACCGGATCTTTTTCCGGTCTCTACCTTTTTCTTCCTCGTTTTGCCATTTTTTGAGGGGAGGTAGACAAATTTGGAGTCGGGGTCAGCGTCCTCACTGAAGACTGCGGAGGAGGGGAGGGTGAGGGCTGCCTTTTCATAGATGACGACCTTGAGGTTTGCCAACGTTCCGGGAAGAGGGGATTTCTGATCTTCGGGGATTACGACCTCGACCGTCAGGTCATAAAGTCCGGGGTTGATCGGAATATCTTCGATCTTGGTTAGGCAGGCTTCAAGTTTTTGATCGGAATGCGTCAATCTCTCAATCTTCCCTTTCATTCCAGCATGCACCTCATCGAGGTATTTTTCAGGAAGTTGAATGCGAACCTGCGTCCTTTTGTTCGGTGAGACGGTGAGGAATTCCTCATGGGGTTTGATCATGCCGGCCTTCCGGAGTTTTGGCTCGAAGCTTGTCGTCCCGGACCATTTCCCTCTCTTGAAGGTTCCCCAGTACAGGATCCCAGTGACCGGGGAATGAGGGCTCATTTGCTTTGCGTCGAACTCCAGTTCCTTCTTGATCCTGAGCAACTTCGATCTTTCCTCCTCCAGTTTTTGCAACTCGAGCTTCTTCTTCCTTAACTCTACGGGGAGGATCTTTCGGATGGTCGCCATCGATAGTTTTTTCCGGTCGTAGGCATCCTCGATGGAAACCACTTCTCTTGGGACCACAACTTCGTTGAATTGCTTGTTTCTCTTGATGGCTCCTTCGAGCAGAAACTTTGACCGGTCGACTTGGTTTTTCGTTCTTTGCAGGATGATCTCCTCAGTTTCCTCAGTCAGGTCATCCGCCTCGTACATTTTTTTCAATTGATTGAGCTCCTCGGTCGCGTACGCCAAGCTGTCACGGTAGGACTTGAGGGCCATGGCCGCGGCTTTTTTCTCGTAGGGAAGGTCGACGTTCTTGAACCGTTCGAAGTCCTGCCGGACATAGTTTTCCATCCGGTCGAGCTCCTTCTTCTCCATTGGAGCCAAAGTCTCGGCCAGTTTGAGTTCGGAGGAAAGAATCTGTCTGTCCAGATCGATCACGGACAAGTCGGAATTGAGCAAGTCAAGTCGTTGCTTGATCTTTTCCAGTTCAAACCGGAGCAGGAGATCGCCTTTCTTCACCTTCTTGCCTTGGACAGGGGGTTCGGTGACCTTGAGGTCTCCCCAATTTTTTGTGGCAATGGAAATGGGGATGGCGTCGGGATCCTCGAAATATCCCTTGAGTGAAAGTTCGATTCGAATGTGTTTCTTTGCGACTTCTACGGTTTTTGGCTTTTCCTTTTCTTCCTTCTTTTTTTCGTCTTTCTTCTTTTCCTTCGTCGCGTTGTCATCTTCTTCTTTGCAAACCGAAGGGAGATCTGCGTGAAGATTCGCCATCCATGATCCGGAGATCAAAAGCGCAAGTAGTAATAGCATTCCAGTTTTCATAAATTTCAACGAGTCCACATTCCTATGGCATTTGGGCAAGGATAAAAACTCCGATTCCCTTTCTCAGAAAGAAGAATCCGCAAGCTTTGTCAGGCTCGAGTCGCTAGGCAGTTGGAAGGCTCGAAGGTCGAAGGTTTGGAGGGAGGCGAGCAGGTGGTCGAAAATATCACCCTGAATTCCTTCGTAGTGAACCCACCTGGTATCGTTCACGAATACGTAAATTTCAATCGGCACCCCTTTTTCGGTCGGCGCGAGCTGGCGGACAAGCAAAGTCATTCCTTCCTTGTGAATGGATGGGTTTGCCCGCAGGTAGGCGAGGCAGTAGGCCCTGAACGTGCCAATGTTCGTCAGGTTCCTTTGGTTCAGTGATGATTGGCCGTTTTTAACGTCGTTGCCTTCTCCTATGTCCTCGAGTTTCGCCTTCAGGTATTCCTGCAGTAGCTCGATTTCCCTCAATTCATTCAGCTTGACCGAGTCGAGGAACCTGATGCTGGAAATATCGATGAAGATGCTTCTCTTGATTCGCCTTCCACCCGATTCGCTCATCCCTCGCCAATTTTTGAAGGCATCCGAAACCAAGGCATGGGCGGGGATGGAGGTGATTGTCTTGTCAAAGTTCTGAACTTTGACGGTGGTGAGAGAAACTTCGATGACATCACCATCCGCTCCGTACTTGGGCATCTCTATCCAGTCTCCCGGGCGAATCATGTTGTTGACGGAGAGCTGAATTCCTGCCACCAACCCCAAAATCGCATCCTTGAAGACGAGAAGAAGGACCGCGGTAAGGGCACCCAAGCCGGAAAAGAAGTACAAGGGCGACTTGTCCAGCAAAATAGACAGAATGAAAATCAATCCCGAGGCGTTGATAACGATCTTGATCGCTTGGCAAATGCCCTTGAGGGGCAACTTGGTGGAAAGCTTGCTGTGTTGGTAAAGCTTGAGACCCGTATTGATGATGGCGTCAATGACCCATAGCCCGATAAAAACAAGGTACAGGTTGACCAAGGTATCGATGAGGGACAGGAGGGAAAACCCGGGAGCGCCTGTTGTGGATGCCGCCGCATCCACAGCCTCCATGTCGGGCGCGCCCGAAAAGCAAAGGGAGCTCAGGGCGCTTATCACAAAGGCGGGAGCCAAATGGGCCAATCGATGAAAGAACTTTTCCTCGAGCAGGTATTTCCCGGTTTTCGTCTTCGTTTTTTCCGTCAAGGAACGGATGAAGTTGAGGACGAATCCTTTGACCAAAAAGTTGGACAGCCAAGCCAAGAGCAAGATGACGAGAACCGCAATCGTCAGGAAGGCGATCGATGCGTATTCTTCTCTTATGGCAAGATGATCGACAAGCAGTTTTAGTATTTTATTTTTTAAATCCATTTCAATGCTGAGGTCTAAAACAAAACATGACCCCGGAGGGGTCACGCTCAAAAGGGTTAGGGGAACTTCCGGGGCCTACTTTACCTGCTCCACCTCAAGGGGGAAACTGATTTGATTCCCGTTTCGCGCAATCATCCGCAAAACGGCCTGCATTCCTTTGTTCAAAAGATATTCCGGTTCCATTCCCAACTCCTTGGCGCACTCCTCCAAACTTGAAGCCGTGACGTCTTGGCAAAGCTCGAGCTTGCTTTCGCCCGAGCGGGAGCTTGAACCTTCTTCAGGCGTGATCCTTGAAGAGGAGGTGGTTTCTTTCTCTTCGGTTTCGATTCTATTTGATGGGGATTTCATAAGCACGGGGGTGGGGGACGTTTGAACGGAAGCAGATGGCTGGGAAGAGACTTCGGGAAGTGCGGATGGGGGGAAAGTATCTGTGTTTTCGGACAATTCCGCTACTTCGGGGTTTTCGTAACTTGTCTCGGTTACCTCTTCGGTCGAATAGTCCCCGTTCAATTTCCTTCCTAACGCCTCCAGGTACTCCTCCTGCTCCAACGCCTCCAAGCGTTCCTGAGCAATTTCAAGCTTTTCGTCTACCGTTGAAATAGTCTCAGCCAATCCCTCCACCTGATCGTTCACCAAATCCGAAGAAACCCTCAGTCCGTCCTGGAGGGATGCGATTCTTTTTTCCAAGGCGTCTTTCTGGGCATGAACCTCCTCAATCAACGCACTGGTTTCGTCGCGCTTGCGGGCAATCTTGAGTTTGCCTTCCAACTCATCTTTCTGCTTGGACAATTCACCAATTGCCCACTTCAAGGAGGAAGTTTTTCCATCTGATTTAGTATCCATATATATAACTAAACAATTTTTAAAAGTAGAACCCATTCATAAGCAATCATTTTTGCATATCGGAGGGAACTTTCAAGAATCATTGTTTTTCTCAATCTCGCTGATTCTGTTTAGTATTTTCTCCTTGGCTTGAGAAGATCCGTATCGTTTGGATAAATATTCCTGGGCTGAAACTGTCACTCTTTCTTTTTGTTCGGGTGTAAGTGCAAGGAATTGCAAAAGCGCCTTCTTAACTTCATCAGGTGATGAAAAGGCGCATTTTTGTCCTTCGGCATAGAATTTTGGGTCGCTTGAGTAGGGTTGCAGGATCTCCTCGTGCTCGATTCGAACAAAGTTGTTTTCCTGAAGCAGGCTCGTGTGCCCTCCCCAGAAATTTGCGCAGACCGGAAGTCCTGACATGATCGCCTCTGCAACGGGAAGACCCAAACCCTCTCCGATGCTGGCACTTACGAAGCAATCGTGGCGTCGATATTCTGACAAAAGTCTTTCCCTCTCCCATCCTTCCTTGATTACGGTGATGTCTTTCCTGGGGCTGTCCCATGGACAACCCGGGGAAGTCTTGATCGTAAGACGGGCCTGGTCGGGGTTGGGGAAAGCCTTGAGGTATCCATGGATCAACAGGTGGTTGCCTTTCCTGAAATGAGGTTCGCCGACGAAGAGGAAACTGGGTTTGCCCTCTATCTTCCAATCATCCTTGGGGACGAAATTCTCTTGATCCAGAGCTGGAGGAAGAAGAAAGGAGGGAGCCTTAAGCCCTCCTCTGGCAAGCACTTCACGGATATGATCGGTCGAAGCCCAAATCTCGTCAAACTCATTGAGATAACCAATCCACTCATGGGGATATTCGCTCCATTCATGCAGCGGCATCGCCACGTTATGACACCCGGTTATCGGTACGAAACCCTCTCCCAAAGTGTTGTGCAAAACTATAGCCCCCCTGCAATCAAGTGCTTTTCTTTCCTCTTTTGTTTGAGGCGAAGGCAAGTGTATGACCTCGCGTCCGCCACTTAAACAGCGCTCGTACAGGTTACCCAAAATGTGGTAGCTTCCACGGAACTGATCGGAGAGAATGACTACTTTCAATCGCTTAGGCATGAGGAGATGACATGAATAGTTTCTTTGGCGGTTTTTTCCCAAGTGTAGGTTGCGGAATTCCTTAATCCAAGGGCAATCAGTTCTTTTCTTTGGGATGGATTCGATGAGATTTCGGACATCAAATGAGCTATGTCGTCGACGCTTTTGGGATTGCAGCAAAGGGCGCAATCCTTTGCGATCTCTGAGAGAGAACTGGTATCCGAAGTGATCACAGGGGTTCCGCAGGCCATGGCTTCCAAAACGGGAAGCCCGAACCCCTCGTAAAGTGAAGGATAAAGAAATGCGATCGCGCCCCGATAAGCCTCCACCAAGCTATCGTCGTCCAGAAAACCGGTAATGAAGATGGATTCCTTGTACTTGCTGCGTTCGTAGGCCTCGTTTAAGGCCCGGTTCTTCCAACCTTTTTTTCCAACCAGCAGGAGAGCGGGCTTGATCGATTTTTCCCTTTCCATGTATAGCTCATAAGCCTTGATCGTCCGCACGAGATTTTTACGGGGTTCGAGGGTTGAAACGGAAAGGAAATAAGGCCTTCCATTCGTGAGGTCCGATGATGCCTGAGTCTTTTCCGAATCAGGGGTCTGGGTGAATATTGAGTTGGGTGCCAGATGAACCACCTCAACCTTCGATTCCTCGATTTCGTAGTAGTGAATGACATCCTTCTTGGTTGAGTGGGAGTCGGCAATGACTTTATCGGCTGCCCGGGCGCTTTCGCGCAGAGTCGTCCTGAAGAATTCGATGGTCGCCGGGTTGGCGAACCATTCGGGATGAACGAGGGGGATAAGGTCGTGAATCGTCAAAACGCCTCCCGCATTTCTTTTCTCGGGAATCGGGTAGTAAGGGCTGAAAATGACATCCGAGCCCTCGAGGAAGGAACTTAGGCCCAAGAGGTTTCCGGCTCGCCGATGGTCATTGAGCGGAAGGGACAAGGGTATCTTGGTGACGCCATCGGGAACGGACGCTTCCCTGCAGCCGATGGCCCGAATGTCTGTACCCGCAAGCAGGGACGGCATGGTTTTGAGCAACTCATTCGCGTAGCGGTTAATGCCTGTCTGAGTCTTTTCCCCGAATACACGACAATCAAAAAGTAGACGTGGCCTTTCCGTTGATTGAGTAGTCGTGTGGCTTGGGGGGAATCCCCTTTCCGTCCACTCATCGATTTTCGAGATTGAGTTAAGCGCCGCGGAGCATTCACCTGGCGATAATAGATAAATCCTCCCGTCATGGTCGATGAAGCGGATCGTCGACTCGGTCTCTGCAAAAAGCAAAATTTCCAGGATGTTCTCAACCGCCAACAAACTTTTCTGATTGATGTGGAAGAAAACCGAGTCGAACTTTTTCTCAAATACTTCCTGCCACCAGCTCGGATTGGAGGTCCATTTCAAAAGCCCGTCCTCAGGGTATTTGATCAAGTCCAGGGAATCGAACTTTTTTTCGGAGAGTTCATCAATCAGGTGCTCGCTCGCAAGCACTGCCAAGCGCGAGTCTTGGGAGGTTTGCCTGAGGTCTTCAATGAGCTCGCGGATGCTGTTTGCGCTTCCGGTGCCAAGGACAAGCCCGTTGTCGTATTCTCCGAAAGAGTCGGTCTGATGACCCTCGATTGAAAGAGAGTCCCAGAGGCGGTAAAGCAAGGCCTTGGAGGAATTCGTGTCTTGCGGAGGCATACTATGGGACGTGTAGGGCAAGAAAGTCTTTCGTTGGTTTTAAGCCAAGCTTTTCCAGGCTTTCCGAAACTTGACGGTAATGCATCGTGCAAATAAGAACGAACGCGGATTCACCTCCTTCTAGAATCTCGGGGCTGAACACAGGCAGTCCGAGTACTTGATCGTCGATTTTCTCCGAGCGGTCAATGAAACCTTGGGGGAACTCCTTTAGTAAATCCATCGCGGCCTTCACCTTTTGTCCCGCAACTCCCGCTCCCCAAAGAAAAATGGGTCTGGAATTCGATTTTTCAAGTGCCTTTCCAATCTGTTGGGAGAGTTTGAGTTCGGGATGCATGATCCTTGGCTTGGATTTGATGATCCGCTCAACCTCAACCAAGAGCCGTTCTTGAATTGTTAGATTCTGGGCAAGCAGAAGCCTTTCCCAGGGAGGAGAAACTTCCTTTTCCTCGGTGGGCAGGCTCTCGTCAATCAACGCGCGTATCTGGGCAAGCTTCTCTCGTGCCTCCGGATGCGGTTCCATTTCAGACACATGGGCGAGATAATTGAAGACGCGCTGACGCTCGATTCCGTAGCGGACCGCCATGGACCAAGAGTCGTGCGCTCCCGAGAAACTCTTTCCCGTCCACTTCATCAACCCGTTCCATAGGTGAAGCCAGGGATCGGTCGGGTAGGCGTGAAGAAATTGGATGATGCAACCTTGATGAAACAGGTCGTCCGAACCGGCTATTTCTTTGTCTGCCGCTAGGGCATCTGCGTTTTGCATACTTTCCATAGACGTGCGCAGCGGCTTGGCGAAATCCCCGATTGATTCGATAAGCAACCGGGCTCCGCTCTGGCTCGTCGAACCTTGGGATGACGAAACCTCTACCCTTGTCGGTGGTTTGGCTTCCTTCGGCCTGCTCAAAATTTTTGCGTAGAGTTTCTCGAACCTGTCGGCGGAAATTTCCGGATCAAAGTGCTTTCGGGCATAGGCTGCGGCGTTCTTACCGAGGCGCTCTCTTTCAGCTGGGTGATGATACAGGTGCTCCATGGCGAGCCGATAATCCTTTTCATTGTCAACAAGGAGTCCGGTTTCCTCATGTTGAATCAGGAAGGGTACTCCTCCATGAGGGGAACTGACTATGGGCAAACCCGCCCACATGACCTCCTGCAAGTTCAACTCGGCTGCGGCGAAAGTGTTTTCATTAAGTGGATACCCGTAGATGTCCATTTCCGAAATCACTTCTGCAATGTCCTCGACGTAGCCGAAAAAACGAAACCGATCCCCCATCCCTTGTTTTATGGACTGGTCCTTTAGTTCACCTAGGGAGCGACCTTGTCCGCAGACAAGAAACCTGACTTCGGGAATATCCAAGCTTTTGCACATGGCTAGGTAATCTCGGTGCATCTTCGCATAATCTATCGTACCAATGTAACCGATGTTGAAACCTTCGTGTTCTTTTTTTCGAAGGTTCCTGAGGCGATCGAAATTGGCCGGTATGTGAATGAATTCCTTCTTGCTGGGATTGGATAGGTTCTTAACGGAGGGAAGTTCCATGGAGTAGGGCGAGCAGGCCACGAAGTGATCCACCTTTGCCAGAAGCTCCTCTGATATTACGTGCGGAGGAGCGTCGCCCGTGACTACCGACCAAAGAACCAGCCGAGAGGGTGGGAGTCCTCGTGACAACAAATTCGCCGTTTCCGGGGTGTTCCACCAGTCGACTTGGACGACGTCCGCCTGCGCCATCAAGTCATCGAGCTGCTCAGGGGTTGGCGCATCAATGATGGGAAATGCTTCCTTCTCGAAAGATTTAGCTGTTTCGGGTTCGGCCTTTGCCAGTGAGACGAATAAGTGGCTGGAAGATCCACGCAGCTGCAGCTGACGGGCTATGTTCAAGGGAGATGCCGTTCCCCCTCCCCGAGATATTCTCGGAACCAAGTGAACAACGGAGATCATAGTGGGGGCTGACTCAGGTCTTGACGATCAGAGCGGTGTTTGGCGTAAGCTTTACGAGAGGGTAGTTCAGTCCTTGCTCAATGGAAAATTCCTCATAAGCTTTTCGTACTCCGTCCCAGTAATCGTAGTCGTCGAGAATGACCCTGGCTCCCGGACTAAGGAGAGGGAAGAGGTTTTCGAGGACGCACAGAGTCGATTCGTACCAATCACAGTCAACGTGAATGAAGGCAATTTGAGCGATTTCATCAACGTGGGCTCCGAGCGTCTCCTCAAACAATCCGGGGATAGGCTTGACGAAGGATTCGGAACCGACTCTACGGCAAGCATCGAGCAATGATTCCATAGGTGCGGAGCAGGTCCCTTGTCCCCAGCATGAACTTTGAGCATCCTGCCCATTCGCGCGGTCTTCGGAACCGGGGGCGGGCATGCCGCTAAAGGTGTCGAAAGAATAGCAACGGCGGTTTGGAGAATCAGATTCGGCAATCAAGGCTCCCAAAAGAGCACTTGACCCTCCTGCGGCTACGCCGCATTCGACGAAATTTCCAGGTATGTTTTCCCTGAGGACGGCGTTAGCGTTTTCGAAGAGATTGAGCAAATGCCTCATTGGCATCATCGTATGAAAGCTGAGTTTCGATGCGATCGCCTGGAATTTCGGGGACTCGCAATAGGCTTCAAGGTCAACCGAAGGGAAGAGTTCATTGTAGAGCAACTCCGCTTCCTCATTCTTTGGGTTAAGTCTCAGTTCCTCCTTGAGGCATTCTCTGGCCGTACCTTCGTATTTCTTGCCTAGTGCCAGAAAGCATTTTGCTCTCAGGAAGTCAGTGCCCATTGGTGTACTTGCCAAACTTTTCAGCTCAGCGAGGACTTTCATCGCATCCTCGGTCAATCCTTTCTCCAAAAGTTCGCGAGCCTTTGGCAAAAGCTCATTCATCCTCTTGAGGGGTCATCCAAACCGGGGTTCTCTCCCGGTATATATTCCCATGACATTTCGTCCTTGGGCCGAATCTTCCAGCCGATCAATTCGGCAACTTGTTGTTCGGGAATCTTATTTTTCGAGCCCAATACCTCGTTCGACCACTCCTTGATCAGATTAGAATTTTCTATATCGGAGAAAAGAAAGGGATATCTTTCCCTGAGAGTTTCAATCTTTTGCTCCCCATCAACGAAATCAATTAGATGAGGGTATTTTTCGTAAATGGGAGTGCTTAGATAATCTTCCCTCGGGCGGTTGTGTCCCTTCCCGTAATAAGAAACTTTGCATCCGGAAAATCCTGCATAAGGAATGTGCGAGCCTATTGAGTTGGTTGCAACATACTCGAACTGGCTGAAGAGGTTCCTCATCCGCTGAAGTGCAAAAGCATCATGGAGCCAAGCCCCCGTAACCCATGGAAGCCCCGCTTTTTCGAAACTTTCCAAGTAATTGTTTTTTTGGATGCAAAAACCACCTAGGCAGGCTATTATCGTAGAGAACCTGTTTCTTAAATTGCCCAAGGTGTCCGGGAGTGACGATCCTTTGGCTTGCTCGTAGTTGATGTTCGTTTCCCTTAAGGAGTGTTCAGGCATAATGAGCAGGCTGTTTGCAATCCTTTTGACCGATGGTTTTTGAGTATAAAGAAACGGTGCCCCAACAGCCTTTGCGTGGGGGTAACCTTTCCCCTTAAGGAAAACCTCTTGGTTCTTGGTGACCAGCAAGTTGGGCACTTCCCCAACTTCGCAGCAAACCACGCAACCCTGATTGACGAGTAGCTCGGGAGTAACTAGGGGGTAAGGGACCCATCCATGGAGCCACGATGCCCTTGTATAGGGAATGCCTTCAAAATGGAGTGCCCTGGCAATGTTGTTGCTGGCCCCATAGTAATCGATTTCCGAACTTGCCAAGCGGCTGTATTGAATGGGGCAAAGGTTTTCGACTATCCTCGCAACCTGACTTCTCAAATTCGGGTCTCGGGTCGCTTGAGGCAGTTCTCTTAGGTTTGACCTCATTGATTCAGCATAGCCTCAATCGTGATGGAAAAACGATCTGGGGAAAATTCTCAAGTGGAAAGAAAATCCAAGACTTCGGTGATTATTGAGGCTCTGTCGTCGAAAGGTATGGCTTGGGCTTCACCAATATCATGCGAGCCGAGGTAGGTGAACAATAGGTTGTTGGCCATTACCCTAGACCGTTCTTGAATTTCATCCGATTCCAAGACTTTACCCAAGAGGGCAAAGGCAAGGGGGCATATCGTGAAAAGCGGAGATATAGTTGAAATGTGGTTGTATTGGGCAAAGAGCTCATCAAGTGTTTTACGGATTAATGAGGCATTGCCCTGAAGGATGTAAATAACCAGCTTGTAGATAAGGGTTGGGAGATCGAAAGAGCCCAAGCTTGAGATTTCTTCATCTATTTTTTCGGCAAGAGGTATGATTGTCTGTGGTTTGGTCGTGTAGAAATAGCCAAGGATCAAATACTCTAGCAGGTATCTTGGGTGCACTCTTTTAGCCTCGACTAATCTTTGCATGATTTTGAACCCTTCAGAAACCCGTCCGGCTCCGCAAAAGACTAAAGCCCAAAGGTGACTTCTCGTAAGCCCTTTATTATCAGCGGATTCGTTTTTGTGTGATTCGTCTTGAGGCTGGTAAAGTAATTGTATGAATTGTCCCAAGAAGGTCTGTGCATTTTTACGAAAATCAGACAAAAAAAGCTCTTCTTGGCTAGTTTCGTAAATTACCCTAATCAAAAGATGCATTTGCTCTTCAGCATATGGAAAATCCTGTTTGGATAGTTTGTATTCGCCTTGAAGCGATTCCAACTTGGCATTTAGGGAGCAGACCCCAGGTTGCAAATTACCTTTATGCTGAATTAGATTGCTTATTAAGGCTTTGGCCGCTTGCACTCTTTGATTCTGGATTGATTCATCGCCAACCAATAGGCATGAATAATATAGGAGCTCGGAAAGGCGGTAGGCATTGTTTTGCGTCAGAGAATTTTCGCAAGCCCTGATCCATTTGTCGGCATCGTATTCCATCAATTCCTTGAAAAGGTGAGTGACTCCTGCACTGTTAGGCAGGGAAAGTACTTTTTGAGCAAAAGATGGGTTTAGGTAAACACAGCCTGCAAATTCGATCTTTTCCCTGAACAATGATTCAAGGGCAGAACTGCAAGCGGGATGAAGGAAGGTATCGACATAGCTGCCTTTTTCTAAGGAAGGAGGAGATTTTTTCAAATGAACATGGGATTTTTTCAGGGATTCCCATGTGGTAACCTTATACAGGTAGTCGAGTCTGTCGCCTTGGTTGTGGATATCTCCGATTTTAAGCTTTTGCTCGAGCTTTGGTAGTAGAGTGGTCGCACTGAACTGAGACAGTACTTCCTCGGGTATCCCTTGCGTCTCCTCTTTGTTCTTAGACAGCAACTCGAGCACCTGAGCGCGCACGGAAGGTTGCTTGAGCTTATCTTTTGATTCGAATTCGAATAGCGAATAATCTGCGAGAAAATTACGCAATGGGCTATCAAAGGGTTGCTCCTTATGGAGCATCGTTTGAGAACACCGATTGATTTTGAAGAAAAGATTCAGTTGAGGGTAATGAAGGAAGTTGTAAACGGCCTTTGATTTGTTGCAGTCTGCATTAAATACGGTGAAGTCAGTGTCATGAGAAAAGTCGATTGTTTGAAAGCCTTCTATTTGCTCAAGAATTGGTAAAACTCTTTTTAGTTTTGAACCACTACCGGTTGGTTTTCCCGATTCCTCTTTCGATTCTTTTATAATAACGGTTTCGTTCGTAGGGTTACCCTTACTTGCTTTGCCATTTTCCAGACAGGGAGGAAGGAAAAGGGCTTTGGAGCAAAAGTATTCAAGGTCATTATTAGAGATGTTTGAAGAGAGCTCGTCGGGCAATACCTCCGAAAGGAATCCTGTTACGTTTCTCTCTTGCAAAACCTCAAACTGTTTTTCCCAATTTCTGCTGCCGGCTCCACAAATGGCACCGAAAACCTTCCCTGAGAACATCGATGGGATAATTTCTTCACTTGCAGGTTCAAGAGCGAGAAAAGTAATTTCCGAATCCGTATGATCAAGTCGGTCGATTAAAACACCATCGTTTAATTGATGGTCTGTGTCTTCAAAGTATTTGAGCAATTCTTCTTTTTTCGAAAAATCGATTGGTGTCAAAATTTTGCATGAATATTTTTGCAAAAGAGCAATCGCGAGTTCAGGCCAACCGATAAACCCGGTGGGCATGAATGAATTGACGGAAATGATGATTTTAGACTTATCCATATTCTTTGTAGAAAGGTAGTTTAGGAAGTAAGAAGGTACGGGAGCAAAACTTTTATCGGGATCTCGGGGGAAGCCCGTCGAAGGAAATCCTATGAAAGAAAATATTTGGGCTTCGAGAATAAGGAAACATGTTTTTCATCTAAAAGGAATTTATACCGGCTTGTTAAATAGAGTAGGGGGAGGGCAAAGTAGTAGGACAATCTATTGAGTATTTCTGCAATCCCATGTGGATGATTGAAAACCCATTTCAAGTGAGGGATCTCACCTCTTAGGGGAAACAATAGTTGCCATTTTTGCCTAGAAAAAGATTTCTCCTTTGGGGAATGTTTAACAAAGGGATACTCGTAGAATTGGATTTCCTCAGAGAGGAAATAATCAAGAACCAGTTTCTCTCTTGAGGACAACCTGCTTTTCCAACGTTCGGTGACATAACGATTGGGTCCAGTGTTGGTGCCGGAGACTTTGTCGGGGTCGTTCCTCAAGGGTCCGTGCTGATTTGTTTGATAGCGATTGTTATAGGCGCCTGTTCCTTTCCAAGGTCTGCCCAAAATGGTTGGAACGAATGGGGCGTCATCCCATTGATTGAAGTAATTCAAGCCAATTCTCTCGCAAAGTGACTTGAGAGTTGCCTTGAAGTTGAGGTTCAAGTCCTCATTTTTTAGCAGAATGAAAGAGGAGGAATATTTTGCCTTTTGCTTTTCTACCGCAACAAAGGTTTGCCTGAAATACAGAAGCCAAAGGCCAAAAATAAATGTGTGCTTGTTGCTTAAACCGACATCGTCACGCAGTATGTTCTGAAAAGAAGTAAAACATTTTTTTAGGTTAAACCCGTACATGTTCCCCGCTTCATTGAGATACTGATGCTTGGACGATGCAAAACCTGCCCGTGGATCCCGAATCATGTGAATGCAAACCGGGGAAGAGAAGTCTTCATGGGCATCGTCTACTATTTCACCACTAAAGCCGTCGAAAATGTCCTCTTTCCGAAGAGAGATTGAATCGGATACCACTACGAAGCGAATGCTTTGCACAGGTTTTCCGATTGCCTTGGCGTAGGAGAAATATGTTGCGAGGATGAGCTTTTTGCGGTCCGTTGTTTTTTCAGATAGTATTAGTTTGTCAAAAATCTGTCTAAGCAATGCTCGATCAATGGGTGCAGACGGATCGCCGCCAACCTTCCTGATGAAGTTTTCGGTTTTAGGATTAGTCTCGTGGTAAAGGTGGAAGAAGTAATATTCCTCTGTCCATTTCCGAATGACTTGAGATGAACTAATCGTTTTCTTTCTTCCGAATAGTGCATTTGCGTATGAGTACATATAATGCATCAATGGGCAACTTAGGACCTCGGGATGATTGTCGAAGGTTGTCATGAAGAAACCGTTACCCGCTCTTCCTGAGTGGTCGATAAGAAGGAGTAGGTTTGTTCTGTTTGAAAAGTTTCTAAATTCTTTGGCTATTCCAGACATTAATTATTATCCAATGGAGGAATGCTTTCAGCGTTAAGTTCGGTCGTCAGGTCAGCACCTAGATCCGGTCCGTCTTTCCAGTTGTCGCATCCGGCGCAAATTGGAAGAGTATGCTCTTTCCCCTCAATCATTGCCTGTAGATAGCTTTGGTATTTTTCTCCCAGATAAATTTCTCGAATGGATTGTTCGAATACGTTGCCGAACACGTCTTTATTGTTAAAATCCCTGTGGCAAATTGTAACTGTGCCATTCCAGTTGACGGCCGTCGAATAGAATGGAAATTCACAGGGGTAGCGATTTTTATTGATCCTGTTGAAATCCAATCCGCCAGCAAAGTTGTGGACCTCTTGGCATTGCACTTCATCTGCCTTAGGTGTCCAGTATTCCTTGAAAAGTCTAAATTCCTCTTCATTCTCCTTAGTCTTAAGTCCAATCATCTTGGCCCGGATAAAAGGTTTTTTCAAACCTAGCGAATCTCTTTTTTCGAGGAAGTATTCTACATTCTCTACCACTAACGGTAGCAAGTCCACGCCTTTGGTCTTTTTGTAGTTTTCCGGGTAAAAGGCATCAATGCTCATGGTTATGTCATCGACTCCACTCATTAGGATCTCGTCTATTTTTTCTTTTTTCCGCATGGTGGCATTGGTATTGAAGTGCACCACTTTGGCGGCTTTGGTTTCCTTGGCATAGCGAATCATGTCGATGAACTTAGGGTGAAGTGTAGATTCGCCGTCCTTATGCATGTTTAATACTAGGAGGGGCCCGTATTGAGCACTCTCGTCTATGATTTTCCGATAAAGGTCCCACTTCATCATCCCTGCAGTTCGCATATCAATTTTCTCGGATGCCTTATTATGGGAAGGGCAGAAGAAGCATGCGAGGTTGCAAGCTAACGTCGGTTCCAAATTAAGCATCAGCGGGAATTTTCTTCCCATCTTCTTGATGATCTCCGGTTTAATAAAAGAATATGATCCCGGAACGAAATATTCAGTCATAGGGTTCTTAATGCTACTTTTTTTCATTGTTGATTAACCTTTTATTCACGAAACCTTAGGAGCTTCCCTGGATTTCCTGCGACTATGGCATTTTCAGGAAAGGATTTCGTTACAATTGTGCCTGCGCCTATTACTACACCGTTTCCTGTTGTGATTCCTTTGTTGATAAATGTGTGGCCACCTATCCAGTTGTCCCGGCCGACCTTTATGGGAGATCCGACGTAACCTTGTTCCTGAATCGAAATGCCTTTTGCCGTCTTGTGATCAGAAGAATTCAAATAGACAAAGCCCGCAAGCCAAGAACCACTCCCGATTTCAATGCCATGACCACCATTCAAGATGCAGTAACTGCCAATAATGACTTTCTCCCCGATGGTGATCTTCGCTTCGTTTGCGGATACCAGCCAAACATCCGTTCCAAAACTTGCATCACCCTCAACGGAGATTTGACCATTCTTTCGCAACCGCACAAATGTCTTGCCGCCAAAACTTACATTGTCGCCAATAGAGATATTTGAGTAGGTTGCGCCGTCTCTTAATAAAATGTATAGCTTTCCTTTGAATCGAACGTTCTTTCCAATACTCGCTCCTCTCAAGCGTAAGGTAGTGATGTAAAAAAAGGAACGCAGGAAGGAGAGCATTACGAGTAATTATTGAGCCATTATGGTCTGGGCTATTCGAAGAGATTGGTTGGAATTGATAACAAAACATTCATCTTCGGAAACGATGAAGTTTGAAATCATGGAACCCGTGAGCGAGCCTTTTGGGAAATTTATGGTTTTGGTGGCCATTGCAGTTTGGGAATCAACGAAAACGGTTTCAAAGTCTATGGTCATGACTTTGGGTGGATTGATGGCTTCCAGACCATGAGCCGAGCGGCGATACAAGGGGTGGTTGAATTTCTCCAACCCAAAGGCACTGTCGGAATCGTTAAGCAACAGAGTAAACAAAGCTTCCTCCATGGTTTCAGTGGTGACGAATGGGGTGTGAATGTAGGAAAGCATTGTAACCCCTTGGCGTTTGGAATCATGCAGACTGCTTATTTGCTCTAGAGTTTTGGCAATACTGCAAGAGCGAATGGTTTCTTTAGTGTCTCTGGCAAAGAATGACAGTCGCTCATCTTCATGTCGTTCAAGTTCACTTTTAACTTCAGGATTATCCGAGGCCACGATGATCTTGTCGAAATATTGAGATTCCATACATTTCTGAATCCCGATATCGAGGAGTCGCCTTCCGTTAATTTTTGCTTTCCAAAGATCTGGAATGAAGTCGTAGTTTTTGCGCGTAGGGATGACCCCGATAATGGGGCGAGAATCCTCTATTTTGGACTGAATGCTATCACTTTTGATTCTTCTTTTCGCACTGAGAATCCGTTGGGACTTGTTGGTTAGGTTTGAAGTGTGACGGCGGTAGTAAAATAAGGGCAGGTTTACATTCATGCACTTGCCTTGAGATAGCACCTTATTCCACAGGTCATACCCATCTTGTGAACCAAGGTCTTCCCGGTATCCTCCAATTTTATTTAGAGTCTCGACCCGGATCAGAGAACAAGCACCGTTTGCCGGGACATCCAGAACATGATTCTTGTCATAGATTTTCTCTCGGCGTTCTTGGGATAGTATTTCTCCGGATTCATCCATGAGGTAGTAATCGGGAAACACCAAGTCATATCCTCGATTATTCTGGAGGTAATTAGAGAGCACCAACAAGATGTTTTCATCGAAAACATCATCCCCATCCAAACGGATTAGATATTTCCCCTTAGCTTCACGAAGGGCTAGGTTGCATACGGAAGGTAAGCCAATACCTTTGGTGTGGAACAATCTTATTCTCTCATCACACTTGTAAAGCTCCATAATCTGTGGAGTCTGATCGAGCGAATTATCATTTATAATTAATAGCTCCCAAGAACCTCGGGTTTGACGGAGAACGCTCTCCACGGCAGCCTTGAGGTATGCTCCATAATTATGCGATGGTATGTAGACTGTTATTTCAGGATCACACATAAGCTTCTAGGGCATGTCATCAAAGGAACTTTGAGAATTTCAAAACAATAACAACCAAGGAATATCTTAAGAGGAGTGAGTGAGGACAAGCACTGTTTTCCTTCGCATCTATCTCGCGTTATGAAGGCAAGTCGTTCGTCAGAAGAAATTTTACTCAGAGTGAATTCCCTCCACTGAGTAGACGCAAAATCTGATTTTTCTTGCTAGAAACTCCGAGATAGGAATTGACTGCAAGACGAGAGCCTGCTTTGCAAATTGAGCCGCTATGGATATGGAGCGTGTCGAAAAACACTGCGTCACCCGCTTTTCCAGTTGCCTTGACGGTGTCGATTCCCAATGAGTCTACGGTTCGGTAATATGGGTAGCTTCCCCACTCCCGACCGTAGGCGTAGGCAGTATGCAGCATCGGCTGTAGACTGTCTTGCAAATGTCTCTTGGAAGTTGGCTTGAAGAGCATCGGGCCTTGATCCTCCCCGGCGTCTTCGAGAAAAATCATGGCCTTATATTGATCAAGAATCCCATCTATGTGCCAGTAGTCTGCGACATTGGCTGGCAATAATTCCTCCATTAGTGTCCCCACGATGAAGGTGTGGGAGGAATAGAGACGGCGACCGACTTCCATCAGGCGCTTATCAGACATTAGTTCGTTGATTATGCTAAACTGACTGCTATATCTTTTCGTGTTTCTAAAAAAACTGCGGGTTCGACCGCTTAAGGGCATTTTCTTGTGGCCCCAATGTTCGCAGCCCAAATCAGGGTCTGGCTCTTGGGTATAGCTAGTGGGGGCTTGCTGCACCCACTTTTTCGAAGCATTCAAGCACCTAAGCACCACTTCTTTCAAGGTCTCGACTTTCTCTTTTGTGTAAAAGTTCGGCCAAATCGAAATTCCAAAATCCCTCAACTCCGAGGCAACTCGGATCAATTCCTTCAAGGTTTCTCCTTCAAAAGAGTATGGTTCCCTAATCGGATCAGACTCAATTTGCTCCAAGTCCTCATAAAGGCGGTTGAAATCGACAGGTGACCCATTGAGGAATTTACGATATTTCGCCTTTATCTCATCCCCTTTTTTCTGGGACAAGCCATTTACTTGCTCTTCGATGTCGAGGAATGCTTTGAGGGAATATTTCATTGGGAGATTTCTAGCATTCAGTCATCCAGAGAGAAAACATACTTTCCGGATTCATTTGTACTTTCATCGCCATAAAGGCAAGTATGTAGGTTTTTCTTGAATGTCACCAGTTGTTTTAGTTCATCGGGAGTCATGCTGCCCGCATGATCCGGTCCATACATTTTCTTCTCCAATGTAAAATGTTTCTCGATGATTTTCGCTCCCTTTGCAAGGGCTATTGTCGCAGCTTCAATGCCCTCGGTATGATCGCTGAAACCATCATATTCGTTGAAATCCACCAAACTGAAGTTCAGGTCATTCAAGGGGGTGGGATATTTACAAACGCAATACAAGAACGACACTTCTTTGGCCGATATTTTCGGGAAGGCAGGTTCCCTCCATAAGCCCAAAGACGCGATGATGGGCTTCCCCGTTTCAATTAACGCATCGATCAGAACTTGATCTCGAATAGAGCGAGAAGCTAATTTGTGGCGCAGGACTCCCAGCTTTTCCAACCAGGAAACTCGTTCCGCATCGAACGCAGAAGCCATGAATGCAATTTCAACTTTTCCAGCATAGGCAACAAGCTCTTCAAGCTCGTCATAAGACAACTCCGTCTTGAGATTGTAATCGTACCACTCGTTGTTTTTCTTTGAGAATACCGAGGCTGCATCGTAAAGTTGAAACTTTACAACATCGGCTCCAGACTCTTTTGCTGCATGAATTAACTCTTTGGCCAGTGAAATCACGCCATTGTGATTTTGCCCAATTTCAGCTATGATTTCCATGAATGTTTTCCAACCAGAGATTTAATGTGATAAAGCAAAACAAAGTGTGCCCGTTAAGACGATCTGGGCGATGAATCATTTTTGAGGCGAAATCCTGGCTTTTGGAATTGATTATACCGTGCTTAAACAACATTGAGCCCTTGGAGAAGGTGTCCATAAGCAGGTCGTGCCATTGATTCTTCAACCAATGATCAATGGGTACGTTGAAGCCATGCTTGGGTCGTTGCAAAACATCACTTGGTAAAAGATCGGCAAAAGCCTCACGCAACACCCATTTTAGGGAATCCTCGCGTACCATGTGGTGATATTTCAATTTTTCAACATGCTTCAAGACGCTTGGTGCGGCAAAAGGGACCCTGCCTTCAACAGAATGTGCCATTGTCATGCGATCCGCTTTACGCAACATTTCAAAAGGGAAATAATAAGCCCTGTCGTGGCGTATGAAATCCAGTGGTTGGGTCGAATTGTTTGGAATACTATCAAAATGACGAATGCTTGTTTTCACCTTCCTGAACAAATCTTCAGAGAAAAGCTGCTGCTTTTCGCTTTCGGAGGCGTAGTAATGCCAAGCCCAAGCCTGAAGGTTCCGTGGGTAACGGGCTATATTGGCTAATCGTTCTTCGATGGATAAGGCAGTATTCTGAAAAGAGATGGAATCATCTTCTTTTTCCGGTTTTATACTCTTATGGCGTAAATAAGGATACCAAGAATAGCCTCCAAAGGCTTCGTCGGCCCCATCTCCCGTTAATAAAACTTTAATTCCGAGTTCTCTTGCTTTCTTTGCGATTGCCAAAATTCCCAAGCCAGAAGATACGGCAAATGGTTGATCTGCATAACGCACGAAATCCAGCAGGTCGTCTCTGAAATCTTTCGCCTTTACATGAATAGTATTATGCTGACTTTCTATTTTTCGAGCGAATGCAGCAGCATATGGCGCCTCATCCGCTCTACCATGGTAGGGGTCGTCTATATCTTCGAAAGCGATACAAAATGTGGAAAGTCTATCACTATGCTTTCGAGCGATTGACGAAACAATGGAACTATCCAAGCCACCACTTAAAAAGCTACCCAATGGCACGTCGGAGAGAAGCCTGCTGGATACCGCTTGCTCGACAATTCTTCGAGTTTCATCAATCGCACTCGTATCTGAATCGATTACGAGGGGAGAGTCAAAGTTGTTGGGGTAAGGCTTTACTTCAATGCCACGCTCATCCGCACTTAGATAGTGCCCTCGAGCCAAAGACCAAACGCCTTCGTAGGCAGTGGACGGATCAGGTATCCATAGAAAAGTAGGATAGTCCCACAGTGCCTGATAATTCAAGGATAAGTCTAGCCCAGGAAATACCTGCAAAGCCTTTATTTCAGAACCATAAACAAGCTCACGATCTGACAGCTTGGCATAGTAAAGAGGCTTTTCCCCTGGAATGTCCCTGGCCAAAAGCAAGCGTTCAGACTTTTGGTCCCAAAGTGAGATGGCGAACATCCCATCCAAATGGGAAAAGAACTGCTCGCCGTATTCTTCATAGAGGTGCGCTATTACCTCGCCGTCGGAATTAGTTCGAAGTTGATGACCCTTGCCTTTCAAATCTTTACGAAGAGCGGGCGAATTGTAAATTTCGCCGTTATAGAAAACGACTACGGTTTGATCCTCGTTGTATAAAGGCTGATCTCCGTTATTGAGGTCATTGATCTTGAGGCGACACATTCCTCCGGAAAAGTTATCTTGAGTGAAAAAACCATCCGAATCAGGTCCTCGGTGGCGAATTCTGTCAATCATTCTTGGGAGAATTCGCGGACTGATCTCTTTAGACGAAAGATATCCAGCTATACCACACATGGAAGTGCCTTAAGAAAACCTAACCCCATATTGGTAGAATAGGTTTTGGAGAGTTTGCCTTAAATCTTTCTTCAAAGTAAGAAATAAACTTTTCAAATTTATTTTCATCTTTTCGATATAGGGAAAATGCATTTCCATATGCATCAAAATAATCGCTACTGTTTTGTTCTTCGATTTTTCTTTTCATTATATTCATCCTATGTTTCTGCAATAAGCACATAAACATTATAAAATTGCTTGGGAAACAATTTAACTAAAGTTTTCTGTAGGCATTTTCCAAGAGCGGAAAGCTGATACTCCTCTTTACTTCCGAGAATTTGTTTAAAATATTTATGCGTTTGGGCCCGACAGAAACTAAATTTGTGTAGCAAGGGCATATCTTGATGAAATTCGCGGACTGATTTTTTTAGACGAAAGATATCCAGTTGTGCCACACACTGATCTTATGTATTTTTTCTAGCTATAGACCACATGTGGGATGAAAGTTTATTATTTGCTAGAAATTCTTGAAAAGTATCACCCGAGCTCTCCCAATTTTTACATAATATAAAATTCAAGAACTCGCTCTTTAGGCTCTCTTGCTGATTTTCCAAAGCCTTTGTTCTAACGATTTCAGCATCCAACTTGCCAGGCGTTATAATTTCCAAGACTTGGAAATCCTCATCTTTTAACATTAATTCCATTGAAGAGGGATTGAAGTAATTGAGATGTTCGTGGTCGAAAGTATCCGAATTGATTCCTAGTTCCAATACATCAAAACCCTTTCCATTCGGACAAGTCAGCACGAGAAGTCCCCCCTTCTTCAATAAGTTATGGCACCTTCTGACAAAGGACTTTGGATCAGCGAGATGTTCCAAGACCTCGAAACTTACAATTACATCATAAAACTCATCAGAACTCTCTGAATATTGCTCGATAGGTGTTTCAATTATATTTAAGCCTCGTGACTTGCAGGTTTGAGCCAGATCAGCCGAGGGTTCTAGGCCGAGGATATGCTTAAATGCATTTCTATTTTGAATTTCTTCGAGAAAAGTACCATAGCCGCTACCTATCTCAAGGAGACTATTCCTTTTGATGTCGTAAGAATCGCATATGTCTATAATTCGATCTACCCTGGGAATAATTATCTTTTCTTTTCGGGCTTCATTTGTTTCGGGGAAGATTGTCTGGTTCCAATATTTATAGACTTCAGAGATACCGTAAAACCAACCTAAAAGTTTTTCATCGGGTCGCGGATTAATGTAAACGGTCTGGCATTCAGTGCATTCCCAATAGTGGAATCCCTTTTTTTGAAATTTATAATCTCTGGATTTAGAGGAACAGGCAGGGCACCAGCATTCGACAAACTCATCATAACGGGAAAGAAGCTTTCCAACGTCTTTCAGAAAGGCTGATTCCTGTTTTTGTTTTAATTCAGGAGGACGAATGTGTGCTTCTTTCATGATTTTCGACAAAGCCTTTTCCTATGATGGTATATTGGTTTTCTTGTGACGAGACGTCTTTGCAAGGAGTGAGAGTGAAATGACAGTTTTCTTTTATGTCCCGCTTTGTGAAATCAATGGGTTCTTTATCTCGGGGTTGCTCCACGCAATCCACCCGCTCCCATCTGTCTTCACGAACTTGCCACGCCGATGGGTCTCGATGCTTATCGATTGTCTGCCAAAACTCGTTTTCAGAGAAACCTAGCCAATTTAGGAAGATATCCAGATCTACCGGCTTTCGATATTGATATTTCTCTACAAGGGAGATTCCATCCTCCCTGGTTAGGCGTTTCAAGCGAATCTCACGAGTAGCGTGATCAGTTACTTTGCCATATCCATACTTGAGGAATTTGATGTAATCGTGAATTCCGGAATAATGGAAGGAGTCGACATCGTTGTAGCGGTCGAAGGTACGTCTCTGCTCGGCACTTTCGTAATCGTACTTTTGTATCATTGATTCATGTTGCTGCTTGGAATCCCAACGGTGGTAGTTGCTTAAATAAATTCCACGAAGTCCAACGGATTCAATCTCCTTGTCGTGAGGATAGCGAAACTGAATCATGTCCGATTCCCTCAATTCGGAATATTCGTTCAGTAGGTCTTCGGCCTCAGTTCCCATCAAGTCGTGTTCCTTTCGATACTTGCGAGTCATCTCAACCTCATCCAGATGAGAAAACATTCCAACTTGATCACATCCCTGATGCACGCCCCAAACAATAAGGGGGATCTTCAAACGAACCGCAAGCTGCACGGGATAAGCTGTTTGCCCTGCAAGAATGTGCCAGTACATGCTTCCCATCTTGTCCAGAGTACAGCGAGTGATTCGCTTGACGGTTTTGGGGGTTACAGTTTGCTGAATGAAATCGCAGTTCAGTTTAGTTCGCAAATATGCCAAATTCCGAATTCCGACCTTGGTGTTGTAAAGCTGGTTATAGGAGACTAGAAGGGGGTTGAGCTTTAATTCGTGTTTTACCAAGTGTACGATGAAATGTGAGTCCCTTGCTCCGCTAACCGGAACGATGCAGTCATAGTTCTTCCCATTGCCGCACTTGAAGTCCTTTACGATTCCCCGGAGTTTGTCCTTTCGTTCTCTCCAATCAATCCGGTCTTTCTCCTCGTGGATTTTGCAACCGCTGCAGACTCCTGCACTATCGAAGACTATGCCCAATGGATGGTTTTCGGGGTAGAGGCATCTTGTGCAAAATTTCATATTACCTCTTCCCTTATCTGTTTGAATCGCAGATTTTCCAAATCATCGTCCGATTTTCTGAGCAAGCGACCATCTTCTCCTAGATGGTTTTTTCTGTAATTGGCACTTGTTTCGAGTCGAACTTCCGAGTTCCTTCGCTCAAGAAAAGCCTTAGTCAAGTTTACACTGTGTTCGGTAAAGTGGAAAAAGTTAGCCGCGGCACAAGCGGCGGCACCGTGCTCGAAGCCTTCCGCGAAATGTTCGACGGTCCCAACCCCTCCGCAACAGATCACTGGAACGTTCACATTTGTCGCAACACTTTCGAGAGCGTCCAGATCATAGCCTGATTTGCTGCCGTCGCGATCAATTGAGTTTATCATTATCTCACCCGCTCCGCGTGACTCCATCTCTCTGGCCCACCTAACTAGGTCTACTGATTGTTTTTTCTTTCCGGAGTGGCTATAGGCGATTCTATTGCCGGATTTGTCCTTATGAAAGTCAATGGATGCTATGATACATTGATTTCCCAAAATTTCGGCTCCCTTTTCAATGAGTTCGGGATTTGAATAAGCCGCAGTGTTCACGCTAAGCTTATCAGCTCCATCACGGATGGCTTGAACCATGTCCTCGGTTTTTGTTAGCCCGCCACCGTAAGTTAGGGGGACGAAGCATTTGCCCGCGACTGCATGAAGGGTTGAAGCCGGTCTGGACGCATTTGAGGTGGCTTCAATGTCATGATAAACAATTTCATCAACGCCCCATTGATTAAGGAACTCAAGGGCGATTTTAGGTTTTCCGACAGGCAAATAGCGGTTGAATCCTATGCTTTGCACAACCCGTCCGGACCTTACCAGCAACACCGCAATGATTCTTTTTCTTAACATTTAAAGAGACTAGAATCCAACTTCCTCAAAAAACGAACGAAGCATCCTTAGTCCGTTATTTTGGCTTTTTTCAGGATGAAACTGGACCCCGAATATATTTTCTTTTTGGATCGAGACCGGAAAGGAATTCCCATATGTGGAATAACCTGAAACATATTGGCTTTCGTTGCACTGAAAATAGTAGCTGTGATCGAAATAATAGAACGCATCCACCTCGTTCTTGGTATAGAGCGGGCTTCTTTTCTCTATGTTTACGCTATTCCAACCAACATGGGGAAGGGGCTCTTCAGTAATCGAAGATAGGGACTGAACTGTACCGTTTATCCAACCTAACCCCGGAGTATGCCCTTTTTCTTCCGAAGAATCAGCAAAGAGCTGCATGCCTAGGCAAATGCCGAGAATGGGCTTGCACTTGCCCATGACTTGTTCCGAAAGCTTGTCCGAAAGGTTTCGCTTCCTCAAGTTTCTCATTCCTTCTCGAAATGCTCCTACCCCAGGGAGGACAAAGGCATCCTGGGGGTCTAGTTCCTCGGTTCCTTTTATGATCTGGTATCCATAGCCCAGATACTCGATCGCACTACAAACTGAACGAACATTGCCCAAACCGTAGTCTAGAATGCCGACCTTGCGGGAAGAGGGATTCATATTATTCGTTGATTAAACTTTCTACTGGGTACTTATGCTTCCAGATACCTCGATTGTCAGTCTCCCAAATCTCAGTATTTCTGAAACTATTAGCAACCTCCCAAAACTGCTCTTCCGAAATGCCAATATAGTTACAAAATCGTTTTATATATCGGTCTGCACAATTCCCGTCATAGAGGCTGACCATTTCAATAGCTTCACTCCTTGTCATCTTCCCCAAACGTATTTCCTCGCAAACTTGGTCGGTTGTCTTGCCAAAGCCAAGCTTAAGGTATTTGAGCATTTGGTTTATGATTTGAAAGTCATCATCAAGCGCTTCGTGACCAGTTATGTCGCCGAGGTCTTCCGGAGGGTCATGGCGGACTTTCATCCCATTCTTTATGGAGAAATCTGCATTTGTGCGTTTGGCAAATCCTCTGATGTAATATCCCAAATAAACGATTTTTAATTTTGCCAATTCCATTTCATCGTCACTCGGATAGCGATACATGATAATATTCTTTTCTCCAATGCCATCTTCGAGGAGAATGTCCGGTCCGCTTCGTATGGTATTCGAGTTTTTCATTCGACTGGCATCTCCATTTGTGGAGCCGACATCGAGACAGCCAACTGTAATCGCAGGGTTTTCGCCGAGGAAAACCAAGGGGATTTGGTAGGCTATGGCCATTTTGGGGGCACTGGCATAAAGTGCCATCTCTGTGGATTTTAAGAGGTTTCCTTCCCTCAAGAAGCTTTGACGAATTAATCTTTTCCAAGTTTCCGGAGCGGGGCTATAGGTCACGACGTCGAAACCCAATTCAATCAAGTTTGACATATTCTCGGTTCCGAGATCAGTAATTTGTTCGGGTGAAGAAGTGCAACAAACCAACAAGGGGTTTAGACCTAGCTCTTCCTTGGCGAACATTGCTTGGCGAACACTGTCCTTTCCGCCACTGACACCGATTATGCACTCGTAGCCAGAGATGTTGTTCTTTGAGCCATATTCGACGATTTTTTCCAGTTCCTGCTTACGAGCCTCCCAGTCAATCGAACTCTCCTGTTCTGCAAAACGACAAGCTGGGCACATTTCATCCTCGTCGAATTTGATGCCAGGACGGGTGTCTGGTTGCACGCATTTACAGCAATATCTCATGTGCAAGCTAAATTATAAAAAGAACTCTATAGTCCGTCGCAAGAGCTCTGTTTGAGTTGCCAATCGAGCTTGGTCGATATAATTGCTCTTTAACTGAATGATTTGGGGCTGAGTTGCCTCAGCTACAGGGCAGTTGGCTTTGAATTTCCTGCGGAAGGGTTCAATTCCTCCATAGTTATGGACGACTTGCCTAATTCGGAAATCCCCACTTTCCCACATCGGTTCGTTGTAGGTAAGAAGCCAAGCCGCGTAAAACCCGTCACCTCCCAATTCAATGAATTTACGGCGGAAATCATGCCAGGAAAAACTGATTTCATCGGTATGTAACCTCATGGCGTAGGTGTAATAACTGTTGACGGAACCTAGGGGAACTTTTTGCGGAGTTAACCAGGGGCAGTCGACTATTATCCGCTCAAATTCTTTCGCACAGTTTTGACGAACTTCAACTAGTTCGTCTACCCGCTCAATTTGTGCCAGTCCCACTGCTGCGCAGAGATCTGGCATTTTGTACTTAAAGCCTAGGGAAGTGTGCCTTACGAAATCTGGACTTTGTAAAATGTCCTTGGTTATCTTCCCGGATTTTGCCTTCACTAGATCGTAACCGACAATGGAAAAAGCTCTCATTCGGTCCGCAAACCCTTCGTCGTTGGTCAAGACCACGCCCCCTTCCCCGGCAGTCACATGCTTTGACCCTTGCAGGCTGAAGCTGGCCATGTCGCCAATCGTTCCAACCAATCTCTCTTTGTAGTAACCTAGGTAACACTCGGCATTATCCTCAATAACGGCCAGCTTATGCTTCTTTGCGATGGTTAACAAGGGGTCGTAATCAGGGGCTAAGCCATAAACGGAAACTGGAATAATGGCTTTGGTTTTAGGGCTGATGGCTGCCTCTACTTTCTGCGGGTCCAGAGTCCAGGTTTCTGGTTCGATATCAACAAAGACGGGGGTGGCGCATTGGTATAATACAACCAATGTCGTACTTGCCATGGTTAAGGGCGGAACGATTACTTCATCCCCAGGACCTACTCCTGCCGCTGCCAATGCCGAGTGCATGGTGGCCGTTCCATTTGCATGAGAAACTGCAAATTCGACCCCGAACCTTTCGGCAAACGCACTTTCGAAGCGAGTCGTCATATTTGTCATTTTAGAAGTACGGAATTCACTTTCGAGTACCTCCATGACGTATTTTCTTTCCAATTCAGTGATTCGCTTCATTTTCCTTTGATATTCTAAGTCCCCAGTCTCGCTCGACTTTTGGCATCAAGTCCTTGACCACTGGATTCCGTTCCAACAATTTCAACACGTCGTTCATTAGAAAAACCTTACCTTTGCGGTACAAATGCCGGTATATCTCTCGAGCAAACTCAAGATCGGCACTCGTATCAATGGTCCAACGCATATGAGATAGGTCCCTGTCATTGGCAACATTGTGAGTTTTGAACAAATCAGAGTTTTCCCTCATATAGGGCGTAACATGTTCCCTTTGATAATCGAGCCTCGCCTCTCTGTGGGTCTTCTCCAAAGCCTGAAATGTAAATACTTCCAAGTCAAGTCCTTCTGGGTATGAGGGAGGCTGATTGTTGCAGATATAGTCGTACTTGCGTTCCATTAACTCCACGATTAGGTGATCGAGAAGCTCGGGATCCTTGCAAGCATCATCTGCAGTTACACGAGCTATGATGTCCGCATCCGTGTCGCGGGCTGCATTATAAAAACGCGTTAGTACATTCTTCGTGGATCCTCGAAAACAGCGAACATTCTGTGCCTTGGCGAAATCCTCAACAAGATCGTCAGCCTGTTCTTCTGTCGTGGCGATGATAAGCTCGTCGCAATTACGACTTGCCCGAATTCTTTCTACCACATGATAGAGCAGTGGCTGACCGGAAATTCTGGCAAAGATCTTGTCGGGAAGCCTTGACGATCCGGAACGGGCTTGGATTATGGAAACTATTCTCAACGCAGCCTTTTGCTGTGATTTTTCAATAATCCAGTACTAGGTAAAATTTTCCTAGTAAGGTGTCGACAATAACCTTTGGTCTGCGCTATCAGTTTTGTAATGGCAATTGAAAAGATAGTCGTGGTGGATGACGAGATGATGATCCGGAAGGCGTTGGAGACGCAGTTGCGCAACAAGAGGTATTCGGTCGCCTCCACAGGGGATCTTAAGGGAGCCCGCAAGATTCTGGCGAGAGATTCTTTTGATCTTGTTTTTCTGGACTTGCGACTGCCGGATGGAGAGGGAACCGATCTTTTGGAGGAAATTATGGCAAAGACGGATGGGCCGATGGTCGTCATGATGACTGGGTATGGTTCCGTCGAATCTGCCGTGTCATGTATGCAGATGGGGGCTTTTGATTATGTCGTGAAACCCTTTTCATTCGACCAGATCGAGGTGGTGGTGGACAAGGTGGCGTCCTTTGACAAGATGCGGCGCGTAACCAAGTATTACGTGGAGGAGAGTGATACCCGTTCATCCGATATCGTGGGGAAGAGCGAACCGGTCATGAATCTCAAGACATTGGTTGACAAGGTTGCCAAGACTGAGGCCAGCGTTTTGATTACCGGCGAGAATGGAACGGGCAAGGAATTGGTGGCCCGGGAACTTTACCGAAACAGCATGCTGGCCAAGGAACCCTATATCCGGGTCAATTGTGCCGCGATTTCCGAGACATTGATGGAGAGTGAGTTTTTTGGTCATGAAAGGGGAGCCTATACCGGGGCAACGGAAAGACGCGAGGGGCGTTTCGAACTTGCGGACGGTGGAACGATCCTTTTGGACGAAATCAGTGAGATCGCCCCTTCCTTGCAGGCAAAGTTGCTTCGAGTCCTGCAGGAGTGGGAATTCGAAAGGGTGGGGGGAAACAAGACCATTCAGGTAAAGGTTCGGGTTCTAGCCACTACCAACAGAGACTTGACCGAGGAGGTCAGTAAGGGAAATTTTCGGGAGGACTTGTACTATCGGTTGAACGTATTTCCTATTGCCGTTCCGCCCTTGCGCGAACGCGGGGACGACGTTCTTCTCTTGGCCAATACTTTTTTGCTTAGGCATGCTCGCCGTCACGGAATAGAAAAGATTTCCTTTTCCAAGAATTGTGAGAAAGCGATTCAGTCCCATAATTGGCCCGGAAATGTTCGGGAACTTGAAAATGCGGTGGAAAGAGCGGTCATACTTTCTGATCCGGGCAAAAAAATTGAGGCGGAATTGCTGGGGTTGGGACATTTGTCCACTCCTGCTCCGTCCAAGAAAACCATTGCCGCAGGTAAGGAAGAAAGTGGAGCTCAAACGGGGATCGAGTCCATGGAGGAGGTTGAGAAACGACACATTGCGAAGGTTTTGGCCGATTGTGATGGAAATCGTACCCATGCCGCGGAAAAACTTGGTCTGAACGTTCGAACCCTCAGAAACAAGATCAAGCAGTACTCGCTTTAGAGCCGTACCAAAGCGGTTTGGTTGTGCCGAGTCAAAGCTACCGCACAGCAAATCATTGGAAAAACCAAGTGAAGAGCCTTTCAATTTAGTCCGCAAGAACAAGTTTGGGATACTTCCGACATAGCACTTGGCGTGCCATTGAACGAGGTTTTGGGTGTGTAGCCCTAATCCCTGAAAAGTAAATCAATGCTTGACGGATCTTTCGACAGGTCAATGACTTGGGTCGCGTCAAAGGGTTTTCCGTCTCGGATTGTGTAACCAACCAGTTCACCCCGGTCAAACTCCGCTTCTTCCCATAAGTTGCCGGCTTCGTTCCATTTTGAAATCGTTCCATGATATTTGCCATTCGAAAACATCAGAAAGGCCTCTTTTCTTCCCTTGTCATCCATTGCCGTTATGTTCCCGTCATACAGTTCCTCGGTCTCGCGAATATACAAGGTTCCCCCTCTGCCGGGATCGCCAGCGAAGAGATGATAGAATTCTGCCCCGGTCCCATTCCAATCTTCTAGCTCGATAGCTGCCAAGCTTTTGCCTGACTCGGACGCTCCCTGGTCCTTGAAATGGCCCAAATCCTCGAGATCCTCCTGTAAATACCTTCTCTAATAAACGACTCCATCCTTTGTCCAAACGTAAAAATAGCCATCCCTCATTCCGTTATTGAATTGAGATTTCGACTTGAGGTTTCCATTTTCGTGCCATTCGAAGAAATCTCCGTGAGGCTTTCCGTACCAATAGCTTTTGAGTTCCGCGACGGAACCGGTGCGGGCCCTTATTTTAATCAAACCGCTGAAGGGCGCGTCTCCTTCTTTCCTGCAAAAGATTTCCTCAAAACCATCTTCTTTGGCGTAAAAGGTTTCCTTGAATTCGGTTGATGAGCCTTCCCAATATTCCTCTTGGACGATCAAGTCGGATAGGGGGAGTCTATCATCCACAACTTCCTTGGAAGTGCTTGCAGGAGGTTCTTCCGTACAACTTGCGAAAAAGCACAAAAGGATTAATTTTGCTGCCGACTGGAGAATGTTCGCATCGGGTCGGGTTCGGTTTTTTGATTCAAGATTTTCCATAATGCATCACATTCCTTTCAGTTCAAATCCGAGGGCAAGACGGAATCCGAGGTCACCCGAGCGATAGTCTTTGCCAAAGTTGCTTCTTCTTCCGGTCTTGCAACAATCTTCACAGGAGTCCCAACTTCCCCCTCGGTTCACCTTGTCCATGTTCTTCCACTCGAGCAAGGGGTCGATCAATTTTTTTTCGGGCCGTTTCCCATACCCGTCCAAGCACCACTCGCGAATGTTTCCATAAAGGTCGTAAAACCCCCACGAGTTGGCTTTTTTTCCCTGCACAGGTTGTGTTTGAGCTCCCGAATTTTCGGATATCCATGCGTAATCGGTGATTGAATCGGGTTTGTCTCCAAAGAAATAAACACTTTGAGTGCCCGCACGGGCGGCAAATTCCCATTCGGCTTCGCTAGGCAGCCTGAAAATCATCCCCTTGGGGGTGTCTTTGAAGTTTTTGACCTCGTTGTTCAGGGCTTGGCAAAAGGCCATGCATTGTTTCCATGTCACCTCTTCGACCGGCCTTTCGTCACCCTTGAAACGGCTTGGGTTCTCGTCCATGTGCAGATTCCAAACTGCCTGCGTCATCTCGTTTGCCGCAAGGTAAAAAGGTTTTGTGATCTCGACTTCTCTTAGTCCGTCATAAGGCTCGACTGCCGGATGGAGATTCCTGATGCCCATTGTGAATTTGCCTGGGTTGACCTTTATGAGTTCCATTCCGAATACTTCGATCCTATCCGGCAGAACGGTTTTCGGTTCTTTGCCCGAAGAAATCATTCCAATCAGAAAGAATGGAATGAGTACAACGATCCGGTTAATACTTCTCATCTCAGAGGTTTTTTAATCCCAAATATAGAGAATTGGAATGCTTAAATATCTTTTTTACACCAATTTTCATCCGGTTCATCCTTTAAGATTTAGTCGGGTCAAGCTTGCTAAACGGCCCGCGAAATGAGAAAGAGCATACTCTATGATTATTCCCAAAGCCGAAAAGCTTCAACCTGTGCAACTCAAGGAAGTCGAGGGGATCGCTCAGGAATTCGATTGTTCGATTCTCGAAATCGACGGAAGGAACCGTTGCGTCTACGCCATATTGGGTGACGAGAACCACGCCGTAATGTTCAAGAGAATTGCGGGTCTTCCCTACATCCGAAAAGTCGATATGATCGAATCAAGCTATAAGCTAATGGATCGGCGCTCGGGTCTGTCCGATCACATCGTGCGGATGGGAGAGACCGAGGTTGGCAAAGATGCTCCCTTTGTCATAGGCGGCCCGTGCACGATTGATCCGGTCAACCCAAGTCTTTACCTGGAAACCGCTCACGCCTTGAAGGAAGCCGGTGTCGATGCCTTGCGTGGGGGAGTGTGGAAACCCCGCACCAACCCCTATTCCTATCAGGGGGATAACAAAGCTTTGTCCATTATTCTGCAGGCCCGCGAGGAGACCGGTTTGCCGATCGATGTCGAGGTCATGGATGCCGAGCAACTCGAACTTGCGCTCGAAGCCAAGGTCGATGTTCTTCAAGTGGGAACCCGCAACGCCCTCAACTATTCGCTCCTCAAGCAGATTGGAAGAATGTCGGCGGAAACGAATTCAGCCGTTCTTCTCAAACGGGGCAGGCACATGGCCTCGCCTGATGAATTTATTGCGGCGGCGGAATATATCGTGGCCGAAGGTAACCCCGACGTAATGCTTTGTCCTCGTGGCACCACGCCCGCTTTGGATGGGTACCGAAATCATCCCGACGAATCGATCACTCCTTTGCTCAAGAATCGCACTTGGGCCCCGGTGGTGGTCGATCCCTCCCACAGCGTTGGGCATTCGGATTATGTTTTGGCTTGTTCTTTGGCCGCTATTGCCTATGGAGCGGATGGTCTATGCATCGAATCTCACGTCGATCCTCAGCGGGGCATCGGGGATGATCCCAAGCAGGCAATCACTCCTCAAAAGATGGGAGAGCTGATTCAAGCCTGTCGATCGGCCTTCCCCAATCGTTACAGGCCCGGTTGATCAAGCTCCGAGGCGCCGGTCGGGGCCGAGGTAGCCGGTGACGTAGTCGCCGACCGCTTCCTCGAGGGAGAACAGGTTGTCACCATATCCGCAAGACCGGAGCTTGTCGATTGTCGCTTCGGTGAAGTATTGGTACTTGTCCCTCAGGTTCTTGGGCATGTCAATGAAATCGACGTTCGGTTCTTGCCCAAGGGCGGAGAATATCGAATTGCCGAGATCGAGCCAGGTGCGGGCGGTTCCGTTTCCCAAATTAAAGAGGCCCGCAGCTTGTTCGTTCTCGGCTAGCCACAGGGTCATGCGGACGGCGTCTTTTACATAGAGGAAGTCCCTCTTTTGCTCGCCGTCCCGATATTCGGGACGGTGGCTTTTGAATAGGGTCATTCGTCCGGTCTCGGCAATCTGCTCATAGGCCTTGCTGACGACCGAGCGCATATCTCCCTTGTGCTCCTCATTCGGGCCATAAACATTGAAATACTTGAGGCCGGTTATTTGGTCTAGCCAACCTTCTTTCTGGGCAAGCAGATCAAACTTGTGCTTGGACCAACCGTAGAGGTTCAGGGGCTGAAACTTATCGATGTCATCGTCCTTGTCGTCCATGCCCCCGGTTCCGTCCCCATAGGTAGCGGCGGATGAAGCATAGACAAAGCGAACGCCGTTGGCCAAAGACCACTCGCAAAGTTCTTTCGTATAAAGGAAATTGTTGTCGTGCAGGTAGTCTTCATCGGTTTCCGTTGTACTGGAGCAGGCCCCGAGGTGTATGATTGTCCTTATGTCCGTTAGTTCGGGGTTCTTTTGGCGGATCAAATCACGAAATTCATTTACTCCCAAGGTTCGACGGAAGCCAAGGTGTTCGAGGTTCCGTTTCTTGAGCGAATCGTCTTCCCATTGGTCTACCAACCAGACGTTGTCTAGGTTCTGGTTGTTGATTCCCCAAATCACGGCACTGCCGATTAGGCCGGCTCCGCCAGTGACAACCGTCACTCCCTGCATGAGATCATGCATCGGACAATTCGATCGATCGGTCGCGGGCGGCATGGGCCGCTTTTCTTACGATTTCACGGAGTTCGTCCGCGGAGAAACTTTCCAAGGCCGCCTGTGTGGTACCGTTGGGTGAAGTCACCCGGTTTCTCAATTCCTCGGGGTGCAAGCCGCTTTCCTCCATGAGCTTGGCGGCTCCGATCACGGTGCGGGTAGCCAATTCTTTGGCCAAGTCAGGCTCAAGTCCTATGTCCTTGCCGGCTTCCTCGAGGGCACAAGCGAACTCGAATACGTAGGCCGGACCGCTTCCGCTGATCGCTGTGACCCGATCGACATCCCGTTCTTCCCCTACTTCCCTGGCAAAGCCCAAGGACGAAAGAATTCCCATGATCAGCTGACGATCGTCTTCAGTGGCATTTCGTGCAAAGAGGAAACCGGTGGCTCCGGCACCAATTTGTCCGGGTGTGTTGGGCATCGACCGGACGATGTTTCGGGCCTTTGGGAAAACGGAACCGAGGCGCTCAAGAGTGATTCCCGCCATGATGGAAAGGATCAAGGTCCCTTCGGTTGACTCACTGATGGAATCAGGGAGTTGCGCCAGTTGTTGCGGTTTGCAACCCAATGCAAGGAGGTCGGGCTTTGCCTCGACCATCCTCTCTATCGAATCGAAGCGAACAATTCCCGTCTCTTCGGATAGTTTTTCGGAAGTTCCGTCGTTGGCGGAACAACATGCTATTTCACCGGCCTCAAAAGTTTGGGCGCGAAGGAGGCTTTTGACGATGGCGGAGACCATCTTCCCCGCGCCGACGAAAGCTACTTTGAAATCTTTCATGACAAAGTTTGGTTGAGAGTGTCGGGCTGAGTATTCGCCTGAGTTATTGTTGTTCTTGATGCAAGATCATGCAGGCATCTTTTGCTTTTATTAAACTTGAGAAAAAGGAGGCTGGTAATTCCAAGCGGTTCGAAGCTGAAAGACAAACCCTTCAAAAGAGAACGAATGAAAATCTGGGAGGCAGTGCAAGGAGTCACTCCGTCCTCGTTGCTAGTTCTGAGCGAAAAGGTAGCCTTGCCCAGGCTACGTCCCGCGAAAAATTTTTCAGAGATGTAAAAATAGGCAATTGGCAAGGCAAAATAACAAAGGGCAAAGAGCATTAGCAAAAAGAGCTTTTCATTAATTCCAGATTGTTGAACAAAGATTTCAGATCTTGCTTGATCTGCTTTCGGGTCCATGTACACCTGCGATAATTGCTCCTGAACCTGCTCGAAAACCTGCTTGATGGAGAGAGCGCTCGAAATCAGCAATAACCCGTAATAGAGCAGAATGTAGTCCATCATGAACGCCGTCACCCTGATATGCAACGGCACCGGAGGGTGGACTGTATTTCCACCGGTCATTGGACTTTCTTCACTCATTGTTCAGGTTGTTACGACGAATCTCTCGTAGGCTTTGACCGTGTTGGTCATGAGCATGGCGACCGTCATTGGTCCGACTCCACCGGGAACTGGAGTAATAAAGGAAGTCTTCGGGGCGACCTTTTCAAAATCAACATCACCAACCAAACGGTAGCCGGATTTCTTTGTTTCGTCGGGAATGCGGTTGATTCCCACGTCGATGACCGTCGCTCCGGGACGAACCATGTTTTCGGTTACAAAACGAGGTCTCCCTATGGCGGCAATAAGAATATCCGCTTCCAAGGTGTGTCTTTCAAGATCCGGGGTTCGGGAGTGACAATAAGTAACGGTAGCATTGCCCGGGGAACCCTTGCCCAGAAAGAGCATTCCAACTGGTTTGCCCACGATCAGGCTTCTGCCTAGTACGACAACCCGCTTCCCTTCGGTATCGATACCCTTTCTACGGATCAGTTCGACGATTCCGGCAGGGGTACAGGAAACAAAGGCATCCCCATCCTCCTGGCAGAGTTTGCCCAAGTTGGTTGCGTTGAAACCATCGACATCCTTTGCGGGGGAGACGGAATTGAAAACGGTGCGGTCGTCGATGTGGTCGGGCAGGGGGGCTTGGACAAGGATCCCGTGGATGTCCTGGGCGTCGTTCAATTGGTCGATTTCTCCCATCAGTGCTTCTTGGGAAATCGTTTCGGGGAAAACGAGCAGTTTGCTTTCGATTCCTATTTTGCTCGCAGTTTTTTCCTTTTTTCTAACATAGGAAACGGATGCGGGGTCCTCGCCTACTCGAACAAAGGCAACGCAGGGCTTGCTTTTTCCGTAAGTTGAGACAAGGGCCGTGAGTTCTTCGACAATGGCCGACGCAATCTCATTCCCGTCGATTAATTCCATGGAGGGGGTCAGTCCCTGAATTGGATCAGGTCAATCAACTCTGCGAACCAACCGGGCCCGAATTACAAGTTCGTCCGAACCTTTTTCAACTGCTTCGAGTTTTCCCAACACATTGACCTTCTGGTTCTTGAAGGAAATCGGGTCAAGTATGCGAAGACTTTTCATGTCCACGAATGCCAAACGTTTGCCTCGGGCATTTTCCAGTTGAAAAGGAAAGTCCCGTTCAAAGCCCAGGTTTCTTGGCTTGAGCACCAAGGTTCCCTCGAAATTTCTATGGATGTTGACGGCAGGAGGCGTAACGGGAGCCTTGAGCGGCATCTCGATATTTTCAGTTTTGGGCTGTTTTGTCTCCAATGGGTCCAATTCCTCGATCTTAACGGATTTGGCTGTGTCTTCGGCGGGTACTCCCTGCTGGGTATTCTTCGCTGCACGATCAGTCCATTTCTTTCTTCCCACTACAACGGGCTCAACTTCTTCAGGCGGATCGGGGACCACGGGCGGATTTGTTGGTTGAGGTTTTCCGAAGGCGTCGCTCAAGCTAAGAGGGGGTGGACTTTCTTCGCCCGTTTGAGCCTTTCCATCGAGGGGGAAGGCAAGAAGTGAACCGCTCCAAAGAACGAGTGCTGCCAAAAAGTTCAACAAGTAATTTCCCATGATTGCAATCTAGGAAATTTACTTGGGAAAGAGCAAATCAATTTCTTTCTTTTCGAGTTCCCGGTACTGGCCGAGAGGGAGCTTGTGGAGGGAAAGCCCTCCGATTGCCACTCTCCTGAGCTTTTTGATACGGTAGCCAAAATGTTGGAAAATTCGGCGGATTTCCCGTTTTTTCCCATGTCCCAAGGATAATTCTAGTCTTTGGTTGCCAACCGGTTTTCCATTTTTTGCCCGTAACTCGTCGATGCGCAGAAACTCCTCTTCGACGGTCGTTCCTTTTATGAGTAGAGGCAAATGTTCCCCGGCCAATGGTGCGTTGAGTTCTACTTGATACCGCTTTTTGACTTCGTTGGACGGATGGGTCAGGCGGTGCGCGAGCGAACCGTCATTGGTGAGGATGATCAGCCCCTCACTGTCAACATCGAGCCTACCGGCACAAAAAAGCCTGAAAGATTTGTGTTTCCTCTCCAAAAGGTCGAAAACCAGCCTCTCGGCATGTTCATCTTCATTCGAGCACATGAAGCCCTTGGGCTTGTTTACCATCAGCGTTAAGGGAGACTGTGTGTGGGCCTGGACCCGCTTGCCATTGACCTTGACGACGTCCCTGTCCGGGTTTACGCGGCAACCCAATTTCGCGATTTCTCCATTGACCGAAACGATTCCATCCACAATCCACCCTTCACCCTTCCTTCGTGAGCAAAGGCCGGATTCGGCAAGAAATTTCTGCAACTTGGGCCGGCTGGAGAGGTCTTGGTTTTTCGAATTTGAACGAGTCATGTGAAGTTGTGGTTGCTTTAAGTGGCGGATTTACGCATTTGTCAAAAGTAGAGCTTCGCCAATGCAGGGGAAGTCAATCATATCCATGAACGAAGAACAAACAGAGAAAGCAGAATCTACTCCCGAGCTACAGCCACCGCCACCAAAGGTAGCGGTCGTTACCGGAGCTGGTCGAGGCATTGGCAGGTCAATTGCCGAGAGCCTCGCCGGTCAGAAAATGAAAGTCATTTGCGTGAGCAAGACGGAAAGCTCGTGCGGCGCTGCCGCCGAGGCAATTCGGGCGTCGGGAGGGGATGCCGTAGCCTTGGCCGTGGACGTTTCGTCCGGGGAGGAAATCCGCAAGGCATGCGAGGAACTTTTGGAAGAGCACGAATGCATTGACGTGTTGGTCAACAATGCAGGCATTACCCGGGATAACTTACTTTTCCGAATGGAAGAAGAAGACTGGAACGATGTAATCAATACAAACCTGACGAGTTGTTTCCACTGGATCAAGTTGCTGGGGCGTCCGATGACACGCAAACGCTGGGGCAGAATCGTGAATATTTCTTCGGTCGTCGGTTTGACCGGAAATGCCGGTCAGGCCAATTACGCCGCGGCCAAAGCAGGAATGATCGGTTTGACCAAGAGCTTGGCCCGCGAATTTGCCGCCCGCTCGGTCACGGTCAATGCGATTGCCCCGGGGTTCATCGATACCGACATGACTTCCGGCTTGGATGAGCGCATCAAGGAGGTTGCCTTGTCGCAAGTCCCCTTGAAGCGTTTTGGAAAGGCGGAAGACATTGCCGAAATGGCCTCTTTTTTGTGCTCGGAAAAAGCATCCTTCGTCACCGGACAAGTTTTTACGGTTGACGGAGGCATGGTGATGTGACCAAAAAGTCTAAACTTATTTAACCTAATTCAATAACTATGTCCGATAGCAACGCAGACCGCGTAAAGAAAATCATCGTTAGCCAACTTAACGTCAGCGAGGAGCAAGTCCTTCCCGAAGCAAGTTTCATTGATGACCTGGGAGCCGATTCCTTGGACCAAGTCGAGTTGGTTATGGCTTTGGAGGAGGAGTTCAATACCGAGATCCCCGAGGAGGAAGCGGAAAAGCTTCAAACTGTGGGGGCCGTGATCGCTTACGTCGAAAGCAATTTGTCTTCTTAAGCTTATCCTGAGTACGGGGAGTGGATGGGACCCGACCCGCGGGCTTGAGAGGAGGTAGGAATTCATGAATCAAGTTGTCATAACCGGAATTGGAACCTTGGCTTCCGTTGGAAACGGGGTCGATGAATTTTGGACTTCCCTGAAATCGGGGAAATCCGGGATTACTGGTGTGACCCGTTTCGAATGTTCCGACATTGCGAGTAAGGTCGCATCCGAGATCACGAATTTCAATCCTGAGGATTTCATGGACCCCAAGGAGGTTCGAAGGAATGACCGTTATGCCCACTTGGCCTTGGCTGCGACACATTATGCTTTGGCGGATGCAAACCTTTCCCGGGATGAGATTGTACCGGAAAGGACGGGCGTGTTGGTAGGTTCTGGGATTGGTGGCATGGAGACCATCGAGAAGCAAATGACCACCTTGATCGAGAAGGGACCCCGACGGGTATCTCCTTTTATGATCCCTTCGTTGATTGCGAACATTGCGGGAGGAGTCATCGCGATTGATCTTGGCGCCCAAGGGCCGAACTTTTCCGTAGTCAGTGCATGCGCGTCCGGTTCGCATGCGATCGGGGAGGCATTCGAGATGATCCGCAGAGGAGTCGCCGACATGATCTTTGCCGGAGGAAGCGAGGCTGCGGTTACCCGCATCGGGTTTGCCGGCTTTTCCTCCATGAAGGCGATGAGTACGAAATTTAACGATGATCCCAGTCGGGCATCCCGTCCCTTCGATGCTGAACGCGATGGGTTTGTAATGGGTGAGGGTGCAGGTGTTCTCGTACTTGAAACCAAAGAAAACGCAGAAAAAAGAGGGGCTCGGGTTTACGCGGAAATCGCTGGTTACTCAGCCACCTGCGATGCCTTTCACGTAACCACGCCAGACGGGGAAAGCAAGGCTCTTACCCAGTGCATGAATCAAGCCCTTTCAGTCGCACAAATAGAGCCTTCAAGCGTTGATTACGTCAACGCTCATGGTACCTCCACCCCGTACAACGATCGCTCGGAGACCATTGCCTTGAAAAACGTTTTCGGAGATTATGCCAAGGGAGGCCTTCAAGTCAGTTCTACCAAGTCCATGACCGGTCACCTGCTTGGGGCAGCCGGCGCGATCGAGGCCGCTGCGGTATGCAAGGCTATCGATGAAAACGTAATACCCCCCACCATCAATTACGAGAACCCGGATCCCGATTGCGATTTGGATTATGTGCCGAACGAGGCTCGTGAATCGCAAGTTTCAGTTGGAATGAGCAATAACTCCGGTTTCGGAGGGCATAATGCCTCCCTCATCTTCAAGAAAACCTAACCGGCTTGATCCGGTTGGTCACCTTTAAGCTTGCTCATCTGAACCCGTTCACTACTGTGCGGGTTGGTTTGCACCCGTAGCTCAATTGGATAGAGTGCCTGGCTACGGACCAGGAGGTTGGGGGTTCGACTCCCTCCGGGTGTGCCACTTCAAACTAGCGGAAACCCCGCTTGTGCAAAGGCTTGACCGAGTCTTCTCCTTTTGATCAATTACGGTGATAAGTTTCATTGCAATATGGATTCGACTGCCGATAAAAGAAAGGGGTAAAGGATCAACACGGAATCCACCGCTTGCCCCCCTGAAGGGTTTATCCTTAGTTTGCTTCATGCTCCGTCCACTCTGTGCAATCTTTCTCAATTTGTCTCTTGTTTTCGGTGTCTTTGCCGACACCACCCTCCGGATCATGACCTTTAACGTTTGGAGGGGCGGGTCTGCCGGTCATCAACCTCTGAGCCAGACGGTCAAGGTGATCCGTGAATCCAAGGCAGATGTGGTCGGAATGCAGGAATCTTATGCTGGCAAGGTCGACAGTGCGGCAAAAGTAGCGGAGTCCATGGGGTGGCATCATTTTCGCCAGGGAGGAAAGGGCGAAAGCACCTCCGTCATAAGCCGATTTCCCATTGTCGGGCATACTCCCCAAAAATATGGGGTTACCATAGAAATCAGCAAAGAAATAAGCGTTAAACTGTTCAACGTTCATTTCAAGCCCGCCCCATACCAACCTTACCAGCTAAAGGGAATTCCCTACGGGAACGCACCCTTCATCTCGACAGCCAAAGAAGCAAGGGAGTGGGCCCGCAAAGCACGTGGTAGTCAGGTTGACAACCTTTTGTCGGAACTTAAACCCGCTATTGCTCAGGGCGTCCCCGTTTTCTTGACCGGTGATTTTAACGAACCATCCTTTCAGGATTGGACGGAGCGTGCGCGCAAGGCCAATCTGGTGCCTGTCTCAGTCAAATATCCTGCCACCTCAATGGTTGTGGATGCCGGCATGGTGGACTCTTTCCGGTCCGTCTATCCGGATGAAGTCACTTTTCGTGGATACACTTGGACCAATCGGACGAGCCCGACTGATCCCAAGGATTTTCACGACCGGATAGATTATGTCTTTGCTTGCGGAACTAGAATCATCAGAAGCAAAGTGCTCGGAGAAAACGAAAAGAACGCGGACATCGTGGTTGCCCCATGGCCATCGGATCACCGGGCGGTGGTGTCCGAATTTGAAATATCGGACAAATAGGTGCTGGCTGTGCTGCCAGTCGCCCAAAAGCAAACGGAAGCGCTTGCCGACAGGATATCGTTTTGCGGGGAACTTTCGAATTGAAACCTCGGAAGCCTTAGGGCCTTCGTCCGTTCGGTTTCTTTCGTTTGTCCTCATTGAAACGAAATGCCTCTTTACCGGTGATGTCAGTGCTGACAAAGGACGGGCACCAAAACTTTTCAATGTGTTTCACGACCAAGTCGGTACCGGTGAAATGATCGATGCCCGGTGGTCTTTCGGGGTTATACATTGTGTCCGTCATGTCGCGCATCAGGGCAACATTCTTGCCGAGTTTCACCATTTGCCGGATGGCAAATGGACGACCGAGCACGCACATGTTAAGGTGCACGCCGCATAAGATGACGTTTTCGATTTTCCGTTCGGCAAGTAAATTGTAGGTTTCCTGTCCGTTGTCGGTCAAAGCATCGCCCTCGACCATTTCAATAAGCTTGTTCTGGCGTTTCCATGCCTCGCGGATCTCGCATTTCTTGCCTTTGCAACTGCAACCCATGTCGGAGTCATCGATAGGCAGGACACCCTCGCGTTTCCCATCCGTCCAACACCACGCGGTTCCCCAACGGGGTGAAGTGGAAAGCTTGACTGGAGTCTTTGCGAAAGGGGAATCCCGGGCGAGCTTCCGTTGGGGAGTGTCCTTGTGGAAATCAACCACACTGCTCGGGGCGTGTATGACGAAGATGCCCATCCCCCGGGCAGTTTTCACTGTTTCATTCAAAGCCGGGGCCATTTCCTCGACCCTTCTTGCCGCTGATTTGCACCAATGGTCGTCCCACATGTCGCAGATGATGATCGCGGTTTTTTCCGTCTCCCATTTGGCTACTTCGGTTTCCGTTGCCGATTTGCCCGTTCCTTTGTTCTGGGAGCGTAGGTTGAGCTTTAGGTGCTCGGCAGATAGTGAAGCCGTCATGGTGATCATTGCCCATGCCAGCATAGTTGCTTGAAAGAATTTCATGGAGTTGGATTAACAGCCTGCCTGCCAAGTTTCAAGAATCTTACTTGATTCGGAATAATGGATCAAGGGAGTCAATCCCTTTCCCTACTCCGGGCGCTGAGTGCGATCGGCGGTTCTTTGTCGAAGACCTTACTTTTCCTCCGGGCCTTCGTCCGGGGAATCCTTGGGTTCTCCGGACGAAGGCCCGTTATCCGGTGCGTCCTCATTTTTTTGCTGAGTCTTTTCGGATTCTTTTCTCACGGGCGATGGGGTGTCGCCAGCGGACTTCTCGGTGGAGTCCTTTCGTAGGCCAGAACCGTCATCCTTGAGCTCATCGGTTTTCTTGTAGGAGAAATCCGCACCTTCTCCGGATTCTTTTTTGGGTTCTGGATCCGCAGAGCGCTCCTTTTTTTCGGGAGTCTTTTCAGGTTCTTTGTTCGCAGGGGATGAAGCGTCCTTGTCGGATTTCCGGTCGGAAGCCTTTCGTACCTCCGGATCAACACTCTTTCCTTCCTTTGGCTTTTCCCTCGAAACTCCGTCTTCTTTTCCGGAATTTTTCTTTTCCCCAGTGTCCGTAGTGCTCTGCTTTTTATCAATTGGCTTCCGGTCAGGTAATCCTTGGGTTGTGGAACTGGGGGGTCTCTTGGCAGAATCCGCTGAAGTATTCGGGTGTTTGGGCTTGCCCGAGTCATCTTTTTTATTCGAATCCTTAGGTGTATCCTTGATTTTTTTCTTTTCTCTGTTTTCTTCCACGACCTTTGATCCCTTGGGGTCGGAACTTTCTTTCGAATTTGTGGCCTTCTTCTCTCCCTTTTCTTCGGGTTTGCTTTTTCCTGCTTTTTTCTTGGCGAGAGCATCCTTCTTGGCTTGGGCTGCCATTTCCTTCCTGGCCTGGATGAATGATACGACACAAACAATCACGAAGATAAGCAGAAGACCTGCCGAGACCAGCATGGCCGTTGACTTGAGACTCGAAGCTTGAATGATCCCATTGGGCTCTCCTCTGAGCCATGACATTTCGGCAACTGCAGGCCCGATTTTCATGGCAACCATTACGAACCCGAGCAACCCGAGGAGAACAGCCACGTGCATGATGTGCTTGCGGGCGGAAGGTTTGGCCTCTGCAGCCAATACCAATAAAATCAGAACCAAGCCAATGGCACTGGGTATAAGAGCGGTCAAGCTTTTGCTGAAATGCAACTTGTCTCCGGGCTTGAGTACTTCCGATTTAAGCACTTTGAGCTTTTCTTTTAGTTTGACGAGATCTTCCTCAGAATCAGATTCGGCAATTTCTTTTTCAAGATCCCGAATTTTGCCCCAAGGGGGGTTAACGTTCGTCCAATTATTCGATTCAAGGGTAACTGGCCCACTGTTTCCGGCGGCATTCACGTAAACGAAGGTGATTGTGGAGGAATTGACGTCCACTTCGTCCCAGGTGACGGGAACTTTTTTGTAATCGGGGTTTCCAACCTTCAGGTCATTTTCGGTGTGCTGAATAAGGGCTTCAAGCGTATCTCCCTTCGACGAAGCATACCAAAAAGACTCAATCCCGGCAGGGTCCTTGTCATAGTGTTCAATTGCATTGTTGTTTTGAGCTGCCTTGAAGGCCGGCCCGGCAGGTATCCCCATAACCATGTCTTCTTCTCCGTAAAACCTGGTGATGATTTCTTTTGCCTGATCACCGGCAGACTCTTTGCCGGAAACAAAGCCAAGTTCAATGCTTTGCGTTTGGTTCCCGTCCGAAAGGATGAGCTTGGCATCGTCAGCCAATGAGCCCTTGATTTTGATGGACAAGCTCGGGTCTTGAAAGAAATAACCTATCAGCCCCGTGAGAATGAGAAGTCCGCCAAGAACGAAAGTTGGTATTTTAAGCATCGTGCTAAAACATTGTGTTCAACCGCTTCAGGCAAGCCTCGAAACAAAAAAACATAAATTAGATAAAATTTTACCATCGAATTATCTCCGTATTAGCGTATGTTGCAGAGTCAATTCATTGCAAATATGCCTTTGGACACGCCACCTGCCCCTGAAATCACAGAGGATACGAAGCTCGAGGAAGAACTCGCTTTGCCCTGGAAGGTGATCGTCTTGAACGATCCCGTAAACTTGATGAATTACGTGGTCATGGTCTTCCGCAAGGTATTTGGCTACGATGAGCAAAAGGCTACCCGGCATATGCGTGAGGTTCATGAGTTGGGGAAATCCGTTCTTTGGACAGGGGATCGCGAACTTGCTGAAACCTACGTTTACCAATTGCAGCGTTGGCGCCTCCAAACTGTCCTGGAAAGAGATGATTGAATTCTCCTTGCAGGTCGAGCCCAGGCTCATTCAGGCGGTTCTACCCGAACTGGGAAAGATATTCGCTGCCTCGCAAAAACAGTCCGCCTTCACCTTTGTTTGCCCCAACCCTTTGGACGAGGACTTGGTGGAGGCTTGGGAAGAGGGATTGGCGGAGGATGCCAGATCGGACCGGAGCGCTTTGGCGAGGTTGTTACGGGATTCAAACTTTGCTTATGGTCGCATAGAAGTCCAGGAGGACGATGCGGAGGATTTGCTGCGAGGATTGACCGAGCTTCGATTGGCGATAAGGGTTCTGTCCCTTTCCGAAGTGCCCGATGAGGAGCTTGAGTCCGGTGGGCTTGCCCTGGAGGGAAGAAGCTCGTCCGAAAGAATCGGTTATTTTGCCTATCTCATCCTTGCCGAGGTGCAGGAAAACTTGATCGAAGCTCTCCTTTAGCCCGGGCGCAATATTTGGTTGTTGGCGACCGCGATGCCACCAAGCATTGCTCCCACGATTCCCACGTAGCCTTGATCGGTGCCGGCCAAAAAAAGGTTGTCAAAAGCCGTTGTTCCGTCCCGCCTTTTTTGGGGAGAACCGTAGAGGGTTCCGTTTGCATGTCCCGTGTATTTTTTGATTGTTCTTGGGGTAAAAGTATCACGAAAAGTCGTTTTCGCACGGAAGGAATCAATCACCTCTTTCCCGTTTTTCAAGTATCTCATCCCATTCTCGAGAATTCTTTCTTCCCAAAGGTTTTTCTCTGATTCGTAGGTGGGTTGGTCCAATTCGGACCAACGGTCGTAGTTTGCCGGGTGGGTGATGCGCAACTTGCTTTTATTATCGGAATCCCTCACTTGGTTTCCATAGTTTTCCGGCATGCAGATCACCCCTGAACGCAGGTCGATCAACCCTTCCGGTTCGTCATAGCGGAAAATTTCCGAATCGTTGAAGAAGACCACGGTTTCCTCCCAACCGAAATCCTTTGGGCCTCCCGGAAAGACAAAGATCGATTCCATGATGGAAAATTTCCCTTCGGCGGTTGATTGGGTGGATGACTCAAGGGGGGCGAGCAAGGCTTCCGTTTCAACGGCTCCGCATGTAGAGATGACGAAGTCCGAGGTTATGCTTTCTCCGCTCTCAAGAACAATCTCAGATACTTTTTTATCTTTGGTTCTGATTGTTTTGACCCCGCAGTTCATCCGTCGTTGGACACCCAGTTCCTCGAGCTTCGCGGTAAGTGGGTCAAGAATAGCCCGTATTCCCATTTCGGGTCGAGCCAAGCCTTGCCTGAAAATCGCGTCAAACAACATCACGAAAGTCGCGAAATCGATGTCGTTTTTACGGGCAGAACCGTAATAGCAAGTAGGGCAAAGAAGCATTTCGGAAAGCAGAGGATCTCGGATCGAATTCTTGAGTATATCCCGGGTGGACAAATCCTCTGCATCCACCGAATAGGCGGGGAATGCTTCCATTTTTGCAAGGAGGGAGTGAAACCGGTCCCGTTCCTTGGGGAATTTGTCTTCCACTTGCGATATGAAAAAATCGAAATTGTTGTCAAAAATCAGATCTTCCGTCCCAAAGGTTATCCGGGAATGGCTTTGGGGCAAAAGATTGAGCGAATCAAGGGGAATTCTGAGTTGCCTGCAAAGCTTAAGCAGAGGGGATGATTTGCCCGATTGTTGAGACGGATAATTTGTCAGGGCATGCAGACCAACATCGAACTTTACGCCTTTTTTTGCGTAGAAACTATTCAATCCCCCTACGACGTAGTGTTTTTCAAGAAGGAGTACTTTTTTGCCGAACATGGCCAAGCGAAGGGCTGCGGCAAGACCGGACAAACCGGCTCCGATGACGGTGACGTCGTGGTGATCGCTTGCTTGGCTGGCAGGGATAGCAGGCAACCTCGATGGATCGAGTGGATTGGGGGGGGAGGGGAACCTTAGGCTGCGGCGCCTGACTCGAACTTGGGAAGCAGGTAGTTGGCCGAACTGTCCAAGGATTCGAGCTCGCGGTACTCGGCTTCCGGTACGTCGATTCCGTGCTGCTTGCGGAGTTCCATCACGATATCAAGAAAATCCATCGAGTCCAAGTCGAGTTGATCCCGCAGGCGAACGTCCGGTTTGACGTCGCTCAAGTCCTCGTCCGGTGCGATCTCAGCAATGATATCAAGTACGATTTGTCTGACTTTTTCCTTGTTCATGAGTAGGTAAAAAAGCTCTTGTTAACCTAATCCGTAAACTTTTTCAAGATAAGAACTGAATTGATTCCAAGCATGCCGAAAGAATTATTCAGGATCACGGAGATGCCACCGTCCTTTTGCCTTGGTTCATTCATGACCAGACCGGGTAACGCACAATTGGGGTCTAGATCGTCAACATTGATTGTGGCATGAGCATATCCATCTTCGAAGGAGGGTAAGTTACCTGCAAGCTCAAGGGCTCCGGCGGCTCCCATTGAATGTCCGATGAAGCTTTTCGTATTGTTGATCAGAGTACCTGACTTTTCCCCAAAAACGTTTCTCAAGGCCTTGCACTCCTGCTCGTCTCCCTGGGGGGTTGAGGTGGCGTGGGAACTTACCAGGTCAACCGAATTAACGTCTATGCCGGCATTTTCGATGGCTTGTCGGATACACTCCTCCTGTCTCTCCGGGTTGGGCAGAACATAGTCGGTTCCGTCGGAATTCATTCGGTAGCCCAAAATTTCCGCTACGATATCGGCACCTCTCTTGCGGGCGTCGGTCAGCCTTTCCAAAACATAGATACAACCCCCTTCGCTTACCACGATACCGTTGCGTCCGCGATCGAAGGGTCGACTGGCTTTCTTGGGGTCGTCATGCGTAGCCAAAGCGCCCTGGCTCTTGAATCCGGCAAAAATTCCGTAGGCTCGAATACTTTCGCTTACTCCCCCTGCCAGTGCTATGTCGCATTCTTCCAACCTCAGCATTTGAACTCCTTGTATGATTCCCGCATTACCCGCTGCACAAGCTGCCCCCACGGTGTAATGAGGCCCCGTCAATCCCAAGTTTACCGTTATTTCCCCGGCGGGATTATTGGCAACGGTACGGGGGTTGTGATGATGGCTCCAGTATTTGACCTCTTCGTCATAATGATCGAAAAGTTGGCAAACTTCCGTTTCGGTCTCGACGTTGCCGTGCTCGGTTATCCCCAAGTAAGTACCGATTCTGGATGGATCCACGTCTTCCAATTTGAGTCCCGCACTCAAGAGGGCTTCGTGGGCACAAAAAATTCCGATGCCTCCTGCCCGCGTGCCTATGCGGACTTCCTTTCTTTTCTGGTACTTGGTTTGCTCAAATTCGCAAACCCCCGAAGGCAAGTCCCCCATGTTGCGTACGGGGAAAGAGCTTACGCCGCTTTGGCCCGCTAGCAAAGCATTGCGATAAGTTTCCAAGTCATTTCCGAGCGGGCTGGTCAGCCCGATTCCCGTAATGACAATGCGTTCATTTTTCATTTGGTTTGAAAAAGTTGAAGAAAGATCAATGTAGGAATATCGTCACAATGGCAAGAAGGCAAGCTGCTCCCTGTTCGTCATCACTAGTACCGTATCTCATATGTGTCTATTCTTTTGCGAAGAGTGGCCCGGGTTATACCGAGCATGGCCGAGGCTTTCACTTGGTTTCCTCCGCTTTCCTTGAGGCTGCGGCGAATCATCTCTTTCTCCACGACCTCAAGCAAGTTGGTTTGGGAAGTTTCTCGAGCATGGGCATAGGCGATGTCATAGCTTTCTCCGGAGGAAATAGAGCTTGGAGCGGATGGAACGGCGGCATCGCTTGCTTTTGCTCGGTGATTGCCGAACGCGGGGGTGGTCGGTTCCGGTTGTTTTTCGAGAACCGGTTCGGCTTCTTGCCCAAGGGGGTTGTCGTCGGGTGGGATAGGTTGGGGTTCCGGTGTCCCGGCTGATTCTCGTGAATCGATGAGTTTCGTCAAAGTATTTGGCAAATCCTTGCTAAGTATGCGCTTCCCTTTCGAAACGACCGAAGAGGAATGAAGAGCGTTTTCCAATTCCCTCACGTTCCCCGGCCAGTTGTATTTCTCGAGGACGCTCATGGCCTCTTTGGAAATCTCCGTTGTTCCCGTGGACTGCTTCTTGTTGAGTCTCTGGAGCATGAAGTCGACCAATTCCGGCAAGTCCTCCATTCGTTCGCGGAGGGGAGGGGTCTCGATCCGAACGACGTTCAGTCGGTAGTACAGATCTTCCCTAAAAGATTTTTCCTTCACCATTCGCTCGAGATTCTTATGAGTCGCAGCAATGAGCCTTACGTCGATCTTTTTCACCTTCGTTGCTCCCACGCGTTGAATCTCACCTTCTTGAATCGCGCGGAGAATCTTGGTCTGGGTGGTAAGTCCCATATCTCCGATCTCATCAAGAAAAAGAGTGCCCTTGTGGCAAAGCTCGAACTGTCCCGCCTTTGCGTCGGTGGCACCCGTAAACGAACCTTTTTCGTGCCCGAACAGCTCGCTCTCGATCAAGTTTTCCGGGATGGCCGCGCAATTTACGGCATGGAAAGGGCCTTCGGATCGATGACTGTGCTTATGAATACACCTCGCGACGAGTTCCTTTCCCGTGCCGCTTTCCCCTGTCACCATGACCGTTGCCTCGGAAGCAGCCACCTGGCCGACTTTTTTCAGCACCTGTTGCATACGTTCCCCGCTCCCTACGATGCCTTCGGCATAATCCGAGCTGTTCAGCAAGCGCTCGTAGGATTCCTCGGAGCTAACCGAATCCTTGCCTGCCTTGAGCGCCTTGGAAACCAACTCTTTGAGTTTCTTTAGATCGAAGGGCTTCAAAACATAATCGAAAGCTCCGTGTTTCATTGCCTCGATCGCAGTTTGACTGGTTCCGAAAGCGGTCATCAGAATAACCATGGAAGTGGGGGCAGCGGTCCTGAGATGCTGGAGGGTTTCGATTCCCGAAATGCCCTCCATCCGATTATCGAGAAAGATCAGGTTCGGTTTTTTGTCCCGAGCCGTTTCGATTCCCTGTTCTCCGGAATCGGCGGTTATGATGTTATAGCCTTCCTGCTTAAGCACACGATCAAGCGAATACCGGATCTCGGCATCATCGTCGATGAGTAGGATTGTTGCCTTTGGATTCGTCATTTTTTACCTTTGGTCATAACCGAATGAGATCATTATACCTAAGGATGAATGGTTTAAAGCTCAAAGAAAACCATTCCGCGTTCTTTCGGACAAAAATGTTCCGCAAACTGGTTCGGGAGAATCTTTCGGAACAATTCCCTTTGGCAAATAGTCGCCCCGCAGAAAAATTTCACTCTTTGCATCCTTTTTGTTGAAGATTCCTTCTGTTGTACCTTTGATTGGTTGTTCAGATTAATCCAATCACAACCCCAATACCCATGAAGGCGATTTCTATCCCCCTGACTTTCCTGTTTTTCCTCGGTACCCTGCAGTCCGACCCAGCCGACCCCACCAAAGTCGATGCCGACTATGCCATACAAGGGGAATACAGTGGGGTCGTTAAGGGAAAGGACGGGGATTTGAAACTAGGTTGTCAAGTGGTGGCCTTGGGCAAGGGTAACTTCATGGCTCGCGGTTATGTTGGTGGCTTGCCGGGTGATGGGTGGAACCTGACCAAGGAGGAGACCGTCAATTCCCAAAAGAAAGAAGCTGGAAGTTTGGTTTTCGAAAATGACAAGCATCGCGGCATTCTCAAGGAAGGAGTTGTATTCGTGGAAACTCTCGATGGCAAAAAAATGGGCTTGCTCAAGAGAATCGATCGAAAAAGTCCCACTCTCGGGGCAAAGCCCCCGAAAGGTGCCGTTGTTCTTTTTGACGGTTCTTCCGCTGAGAACTTCAAGCCGGGAAGGATGACGGAGGAACATCTCCTCATGGAAGGAGCCAAGAGCATTAAGCTTTTTATGGATCACCGTCTCCATATCGAATTTCGCTTGCCTTACAAGCCCGCCGCTCGCGGGCAGGGAAGGGGCAACAGCGGGCTTTACTTGCAGGGTAGGTACGAAGTTCAAATGCTCGATTCCTTCGGGCTGGATGGCAAAAACAACGAATGCGGTGGAGTTTACAGTATTGCCCCGCCGCGCGAGAACATGTGCTTCCCCCCACTCACTTGGCAAACCTACGATGTTGATTTCAAGTCCGCGATCTTCAAGGATGGCAAGAAGACCAAAAACGCAAATATGACCGTTCGACACAATGGCGTGGTTATCCACGAAAACCTGGATTTGCCAAAGAGAACGACCGCCTCACCCCTCAAGGAAGGGCCTGAGCCCGGTTTCGTCTACTTGCAAAACCATGGAAACCCAGTGCGGTATCGTAACATTTGGGTTAAGCCTTTATGAGAATTCAATTTTTACCCAAGTTATTGGGGGCACTCAGCCTTTTCTTGTTTTCATGTACCGAAGATATCCTCTCTTCCCTGGCTGATAAGAACGACCAACCGGATTCCTCCGAGGTTGTTTCCAAAGTCCCCGTTCAGGAAGCTTTGCCTCCCGATGCAAAAGGTGAGGCTGACCAACCGGTTGCCCTTGGTGAAGGGAATCTGCAGGCTCGCATCCAAGCAATTTTGAGGAAGGCAAACCCGGATTATCGTGGTCAAGGCGTTTTCCATGAGGAGAACGGAGAAATCGTTGCCGCGGAGTTTCCCAACTGCAGTTTGCGCGACCTTTCCCCGCTCAAGGGTCTGAAGCTCCAGGTGCTCGATCTGAGTGGCAACCCAGTCCGGGAAATCAGACACTTGCAAGGAATGCCTTTGAACATCCTTTGGCTGGAAAATACCGGGGTAGTCAGCTTGGCGAGCCTGAGCAATGCGAAGCTTCGCGAATTGAGGTTGAATAATAGTCCGGTCGAATCCTTGGATGGTCTGCAGGGACAACCACTGGAACAGCTGTATGCGGTCGCTACCCGGATCAAGGACGTCGAGCCTCTGAGAAAAAGCAACCTTCGCGGGCTTTGGCTTACCGATTCCCCGGTTGCCGACCTTTCCCCGTTGGGCGGTCTTCCCTTGGAAAGCCTTACGGTGCATCGAACCTTGGTCAATGATCTCACGTTCGTACGGAAGTTACCCGTCATTCAAAGGCTCCATATCGGGGAGACCTTGATTGAGGATCTTACCCCGCTTGAAGGTTTGAGGCTTACCCGTCTGGTTTTCACACCTTCCAGAATCAAGCGTGGGATTGAAGTTGTCCGCAGGCTTTCCAATTTGAGGGAGGTCGGAGTTGCCTTTGACGATCAACGTCAGGAACTCATGGCACCCGATCAATTTTGGGCACAGTACGGAAAATAAGTTTCCCGCTGAAAAAAGGACAGTTCAATCGGCTAAACTTTTCCTGCTTCAACGATCTTGCTCTGACCTTCCGTGTCCCTTGAATTTTCCCGCAGGAGGGGGGATGGGCAAGGGCTTGGGCAAATCGAGGATCTCCTCCGATCTGAAATACTTTCTATTGTTTTTCGTCGATTGATAGGCTGTAAGGTAGCCTCTCTTGACGTAATTCATGATGGGGGAAGTTTGCTTGAAACCCAAAATATGGGCCGCCTCGCCCGCACTAATCAGGTCACTTGATTGCCCGTGGATTGATTCTGGTATTAGAGACATGTGAGAGTGATTATTTGATTTTCAGTCAAATCCGCAAGACATGTTTTCAATACCCTCATTTTATGTCCCTTTTCTTCAAGGGGTTTCATCATTCGGGTAAGCTGGTTTCACTAAGATTTGGGCAGAGCCCTCCCGAGTTGGATGGATCTCACTCTGGGCAGAAATTTTTTTGCACAGGCAGATTCTTCTTCCCCGGGTATCCTAATTAGTTTTTTTCTTGGTCGGGTATTTTTTCTTGTGAGCGTGAAATTCGGGCCAGGAAAGCGTTCCGTCCTTGTTCGCATCGGCTTTTGGGTTCTTCTTGAAATAGAAATTTTTCCAATATTCGGCATCTTTGGGCGTGTTCATTTCTTTCTTATGCGCGTTCAACTCTTTCCAAGTAAGCGTTCCATCCTTATTGGCATCGGCCTTGGGGTTTTTCTTGAAGTATTCATCCTTCCAGTAGTCATTGGACTTTGGTTTCTCGGGAATGCTTTCCGGGATGATGGACAGTAATTTTGTACGGTATTTTTTAAGGGTGTCGGAATATTCGGAATCAAGGGCCAGGTTCCTCCACTCGTGCTTGTCTTTGGCCGTATGATAGAGTTCTTCTTTGCCGTTTTCATAGCGGACATACCTCCACTCATTGAAGCGTAGCGAATAACTTTGGTTAGCGGGGTCATAATACTGCGCCCACTTGTAAAGAGCGGTCAGCGCATAATCCGGGCCTTTCCACTTTCCTTTTGCCGGATCGGAGAGCAAGGGTTTGAGCGAGAACCCGTCAAGGGGGCGCCCCTTCTCATTTTTCATGGTGTTGTCCGGCAGACCGCAAAGGTCAAGAAGCGTGGGGTATAAGTCGACGAGGGAGACAGGGTGGGCGGAACTCTTTCCTGCCTTGGACACCCCCGGTACTCTGAAAACGAGAGGCACGCGGGTACTTTCCTGCCAGAGGGAATTCTTGTAGAGATAATCCTTTTCTCCATTTCCCCAACCATGGTCGCTGGTGAAGATGACAATCGTATTCTTGGCAAGGCCGGTTTCATCGAGTGCATGCAAGAGATCGCCCACCAAATCATCGATCGATGCCACGCTTGCGAGATAGGCTTGAATGAACTTTTTCAAGGCCAGTTCGCGATCACCCTTGTAGGAAGCGATCAGGCTGTCGTACATTTTTGTTCCGCGATCTCCGCTTCGGTCGTCTTCTTTCGAAGTCACGGTCTTCTTAAAGGTATCCTCGGCGTCTCCCTTTAGGATTTTCGGAAGTTTGATCGAATCCAAGGGAAAGCGGTCGAAGTATTTTTGCGGGACGATCAAGGGGGTATGCGGGCGGACGAAGCCGACTCCCATGAAGAAGGGTTTGCTTTTTGCGTCCGCGGCAATCTCCTTCAGCCTTTTGACCGCCCATCGGGCGTTCAATTCGTCGCCCGTCAGGTCACGGTCGTCATCCGACTCGTATTTGAGTTCGCGCTGTTTCTTCCACCCTCCCGTCAACCATGTGTAGGGCTTCCCCGTATCGGGTGACGTTTTGTGGGCTACTTTTTCCAAGGGTCCATAAGTGCCGTCGATAATCCCGAAGTCGTCCCGAAATGGACTGGGAACCCCAAGGTGTGGAATCTTGTCCTTCCCATCGAAGAGAAACGGCCCGTAGTCGGATGGATGTCCGTACTCATTCCATTCCTGGCGATCCCTGTTGTGCATGACTTTCCCTGTGCCCAAGGTGAGGTATCCGTTGGCTGAGAAATGAGCCATCATGGTGCGCGAGTTCTTGAGGATTTCGTTCTTGTCCCAGTCCTCGAATCCGAACTGTTGAGAGGTGTGCGGGTAGATTCCGGTTGCAAAGCTGGCCCGCGAAGGGTTGCAGATCGGGATGTTGCAATGGGCTTGGGTGAAGGATACCCCGCTCTCAATGAATTTCCGCAAGTTTGGGGTTTGGGACTGAGGATGCCCGCCCAAGGTCTCGATGTAATCGTTCAGATCATCGCAGACGATGAGCAGGACGTTTGGTTTGTCGGCAACTGCAAAGGAGCTGGGGTAGGCAAAGGCAGCAAGAACAAGAAATGAGATTTTTTTAAACTTTATTGGTAATGACATAAGTTCTGTTTAGTTGAAATATACCAAAATTACTCAAAACAGTAATGGTTATGAAGGGCAAAGCCAAGATTTGCCTTGCTCAGCAGTCGAAGCAAAAGAGGCTTAGTCCTTCGCCCAGTCGGGGACTTCCCCATCCCCGGTGGCCTTTCCGCCAAGTACCCAG
>Ga0315322_10000071_pt1 | contig 59250 bp, 39 predicted proteins | sample M110021515metaG_FD_203461 | JGI IMG/M metagenome (GOLD analysis project Ga0315322, IMG submission 203461) | Ammonia-oxidizing marine archaeal communities from Monterey Bay, California, United States - M1 100m 21515 | ecosystem: Environmental > Aquatic > Marine > Intertidal zone | place: USA... | reverse complement strand
ACAAAACCTGGAGTTCCGCTTCGGCCCTCATTCAATTTCGAAACCTGTTCATCAAGGAATTATAAATCAATCCAATCATGCGCTTAGTACTCACATTGTTTTTCGTAGCCGGCCTGGCACAAGCCTCACCTGACCATTGGAACCAGTTCCGTGGCCCAAACGGCAACGGGGATGCTGGAAATGCCAAGCTGCCCGTTGAGTTCTCCGAGAAGAAGAACCTGACCTGGAAGACCCCAATGCCTGGCAAGGCATGGTCCTCACCCGTCGTGAGTGACGGCAAGATCTGGGTAACCAATGCCGAGGAGGACGGACACAAGATGTGGGCCATCCAGTTGGATTGGGAAACTGGCAAGCAACTCCACAAGGTTCTTGTATTCGAGAACAAGACTCCGCAATTCTGTCACCCGATGAACAGCTATGCCACCCCGACTCCGGTCATCGAAGGGGGTCGGGTATTCGTGCATTTCGGATCTCATGGAACGGCGGCTCTGGATGCCGGCACCGGCAAAAAACTCTGGGAAAGAAGGGATTTCAAGTGCGATCATTTCCGTGGAGCAGCCGCCTCGCCTATTCCGCACAAGGATACCTTGATCATTCATTTCGATGGCCACGACGTTCAGTACGTCGTTTGCCTGGATCAGAAGACGGGCAAGACGATCTGGAAAAAAGACCGGGCTTTCGACTTCAAGACCGATAACGGGGACAGGAAAAAAGCTTACTGCACGCCTAGTGTGATCAAACATGGTGACCGGTTGGAGTTGATCAGTCCGGCCGCCGTGGCAACGGAATCACGCAACCCGGAAAACGGGGAGTTGTTCTGGACCGCTCGTACGGGCGGAATGAATGCTTCTTCCCGACCCATTTACAGGCACGGCATGGTTTACGTATTCAGCGGAATGGGTTCAATGTCCGCAATCAAGCCGGGAGGGAAAGGGGACGTCGACGAGACCCATCTTGCTTGGAGCCGTCGCAAGGTGGTCCCCAAAAAGTCATCCCCCCTCCTGCTTGGAGATTATTTGTTCATGGTCTCCGACGAGGGCGTGGCTTCCTGCAACGACCCCAAGACCGGTAAAGTCCACTGGGCGAAACGATTGGGCGTGAAAGGTGAATGCGCATCCTCCCCGATCCATGCCAACGGAAAGATCTATTCCTTCTCCATCAATGGAGACTGCGTGGTCTTCGAACCCGATCCGAAAGACTTGAAAATTCTCAGTCGGAACAAGCTGGACGACGGTTGCATGGCCTCGCCAGCAGTGGTGGGCGATTCCCTCCTTGTACGAACCAAAAAAAACCTCTACCGCTTCGACCAACGCTAATTTCCAAATGCCAAAAACTACCAGAATGAAAAAACAGATTCTCACCCTCCTTGCCCTAGTAAGCGCTTCCATCCTGCCAGCCGCAGAAAGTTGGAAAGCTCGACCGGACTGGTTATCACTGCCATCGGGGCGCGAAAAACTGGGGAATATGCACGGAGACATCGCGGTGAGTTCGGCAGGTGAAGTTTACGTAAGCGTACAAGACCCGAAGGCAGGCGTGCAAGTCTACGGTTCGGACGGGCAATGGATTCGTAATGTCAAGGGAGCCCCGAGTGACTTTCATGGGTTCGTCATCCACCAGGACAAGGATGGGGAATTCCTTTATGGTCCCCGGCTCGGAAATGGTGAAATTCTCAAGATGTCCCTCGACGGAGAAGTCATGCTCCGCATCCCGGCATCCGCCATACCAGACAAGTTCAAGAAAAACGGAAGAGTGCGGTTCACGGCCATGGATGTCGCTCCCAACGGCGACCTTTTCGTCACCGATGGCTACTCTTCCGATTATGTTCATCGCTTTGACAAGAAAGGCAAATATCTCGCTTCCTTCGGGGGCAAGGGCGAACCCTACAAGTTCCGCACCTTGCACAAGATCGCAGTCGATACCCGGTTCGATCCTCCCCGCATAATCGGAACCGATCGGGCAAACGGCAGGGTTGTCCACATGTCCACTGACGGAAAGTTCATCGGTGTGGTCGCCACCGGATTAATGATGCCTGCCTGCGTGGCTATCCACGGCGATTTGGCCGCCATAGGTGAGATCAAGGGGCGCGTCACGCTGCTCGACAAGTCGGGCAAGAAAGCGAAGCAGCTTGGTCACAACTCCAACCCCAAGGAAGTCGGCACGAACCGAACCCCGCGCTCATCATGGAGGACGGGGATCGTAACCGCGCCCCATGGCGTTGCCTTCAATGACAAAGGAGATCTCTTCGTAGCGGAGTACAGCACGACCGGTCGGGTCCATCGTTTTGACCGTGGACAATCTTCTGGACAAGACAGTGCAATCTTCAATGGGAAGGACCTGACCGGATGGAAAGTGCCCAAAGGAAACGATGAGGCAAAGTGGTACCAAGTCGTTGACGAAGTCCTACAAATCCGCAGCGGGCCAAAGAAGAAAGGATCGGTCCTGTGGACGGAGCAAAAATTCCGTGATTTTGAGATGGAACTCGATTTCCGATTTGGGGAAGGAACGGTCGACTCGGGCGTACACTTGCGCACCCAAGACCAAATTCAAATCGGAATTTCCGGTTCCCTCAAGCGGGACATGACCTGCTCGCCCTATATCCCCGGGAAAGGGTATCCGGTCGAGGCCAAGGACATTGCAAAGTTGCTCAAAGCCAAGGATTGGAATCACATGAAGATCCGGGCAATCGGCCCCAAGTACACGGTTTGGTTCCAAGGCAAGGAAGTGATGAACTACGAATCGTCATCTGCGAAACCCGAAGGGCCAATCGGTATCCAACTCCATGGCAGCCGCAACATGGGCATCGACTACAAGAACCTTGTCCTGAAGAAGCTTTGATGCCATGAGTTCATTTAGATACCTGCTTGCTTTTTTCTCGTTCTCAATCTGCACCCAGGCAGAGAAAGCCCAACCGAATTTCGTAATCTTCCTCTGTGATGACTTGGGTTGGGGCGACTTGGCTTGCTATGGACACCCGGTGATCAAGACCCCCAACTTGGATAAGTTTGCCAAGCAAGGAACCAAATTCACCCAGTGCTATTCAGCATGTGCGGTCTGTTCTCCTTCCCGATCTTCAATCCTTACGGGACGTACGCCTTACCGGAATGGGGTCTGGAGATGGATTCCCGACGGGCACCGGGTCCACCTGCGTGAATCCGAGATCACCTTGGCCGAACGGCTCAAGGAAAAGGGCTACGCAACCTGTCATGTAGGGAAATGGCACCTCAACGGCAAATTCAACAGCAAGGAACAACCTCAACCGGACGACCATGGATTCGATCATTGGATGGCGACTCAAAACAATGCGTCGCCCAACCATAAGAACCCTAAAAATTTCGTTCGCAACCGCAAGGAAGTCGGCCCATTGGAAGGATACTCCGCCCCGCTCGTTGTGAAGGAAGGCATTCACTGGCTCAAAGAGAAAAGAGATCCGAAAAAACCTTTCTTCCTGAATGTCTGGACGCACGAACCGCACTTGCCAATCGAATCCTCTCCCGAATTCATGAAGCCTTATGCGAACATTCAAGACGAGGGTATTCGCCAGCACCATGGAAACATCACCCAGATCGATCATGCCTTTGGCAACCTCATGAAAGCACTGGACGAGATGGGGTTGGCGGAAAACACCTTTGTCTTCTTCACCTCCGACAATGGACCCGAGGGGAATGGACTCAAAGGACGGACACGAGGCTCAACCGGTGGGTTACGCGAACGCAAGCGCTCGTCCCACGAGGGAGGTATCCGCGTTCCGGGAATCGCCCGCTGGCCGGGAACGGTTCCTGCGGGAGTTGAGAACCGAACACCAATCATCGGATCCGATTTGTTCACGTCCATTTTGGGTGTAGTGGATATTCCATTGCCCAACGACCGAACGATCGACGGAACCGACTTCATGCCCCTCTTCTCAGGAAATAAAATCGAGAGAAAAGTTCCCCTTTACTGGCACAACCACTTGGCTCGCACAGATATCCGGATTGCCCTGCGAGACGGAGATTGGAAGCTCCTCGCCAATGAATCCCTGGACCGCTTCCAGCTATACAACATCGAAAAGGACTGGAAGGAAGAGAACGAAGTTTCCAAAAAGTTTCCCGACAAGCTCAAGGATCTCAAGAAGAAGCTCCTCGCAGTTCACAAACAGGTAGAAAAAGAAGGTCCGCACAAATGGTGGGAAACCGAACCGGCACGCAAGCCCAGAAAGAAAAACCCTAAGGCCCCCAAGAAGACGAAGTAAGCGTGCATGACACGGTTCGGGCTTGCCCTTGATCGGAAACGTGAAAACTTCGATGAATGCCCCGTCTTTCATCAGTTCAGCGCCTACTTCGGGAACTTGTCGCCCGTCCAAGCATCAACCCGACCTTTCTCCCGGACCGCCCTGACCTGACCGGAGAGGAAAGGGTCGCCGAGTTTCTCGAAGAGATGGCAAAGGGCGAAGGGATAGAAGTTCGCCGGCAACCCGTCCTGCCCGGACGGAAAAACCTCATCGCCCGCATCTCCCCGAGTGGCAAAACAAAACACAGAGTCATGCTCACCCCCCATCTGGATGTAGTGCCGGCGCCAGAGAAGGATTTCACCCCCAGAGTCAGGCAGGGCAAAATGTACGGGCGCGGGACCTGCGATACCAAAGGATCGGTGGCTGCTTTCTTCTCGGCATTCCTTGAACTCGTCAAAAAAGGCGGTAGACCCAAGGAAACGGAAATTCTTTTTGTTGGCCTGGTGGACGAAGAGTTCGGACAAGCTGGTTCGCGCATGCTTGCCCAAAAGGGCCCCAAGGGAGATTTGGCCATTGCAGGTGAACCCACCGGACTACAAGTCGTCACCGCCCACAAAGGCAACTTGTGGCTTCAACTCAGGACGGTTGGAAAATCTGCCCATGGATCGACACCACACCACGGCAAGAACGCAATCGATGCGATGGCCCCAATCCTCGACTTTTTATTTGATGATTATCCAAAGTTTCTTGAATTGAAAACCCACCCGCTTTTGGGTTCTCCTACCGTGAGCGTTGGAAAGATACGCGGTGGCTCCCAACCGAACGTCGTACCGAACGAATGCGTAATCGATCTGGACCGACGAACGATTCCCGGAGAAACGGAAGCCTCGGTGAAGAAGGAATTGACCGAAGCTTTCAAGCAAAGGGGCATTGCTCTTCCCGAATTTTCCAAAAGCCGTTCCGTACCCTGCCCGCCCTTGGACACGGACTCGGACCTACCCTTGGTGAAATCTTTTCTGCGGGCGGCAAACAGACGTAAGCCCAAGGGGGTGCCCTACTTCACCGATGCCTCTCCCATTGCAAAAGGAGGAACTCCCGCCATGGTATTCGGACCGGGAAACATTGCCCAAGCGCACTCCACGGACGAATGGGTAGAAATGGCACAACTCGATCGCGCCTACTCGATCGTCTCGAAGTTTCTCAATTCCTTACCCTGAGTGACAGGAGGATGGTCACTTCTTGATTTGGACGACCAATGGGTCCCAGTCCGCATAGTGTTTGTCGACACCCACGATCCGGACGTCGATCGTCTTGGAGGTTGCTCCGATCCCAAGAAGAAGGACGGCGGCCAGAAGGAATCCGATGGCGAAACTCTTTAGGTCTATGTTTTTCATTCGAAAAGAATAGCGCAGATGATACGAGGACTCGAATTTCTTTACTTCAAGTGACTTCTTCGGCTTGCCATTTCACCTTCGATCTTGTCGAGTTGATCTTTCGCTCATCCCATTCACCCCTACTAAAAAAACAATGAACGCCATTCGGATCACCTGCATCACTCTCTTTTCCCTATCCATGCTTTTTCTCGCTCAAGCTGAAAAAAAAGCCTCTTGGATCTCCCTGTTCAATGGAAAGGATCTTTCCGAGTTCAAGGGCTACAAGAAGGACAAACCCGGTAACGCCTGGGTGGCCCAGGACGGAGCGATCAAATTACTCAAGGAAAAGGGAAAGTCCGGTGGCGATCTAATGACCCGCGAACAGTACGAGTTCTTTGAACTGGCACTGGAATGGAAACTTCCGAAACCGGGAAACAGCGGGATCATCTACCGGGTCGGGGAAACGGATGGCCCCTCTTACAAAACGGGCCCGGAGATGCAAATCTATCACACCATGAAAGCAGGCGGGAAGACCGATACGGGTTCCTGTTACGCTCTCTACGCACCTAAACTGGCCAACCTCAAACCGATTGGGGAGTGGAATACCGTCCGACTGATCATCAAGCCAGGAAACAAGGTGGAGCACCACATGAACGGTGAACTTTTGTGCTCCTACCAAATCGGAAGCGAGGACTGGAACGAGAGGGTCGCCAAGAGCAAGTTCAAGAACTGGGAGAAATTCGGGAAAATGAAAAAAGGACACCTTTGTTTTCAAGACCACGGCAACGAGGTTTGGTTCCGCAACCTGCGTATCCGCAAACTCTGAGGTGAACCGATGAAGACTTTTGTGCTACCCTTTCTTACCCTCCTCGGTCTTCAGGTTTGCGCTTGGGCAAATGAGGAATGGAATTCCTTCCGCGGACCGACCGGGATGGGGATCGAGAAACAAAAGACTCCACTTAACTGGGATGCCAGCTCGATCAAATGGAAAAAGGAGATAACCGGTTCCGGACAATCATCGGTCATTCAATCGGGCGGAAAGTTGTTTCTCACCTCCGCTGACCAGGAGGGTGGCTTGAGATTTCTTCATTGCCTGGACAAGGATACTGCTGACCTGTTGTGGAAAAGGGAAGTCAAGAATTCCAGGCAAGAAGCAGTCCACAAGATGAACACCTGGGCAACCCCAACCCCAGCCACGGATGGAAACAGAGTGGTAGCCTTTTTTGGACCAGCTGGTCTGCATTGCTTCGATTTGGAAGGAAAGAAACTTTGGGAAGTTGACCTGGGGGATTTCCCGGGCAGTTGGGGTGTGGCCGCATCTCCGCTGATTGTGGACGGGATGGTCCTACAGAATTGCGATTCCATGGGTCCGTCCCGTCTCGTTGCGATCAGCTTGGATTCAGGCAAGATCGTCTGGGAAACGAAAAGGGAAACCAAGCCCCGAGGAGGATGGAGTACGCCCATCGTGATTTCCGTCCAAGGAAAGAGGCAAATCGTACTGAATGGAGAGTTTGGGGCACGAGGCTATTCACTTGCCGATGGAAAGGAACTCTGGTTTTGCAAAAGCTTCAACGGACGCGGTTCCCCCGTCCCCTTTTACGACGGCAAACTGGTATTCGTGGTCAATGGAAAACCGGGTGACCTTTATGCAATCGATCCGACCGGGCGGGGAGACCTGACCAAGACCCACATGAAGTGGCATGCCAAGCGCAACGGCGGACGCGACCTTCCTTCTCCGGCCTCGGTAAACGGTCTCGTCCTAGTCACGAGCATGAGCGGAATCATCACCTGCTATGACGCCAAAGATGGAAAGACCCTTTGGGTCGATCGCCTGAAAGGAGCCTTTTCCGGTTCCCCTCTTGTTTCCAACGGACGTTACTACATCCAGAACGAAACCGGGCAAACCTATGTCATTGATCCCATTCGGGAGAAATTGAAAGTATCGAGCGAAAACTCACTTTCTCCTAAAGCAAACGAAATTTTCCGGGCTACTTTATCCCCGATTTCCGGGATGATTTTCACCCGTTCTCAATCTACGCTCTACTGCATTGCGAAAAAGAAATCCTGAAGATTCGTGGGATAATATTTTTTTTGCTAGATTGTTTTGATCATACTTTTCATCAGCACATCGACGGGCTTACGCAAATCAACAGAATTTAGACGCAAAAAACGAAGGCAAAAACCTTGAACACGAGATAGTGTAAAGTAGATTGAAAAGTAAACCTCTCTAATACCAATTCAAAACCAAGCAAAACATGACAGACCACTCGTCCCCCCTCACCCGCAGAAAATTCCTCGGGAACTCGGGCAAGATTGCCACCGGCGGCGCCCTCGCGGGAATAGCCCTTCCCGTCGTACATGGAAAAAACGACGACACCACCAAGATCGCCCTCGTCGGTTGCGGCGGTCGAGGAACGGGAGCAGCCAGCAATGCTCTTTCGGTTTCTTTGGCCAATGGACCGACCAAAATCGTCGCCATGGCCGATGTCGTGCAAAGCAAGCTAAACCAGAGTTACAATGGACTGCTCAATAAACACAAAGAACAAGTGGACGTCCCTGCCGAGCGGCGGCACATTGGCTTTGACGGGTACCGAAAAGCCATGGATGCCCTTGATCCAGGTGATGTCGTGATCTTTACTTCACCCTGTGCCTTCCGCTGGGTTCATTTCGAATACGCAATCAAGAAGAGCCTCAATGTCTTCATGGAAAAACCAGTCACGCCAGATGGATTCTCTTCCCGCAAAATGCTCGAACTGAATGAAAAGGCGAAGAAGAAAAACCTCAAGGTCGGGGTTGGCTTGATGTGCCGACACAGTCAGGCCCGCAGGGAACTTCATTCTCGAATCAAAGACGGGGAAATCGGCCAAATTCTGAACCTCAGGGCCTACCGGATGCAAGGACCGGTCGCCTCTTGCTTCACTACCAAGAACACAACCGAGGACAGTGACTTGATTCATCAAATCAAGAACTTCCACAGCTTCCTCTGGCTGAGCGGGGGCTCTTTCAGCGACTTCTTTATTCACAATATCGACGAGTGCTGTTGGATGAAGGATGCTTGGCCGGTGAAAGCGCAAGCACAAGGGGGACGGCACTACCGCGGAGACAAAATCGATCAGAATTTCGATAATTACACCGTTGAATATACTTTTGCCGACGAGACAAAGATGTACCTGCACGGCCGGAACATGGCTGGTTGCTACCAGGAGTTCTCAAGCAATGCACATGGAACGAAAGGCTACGCCTTGATTTCCGGCCCGGGCGGCCATCGCTCCCAAGCCCGAATCCACAAGGGTCAAGGCTCGGACAGTGACCTTGCCTGGATGTTTGGAAAGCGAGATGGCGGGAGACCCTTGACTGAATCAAGCCCCTACCAAGACGAGTGGGAACATCTCATGGATGCGATCCGTAACAACAAACCCTACAACGAAGTGGAACGCGGCGTTCAAGCCAGCGTAGTCACTTCGATGGGACGCATGGCGGCCCATACCGGAGTCGAAGTAACTTATGACGAGATGCTCAATTGCGAACACCGGTTTGGTCCGGGAGCCGAAACCCTGACCATGAAATCAGAATCACCTTTGCAATCCAACCCTGATGGTTCGTATCCCATTCCCGAGCCTGGAAAGAAACGAAACCGGGAATATTAAAGTGCAAGCGACACGAAAGCCTCGTTGCTAACAAGCACGCGGAAAAGCGGTGAATAACTTTTGTAATTAAAAGTGAATAACTTAAAGCCCTGTTTCACAAAGTGTTAAAGCTACCCCAAAGAGGAAAAATACAAACTAGTTCGGAAACTCGGTTGACGAGTTATCAAGCATCCACCTAAATCGATTTATCCAAGGAAGTTTTGGGGTAGGCTTTCTTGGCTTTAGGCCCGTTCTCGGCAACGAGAACGGGCCGCTTTTTTTTATTCCGGCAACTTTTTTGAGTTTGATTGCTCGGGCCTAATCCGAACAATTATCCTATTAGCCCAAACGACATTTTCAAATAATACAAAGACCATGTCCTCCAAAGTTACCTTCATTCTGTTCTTCCTTTTTTGTTCTTTATCGGGAATCATTCGGGCGAAGACCGAATTGTCCGCAATCTTCGGTGATCACATGGTCCTGCAAAGAGACAAACCTGTCCCTGTTTGGGGTTGGTCCGACACAGGGGAAGAAGTAAAGGTTTCCTTTGGAGGGAAGACCGCCTCGGCAAAAGCAGGGAAAGACGGACGCTGGGAAGTCCGATTGCCCGCGATGAAGGCAAGCGGTCAAGCGCGTGAACTGACAGTCGAAGGGTCCGAGAAGATCATAATCAAGGATGTCTTGGTCGGCGAAGTCTGGGTTTGCTCGGGGCAATCCAATATGGAATGGTCGGTAAACGGAGCGCTCAATCCGAATGAGGAAAGGCAAGCCGCCAATCATCCGAAAATCCGACATATCAAAGTTCCGAAGGTTCCGTCCGATTCCCACGAGAGAAACTTCAAGGCAAGTTGGCAAGTCTGCTCCCCTGCAACAGCCGGAGGCTTCACCGCGGTCGGATATTATTTTGGCCGTACGCTCATGCAGAAACTCGACGTTCCCATCGGATTGATCAATTCGTCCTGGGGAGGTACCCGGATCGAACCATGGATGCCAATTGAGGGCTACCGTATCGTAAGAGATCAAGGGTTCGCCCAAGAGGTAATCAAGCGCGTCGAGGCGGTGGATCCATCTACCGAGCAAGGGAAAGCCCGCCACCTCGCTGGGATCCAAAGCATGAGGGACTGGATCAAGCAAGCCGAGCAAGCTGTTCAGGCAGGCAAGTTCCCCCCTTCCCGTCCTACAACCGCCCAAGTTGGGATCGGCACCAGTCATCAGGACCCGACACGTTTGTACCGGGGAATGATTCATCCCCTTGTTCCTTATGCAATCAGGGGCGCGATCTGGTATCAGGGGGAATCAAACGGGAATGAAGGCGTAACCTATTATCACAAGAAGCATGGCTTGGTCAAAGGCTGGAGAAAGGTCTGGGGGCAGGGAGATTTTCCGTTCTACTGGGTTCAGTTGGCCAACTTTACCAATGACAAGAAGACCCCGCAAGGGGGAGACGGGTATGCCAAAATCCGCGATGCCGAAAGAAAGGCTCTCGATATACCGAACACCGGAATGGCGGTTATTACGGACATTGGAGAAACAAGCGACATTCACCCGAAGAACAAACAGGATGTCGGCAAGCGGCTCGCCCAATGGGCACTTGCGAAAACCTATGGTCAGGACGTCGTGCCCAGTGGCCCACTCTATGAAAAGATGACCGTGAAAAACGGAAAGGCCCGAATTCATTTTTCGCATATTGGAAAAGGGCTTATCATTGGAAACAAGGAAGGGCTCGAGCCAACCGAAGAAGTCGTCATCGATGCCAAGCTCGAACGCTTCGCCATAGCCGGAAAGGACAAAACCTGGGTGTGGGCTGAAGCCGTCATAGATGGGAATACGGTCCTCGTTTCCCATCCTGACGTCCCGGTACCCGTTGCCGTGCGCTACGCCTACTCAGCCAACCCCCTCGGAGCCAACTTGTACAACAGGGAAGGTTTTCCGGCCTCACCTTTCCGCACCGACGATTGGTAATTTACCAAACCTCAAAAACTTAATTCATGAAGGAAAATATTACATTCAAGATTCTTTGCATCGCCCCGTTCCTGATGTTCACTCAGGTCAATCAAGCACAGCAGGCCAACAAGGGTAAGCTCGTTTGGGGCGACGAGTTCAACGGAAATTCGCTCGACTATTCGAAATGGGGAGTGGAAGAGAATGCCCTGGGGGGAGGAAACAACGAAATGCAGGCCTACCGTTGGAACAAGAAGAACCTACGGGTGGAAGGGGGTAACCTCGTCATCGAAGCGCACAAGGACAACCCCAATATGGCCGGAACGGTCAAACCGTATTCATCCGGTCGGATTCGCAGCAAACTCCGAGGCGACTGGACCTATTGCCGGGTTGACGCACGGGCCAAGCTTCCCATCGGTCAAGGAATATGGCCTGCTATCTGGATGCTCCCGACGGACGAAAAATATGGAGGATGGGCATCGAGCGGGGAGATTGACATCATGGAATTGGTCGGACACAAACCCGCCACTTATCACGGGACACTCCACTACGGTGGGGGGTGGCCAAAGAACAAGCACTCGGGCAAGGAATACAAACTTCCCTCCGGAACCTTTGCCGATGATTTTCATGTCTTCTCGATCATCTGGGAAAAAGGAAAAATCACCTGGGAAATTGATGGGAAGCCATGGCAAACTCAACAAAAATGGTTCTCAGACAAAGCCCCCTTTCCCGCCCCTTTCGACCAGCGCTTCCACCTCGTGCTGAACTTGGCCGTGGGTGGGCGATGGCCCGGTAATCCCGATGCATCGACCAAGTTTCCCGCCAAGATGTTGGTTGACTACATCAGGGTTTACCAACGGGCCAAGTAAGCTGAATTGAAGTAACCTTCGGAACGGAATCGGTGTAGTAGGATTGATTGAATCGAAGTTCGTCATCCAAATTATCTACAATATCATGACCGTGAGAGTAATACTGAGCATTACCCAGCTTGCCCTTGTTTCATTTCTGGCAGGGGCTCCATCGGCACCCCTCCGTCAAGGACCCAAACACATCGATGCGGATACCCATGGAGTAGGCCGCTGGGTTCCCGATCTTTCCTTTACCTCGATTGACGGGAAGAAAGGAAAACTCTCGGATTTCAAAAACAAGAAAGCCTTGGTGGTGGCATTCACCGGGGCTTCATGCCCGATCAGCAAACGTTTCGCACCGACGCTAGCGGAAATCGATAAAAGATACGGCCAGCAAAATGTGGCCTTTCTCTATGTGGATCCAATTGCCGTCAAGGGAGCCAGAGAAGACTTGCACAAAATAGCCAATGCTCACGGATTCAATGGCCCCGTCGTTTTGGACAAGGACGAATCCCTGACCCGGGCCCTCGGAGCGCGTACGACTACGGACACATTCGTACTGGATGCCGCCCGCACCGTCCTCTATCGCGGACCGGTCGACGACCAATACGGAATCGGTTATCAACTGGACGAACCCAGAAGACAATACCTCAGGGAGGCCTTGGATGCTCACTTGGCCGACAAGCCGATCAAATCCCCTGCCTTGTGGGCCCCCGGATGCGAATTGGATGTTTCCTCGGCAAAAGACCCAAAACAGGTGTGGACCTATCATAACCGGATCTCCCGAATCTTGGAAGCCAACTGCGTGGAATGCCATCGGGAGGGCGGTGTCGGTCCCTTTGCACTCGAGAATTACGATGAAGCTGAGGAAAATGCAGGCATGATCAGAAAGGTTGTATCAGAAGGAATCATGCCTCCTTGGTTTGCATCCGACCCACCGGAAGGGCATCCCTCCCCTTGGACCAACGACCGTTCCCTTTGCGCATCGGACAAAGCCGATCTTCTGGAATGGATCAAGAATGGAAAACCGGAAGGCAAACCGGCGGACGCGCCTTTGCCCCAAGTCCGCAAAAGCGAGTGGACCATTGGCAAGCCCGACGCAATCTTTTCACTCCCTAGGGAAGTAAAGGTCAAGGCAACCGGACAAATGCCCTATGTCTACCTGCGGGTGAAAACGAATTTCCCCGAAGACCGTTGGATCCAGGCACTCGAAGTGAGGCCAACAGCACCTGAGGTGGTCCATCACGTTCTCGTTTTCGCTTCCGGCAAAGATGGAGTGAAAAGGGAACAAGCCGGAGCCCTCGCTGCTTATGTCCCGGGCAATACCTTTATTCAATTCCCCGAAGGCGTGGCAAAGAAACTACCCGCCGGGGCAACCCTCTTTTTCCAGATGCATTATACCCCGACGGGGAAAGCAACAACCGACCGAACACGGATTGGATTCCGCTTCGCGAAGGAACCCCCTGCGAAAATCGTTCGAACTTTGCCCGTCGCCAACCGTCGCATAAGCATACCGGCCAACGCACCTAATCATATCGAAACCGCGTCAAGATACGTTCCCCTGGGAATCGTCGTACGAGCCTTCATGCCTCATATGCACCTGCGGGGAAAGGCATTCAAATACGAACTGCTTATGCAGGACGGGAAAAGGGAAACCCTGCTCGAGGTGCCGCACTATGATTTCAACTGGCAGCTACGCTATGAACTGAAAGAGCCTCGATCCTTGCCCGCTGGCTGTCGGATCGAGGTAACGGGCACTTTCGACAACAGCAAGGACAACCCGGCAAACCCAGACCCGAACCGGATCGTTCGGTGGGGCGATCAATCAGACGAAGAAATGCTCATTGGTTACGTCGAGTGTGAATTCGAGACCACAAGCTCCCCGATTGAAAATGAGGGCAGCAAACGCGACCTCTTCACTCAGTTGGACAAGAACCGGGACGGTTTCCTGACCAAGAACGAATTTACCAGACCCGCCCTGTTCCCTCTGTTCGATTCGAATAAAGACGGGCGAGTGACAAGGAAAGAAGGGGTCACGGGCATGGACAAGTTAAGAAAGCGTGAAAGTGAAACCCAGAAGGACCGTAGCACCTTGCGGGGGTTGATTGATCTGTTCCGCTAGAATCGTCCGTCCAACTCGCTCAACCGTTCGACGATTCGCAACATGGCCAAGGGAGGAATCGATTCCCCAATGACCTCACGGATCAATTTTTTGGAAAACGGTTCCTCCTCTTTCATTCTCCCGTACTCAATACCCTCGAACGAATAGGTCTTTTTCCATAGAGGGTTTTGCAGTGTGGAAAGGAGTATGATTTCGCGAATGGAAAGAACTCTATTCTGCTCGGGGTGACCTTTGAGATCACTCGAGATCACCCCACTGTTCATGGTTAGGGTTCCCCCGGGTTTGTCCCACCACATCCTTCGATAGGATGAACGAAACCCTTTGACCAACCTGTCTCCACCAGATTTGGAAAGCTGAGGTCGCGGGAGCGTGCAGCCACATACGCAAGAGGTAAAAGTGCGATCTCGGATCAACTTACCGCACTCGGGACATTCGTCGTTTTCAAAAGCAGTCTGGCCTTCCGGAGTATGCTTCATCCAAAAATACTGTTTTTCGTTCCACTTGGGTACGCAGTGGTAGGGATCGTTCGAATCAACCAATCGATCACGGGCATCCAAAGGGGCAAGACCGCCAATTGCTTGACGAAGGGTAATGTAAGGGGGTTGCCCCTTGTCGCCATGAGTTGGCAACGGATGAAAAGGGCTCAATGTTTTCGAGAAAACGGATGGGAGTGATTGAAACTCCTTGGTCAAAGATGGGATCCGGCAGCCGATGGTGATCAAGCGCGAACGGTGGTGGGGAACTCCATAGGCACGGAAGTCGAGAACATTTGCCCGGATCGAATAGCCAAGGGGATGAAGACGGCGGGCCAAGCAGTCGAGTATGTTTTCCGGTTCGTCCTTTTCGTTTCGAATGATGGTATTTTCCATTCTCCGTACATTCTCCAAAATAAACCAATCCGGTTGCAATTGCTCGAGAACGTTTATGCCCGGAAGAATCAAACGGTTGCGCTCGTCCTCCTCCGGGCGCTTGCCCTGACGGATGGCTGAAGAAATTCGCCCCGCTCCGTTGGAAGACATTCCCTGACAAGGAGGCGACAGAGTGAGAAGCCAAGGTCTTGCCCCCTTCAACTTCGATTGAAAATACTCCACATAAGAATCCTGTAGTTTCCAGATGTCTCCCTCGAAAACCTTGGTTCCAGGAAAATTGCTCCTTATGAGCGCGGCTCGGGAAGGAACCAGTTCACAGGCGGCGAGGACAGGAACCTTGTTTCCCCATTCGACTCCGACGTCCCCGACTCCGCCTCCGGAGAAAAGGGAACCCGAAACGAGAGAAACCCCGTTATCCAGTTTTCGAGTCTTCAAAGAAAACCTCTTCTTTTCCTATGTCGAACCATCCTGAGTATTCGGTACCCAACCATATCGAAACCGTCAAGGTTCCTTCACATTCTGAAAGATTCGATATCTTTAGCATGGACGTCCCGACCCGATCTCGCATTTGATTGTCATTTAAACATGAAATCCCTTACCACCCTGACCCTCTTTCTCGCTTTGCTCGGCAAAGCCTTTGCTCACGACCCCGCCACCGACATGGCTACGGCGGCCCAACGCTTCATCTTGTCGCTGGACGACAAGGCCAAGAAGGAAGCTGTCTTCTCCTTGAAGGACAAGGAACGGGAGAGATGGCATTTCGTGCCTGGCAACTTCATCAAGCCAAACGGCAAGCGTCTCGGGTTGACCTTAGGTAACATGAAACCCGCCCAGCGGACTCTTGCCCATGCCCTGCTCGCCTCCGCCCTCAGTCACCGCGGACACCTCGAAGCTTCCACCATCATGATCCTCGAGCAAATCCTCTTCGAAATGGAAGGCCGCGACATCCGGGACCCCTACCTCTATCACATCTGCATTTTTGGAAAACCCGATGCCTCCGGCACTTGGGGATGGCGCTTCGAGGGCCACCACCTGTCGCTTAATTTCACTCTGGTCAACGGGCGGATTTTTTCAGTGACCCCAAGTTTCTGGGGATCCAACCCGGCCGAGGTCAAGGAAGGACCCTACAAGGGACTCAAAGTCCTCGCGGACGAGGAAGACAAGGCCCGCAAATTCGTGCGTTCCCTTTCTCCTCCACAAAGAAACATGGCCATTCTGTCGGAAAAGGCTCCCCGCGACATCTACTCGGGGCAGGATAGCGTGATCGATAGAAAAACATTCTTCCCTCCGAAGGGATTGCCCATCACCAAGATGAATTCACGCCAAAAGGGCTGGCTCGCTGAAATCGTGGAAGCCTACGCGGCCAAACACCGCACTGAGATCATCGAGCAGATCACGGCCCGCAACCCCCTCCTGGATCCCGAGCAGACCTATTTCGCCTGGGCCGGGAGCCAAAAGGCGGGCGAAGGTCATTACTATCGGATTCAAACACCTAAATTCCTCTTCGAGTACGACTCCACGCAAAACGATGCCAATCACGTCCATGCGGTCTGGCGTGACTTTGATGGTGATTTCGGTCGCGACTTGCTCGGCGAGCACCTGGCCAAGGATCACGCCCCTGCCAAAGGATGGGTAAGCATGTTCGACGGCAAGACCCTCAAGGGATGGAAGGCGAACGAGAACGACGTTTCCTTCTCGGTAAAGAACGGGTGCATCGTGGCCAACGCCCCCGGCAGGTGCCATCTGTTCTACGAGACTAAAAAGCCCTTCAGGAATTTTGAATTCAAGGCCCAAGTCATGACCTTGCCACACTCTAATTCCGGAATCTATTTTCATACCCGTTTTCAGGATGAGGGATGGCCCAAGGCAGGGTTCGAATGCCAAGTCAACAACACCTATCACGACCCCAAAAAGACGGCCAGTGTCTACGGGGTAAAGGACACCTTGGAAGCACCCGCCAAGGACGACGAATGGTTCGACGTCTACATCAAGGTCGTAGGCAAGAAGGTCCTCACCCAGGTGAACGGAAAGACCATCATCGAGTGGACCCAACCCGATGACTGGAAGGCTGGAGGTTCCTTTGAAAGAAAATTGGGCGAAGGCACCTTCGCCCTGCAGGGACACGATCCGGGAAGCACGGTTTTGTTCCGTAACCTCATGGTCAAAAGACTTCCCTGATTCAAAAGGAGATCCAACATGAAACGCTTCGTCCTCTTTCTCCTTGTTCCGGCAATCCTTTGCGGTGCCGATTCGTGGCCCCAATGGCGTGGACCGGATGCAAACGGACATGCCGGCAAAGGAGGATACCCCACGGAATGGAACAAGGCAAAAAACGTCGCTTGGAAGTCCGTGCTCCCGGGACGCGGTCATTCCTCGCCCATCCACCAAGATGGCTTAATTTGGATAACGACCGCCCTCGAGACCCCGGCATCAGAGGCCGAGAAAAAGGAAAGGCTCAAGGCAAACAAGGGTTTGCCCACGGTCATCGTCCTTTCCAAGGTAAGCCTGCGGGCCCTGCAAATCGATCCAAAGTCGGGCAAGGTCCTGCAAAACGTGGAGGTTTTTGAGAAGAAACAACCCCAATGGGTTCATAAGCTCAACAGTTACGCTTCCCCCACCCCAGTCATCGAGGACGGAAAGATCTACTTCCACTTCGGAGCCTACGGGAATGCATGCATCGATGCCAAGTCGGGCAAGATCCTTTGGAAGAACGAGGACAAGGCTCTTTGGGTAATGCACGAGAACGGCCCCGGCAGCTCGCCCCTGATCTGGGATGATCTGATGATCTTCCATCTCGACGGAAGCGACAAACAAAACATCGTCGCCCTCTACAAGGATAGTGGGAAAATTGCCTGGAAGACCAAGCGGTCGGGTGAACTCAGGGAAAACCCTCAGCTCCAGAAATCCTATTCCACTCCCATCGTGGAAACCTTTAACGGGAAACCCGTCCTCATTTCATGCAGCGCCGATTGGGTTTACGGATACGACCCGAGAACAGGAAAGGAATTATGGAAGATCAAGTACGGCCACCTCGGGTTTTCCAACGTCGCTCGTCCCGTCACCGGTCACGGGATGATCTATCTCTCAACCTGTTTCATGAAGGCCGAAATTCTCGCCTTTCGCTACGCGGGACTGAAAACACCCGAGCTTGCCTGGAGGCTAGACAGAGGGCCCAAAATGCCTTCCCCCATACTTGTGGGCAAAGAGCTCTACGTGGTCAACGACGGAGGCATCCTCACCTGTGTCGATGCCATTACGGGCGATCTTCACTGGCGCGAAAGGCTGGACGGCGAATTCAGTTCCTCCCCGACCTACGCAGGCGGGTTACTCTACTTTTCCGATCAAGCTGGCGTAACGACGGTCATCAAGCCGGGCAAGACCCTGAAGGTGGTGAGCAAAAACGAGCTCGACGGGACCGCCCACATGGCCAGTTTCGCACCCTTTGGAAAATCCTTCCTCGTGCGGACCAACGAGGCCCTCTACCGAATTGGCTCCCTCTGAACAAGGGGTTCCCTGAGTTCTGACTTTTTCTTTACCCCTTTCGATAAAGTACTGAAAACAGCAAGGATTCCTTTGACCTGAATCGGTTGAACGTCTTAGGTTCTCGATAGTGCTAAGCGTAGTTGGAAAGCCCTCGGGTAAATTTTGCGATGGCCTGTCCCGCAGGTCATTTCTCTCCATTGGCTCGCTCGGCATAGCCGGGGCCACCCTGCCCCGCCTGTTGCAGGCCGAAGACCGTGCCGGAACCGGTCGCTCCCACAAGGCGATCATCAACGTCCTGCTCCCCGGAGGTCCTCCCCACCAGGACATGTTTGACTTGAAACCCGATGCCCCTTCGGACGTGCGGGGTGAATTCAAGCCCATCTCGACCAACGTTCCCGGTATCCAAGTGGGCGAACTCTTTCCCAGAATGGCCGGCATGATGGACAAGTTCACCATCATCCGCTCGATGATCGATTCGCAAGGCGGGCACGACCTGTACCAATGCCTGACCGGGCATCCCCGCAATACCCGTGGATTTGCCGGGGGACTTCCTTCGACCGGAGCTTGGGTATCCAACGCCAAGGGGCAATCCGACACAGGCGTACCGGCGCATCTCACTCTCATGTACCCGACCAGCCACAACCAATGGGGCGACCCGGGCGATGGCGGGTTTCTCGGGAAGGCCCACGGACCCTTCCGCTTGGTTGGAGGGAAGGATGACAAATCCTCCGTCCAGAGCGCATCGAACATGGTCCTCAACGACCTCTCCCTCGAACGTCTGCAGGATCGGCATGCCCTGAGGAAATCCTTCGACCACTTCAGACGAAAGGTTGAAAGAACCGCTTCCCTCGGAGGCTACGAGGAGTACGAGGAAAAAGCCTTGGGCATTCTCTCGTCATCCGCATTGTCCGATGCTCTCGATTTGTCCAAGGAAGATCCGAAGACCATTGAAAGGTATGGGAAACCGGATCCCGAATGGCGGGCCGACGGGGCACCCAAGATGACGACTAATTTTCTTCTCGCCCGCCGACTCGTCGAGGCGGGCGCCCGGTACGTCTCTCTCAATTTCAGCCGGTGGGACTGGCACAGTGGAAACTTCAAGCGCGGGCGCGAAGACATGCCCCTGCTCGATCAGGCCCTTTCCTCACTCGTCGAGGACTTGCACGAACGGGGACTCGACCGCGACGTCAGCGTGGTCTGTTGGGGAGAATTCGGGAGGACCCCGAAAATCAATGCGAAGGGTGGAAGAGATCATTGGCCCAAGGCGAACTTTTGCCTATTGGCCGGTGGCGGCATGCGTAACGGACAAGTGATTGGCTCGACCGACAAGCAGGCAGCTGAACCGGACGACCGACCGGTCCGCTTCAAGGAAGTCTTTTCAACGCTCTTTCACCAGATGGGGATCTCCCCCACTCATGACCGGGCCTTCGACCTGCAAGGCCGGCCCCACTACCCAGTCGACCCCCAAGCCAAGCCTCTCGCCGAGCTTATTTAGAAGCTTTTCTCAAGTTCGAGAATACGTTCCCCGTCGGCTTGGCTGGCAAGGCGGACTGCCACTTCCTGATCTTGGCAAGCAAGTCCTTCACGACTTCGGGTTTCTCATCCTTGAGGTCATTCTTTTCCAAGGGATCCTTTTCGATATCAAAAAGCTCGAAATGCGAAAGAGAGTTATTGGCCACCAGTTTCCACTGCATGCTTGCCACGGCATAGGAAACCCAATGATCGGGCTTCGATTCCCGAGGAGGCCAAGCCGCTCCGATTTTCCAATACAGGGGCTTGGTCCGCTTTGAATTACCGTTCCCCTTGAGCGTAGCCACTTGGCTTATTCCGTCGGGCTTGTACGAACGGGGTAGCTTGACCCCGGCCAACTCACAAAAGGTGGGCAGAAGGTCGACCGCCGAAAGGATGGAGGTCTTGTCGACCTTTCCCGCAGGCACCTTACCGGGCCACCGGGCAATGAAAGGCACTCCGATTCCACCTTCCAGGAGAGCTCCCTTGTAGGCCCTCCGGTCACCGGTAATTCCCTTGGCCGCGGCAATGCCGTATCCTAGTCCGGTTGCGGAATCGTAACCAAGAGTCAAGGGAGCATCGGGAGCTCCGCGGGCGGGTCCGTTGTCGGAACTGAAGATGACCAGAGTATCCTTGGTCAGGTTCAACCGGTCCAAAGCATCGAGCAGTTGCCCGATCCTTAAGTCGGCATGAAAGAGAGTCGCCGCATAAATCGCATCCTTCTCTTCAAGCTTGGAAAAGCGCTTTTGAAGCTTGGGGTCGACGTGAAAAGGCGTGTGTGGTTCATGAATCCACAGGTTGATGAAGAAGGGCTTTCCCTTGGCCTGGCTCTTCTCGATGAAGGGAATGGCACTCTTGACGTCGTCGTGCACGTACATCTGGGGCCCGGAGCAATTGAAGGCTCCATAGTCGTCGTACCCGTATTCGGTCAGGAAAGGAGCATCGGGAATCATGTCGTTGGCGAGGTGCCATTTTCCATAATGAGCGGTTGCATAGCCCGCCCTTTTTAGAAAACGGGGCAGAAGGGGGGCCTTCGGGTCCAGCCAGTCGGGCATGTTTCTTTTCTGGTTGCTCGGAACCCAGGCAAAGTGCCCATCAATATTGTAACGGGCGGGAAAATGTCCCGTCATGACCGCCGTCCGGCTAGGCGAACAAACCCCGCTTGCTACCGTAAAGCGGTGAAAGTCGGTCCCCTCCTTGGCCAAGCGGTCGATATTGGGAGTATCCAAGTAAGGATGCCCATGGCACCCGAGATCCCCCCATCCCCAATCATCCGCGAAGATGAAGACGATGTTCGGGCCTTTGCCTTGAAGAAAGGCGAGGCTGCATACAAAAGTCAGGGTGAAGAAGAGCTTTCTCATCATACTTGCAAAGTTTTGGATTGGCTAAAGATCAATCGATGACATGCATCGGAAATTCCTTGGAGGGAACGTGTTGGTCCTCCATCAACTTTTTGAGCCGTTTCACAACTTCCGGATTTTTCGAGGCAAGATCGTTGCTTTCGCTCACATCCTTTTCCAGGTCATAAAGCTCGATCTTCAAAGGATCGTGATTCTTTCCCTTGCGGAGCATTTTCTGGCGGATGGCTTTCCACTTGCCCGCCCAAACCGCTTGCTGCCCACCGTAGCCGGAAAACTCACGATAAAGAAAGGGACGGGGTTTCTGTTTCTTGCCAAGCAAGGCAGGGGCAATGCTTATGCCGTCTCGGTTCTTGGGCATTGGTTTCTTGACTCCGACCAGTTCATGAATGGTCACCATCCAGTCCTCAAGACCAGTAACCAGGCCGGACTGACTGCCTGCCTTCACCTGACCGGGCCACTTTACGATCAAGGGCACCCGGATACCACCCTCGTAAAGCGATCCCTTCAACCCGCGCAACTTGCCCACGCTCTCGAAGAAATCGTAATCCACCTCGAGCTTTAGGTGAGTCGTCCCGTTATCGGAAGTGAAGATCACTATGGTGTCCTTGGTCAGGCCAAGATCCTCGACCAAGTCAATCACCCGCCCAATATAGGTATCCATCCTCGTGATCATGGCGGCATATGCGGCCCGCGGAGTGAAGTGCGGAGTGTAACCGTAGCCCTGATGGCGACTGAATGGGGGATCGTTCCACTTTTGAACCAAGTAGGGCTTGAGCTCCTCATCCGGAACGTGCAAAGCGACGTGAGGGATCACCGTCGGATAATAGAGGAAGAAGGGTTTGTCCTTGTTCTTGCGGACGAACTTGAGGGCCTCCTCATTGATCCGGTCAGGAGCGTATTCCTTGCCTTTGAACACGTCGTAACTGCGCGGATCGCTGGGATCGGAGCCCTTGGGCAAGGAGGCATGTCCGGGAACCGGAGGTTCGTTGTTCAAGGGTACGCGCTTAAGGTCGCTCCAAAGGTAGTTCGGGTAGTAGCTATGGGCATGTCGCTGACAATGGTACCCGAAGAATCGGTCAAAGCCTTGATGAATGGGGTCGCCTTCCGAACCTGCTCCTCCCAAGCCCCATTTCCCAAAGGCGCCCGTTGCATACCCTTCGCTCTTGAGCACTTCGGCGATGGTAATCTCCTTCTTGGGAATCGGACGTTGCCCCTCGGGCTTGATCTCGCCGTTGTTTCGGATAAAGGCATGCCCGGGGTGCTTGCCCGTCATGAGCGTGCAACGGGACGGGGCGCAAACCGCATTACCGGAATAGTTCCGGCTAAAAGACATCCCTTCCTTGGCCAATTCGTCCAGGCGGGGAGTCTTGATCTTTTTCTGTCCGTAACTGCCAAGCTCGGCATAGCCCAAGTCGTCGGCCATGATGAGAATGACGTTTGGCTTGCGGGCAAAGGATGCCGAGGCAAAGACAAGAAGGGATAAGAATAGGCAGGGAATGAATTTCATCCAAGGATTCCTTGAGCAAGAAATCAAAAAGAACAACATGAAAGAACTTTACCAAGGGAATTTAACGGATAGGTTGGAATAATCGTACGAACCCTTACCCAACCCTCCATGACCACAATGAATTCAATTTTTAAACCCCTTGCCCTCTTTGCGCTATCGTTCTCGTTCGCTTTTGTCCCCGCTCATGCGGCCAAGGTCGTCTTTCTTCACGGGGGACGGAGTCACGCATCCGGGGACCACGAGTTCAAGGCAGGTTCCCATTTGCTGGCCAAGCATTTCAATGCCCAGAAGAAAGTGTCAATCCAGGCCTCGATCCATGCAGGGTGGCCCAAGGACGAATCCATCCTCGACGGTGCGGACGCCATCGTGATCTACGCGGATGGAACCAGCGTAATTGGGAAAGGCTGGGAAAAAATGGATCAACTCGTGAAGGAAAAGAAGGTCGGAGTGGTCTTCATGCATTACGCCGTCCACCCCAGCGTGGACAAGGGGGAACAATACTACCTTCCGTGGATTGGCGGATTTTTTAAGAACGGGGTTTCCGTAAACCCATTCTGGCGGGCCAAGATCAAGCCAATGAAGGGGCACGAAACAGCGCAGGGAGTTGGCCCGATCGATGCAGTCGACGAGTTCTACTTCAATATCGAGTACCACCCCAAGGCGCTACCTCTTGGCACCGCAACTCCAACCGAAAAGAACCTTCATCACATCAACAACCTATGGACCCAGAAGGGTTTTCTAGCCAAGGGAAAGAAACAATCCCTGCTCTGGGGGATCGTCCGGCCTGACGGCGGGAGAGGAGCCGGTTTCACGGGCGGACACCATCACCGCAACTGGGCAATCGATGGCTATCGCACGCTCGTCATGAACACCATTGCCTGGGCGGCCGGTGAGAAAGTGCCCTCTGGGGGCGTACCCACTTACCAGGTCACGGAAGACGAGCTCAACGAGCAACTCGATGACTATGGCGACAGGACAAACCGGGTAAAGTTACCAACCATAGCGGACGTCACCTTCACCCCCGGACCCTGGCGGACTCCCGAAGAACATGCCGCCTCGCGCCGGAAGCCCAAAAAAAAGAAATAGCCCCTTTGGCTCGAATTGCCTTGCTTCAAGTAAGTCATCCGAACCTCGCTTTGTCTCTTGCCAAAACCAGCACGCCTGCACTCTACTGAACTTCATTACCCTCAAACCCTTCTAACCCAATCATTCAAATGCATCGCATACTGACCATTACGCTCGCCCTCATCGCGTCTTCATTCCTCAACGCCAAGCATCACAAATCGAGTGAGCTCAAGTCGATCTTCGACGGCAAGACACTTGATGGATGGTCGCAAAAGAACGGCACGGCCACTTACGTCGTCAAGGACGGGGCAATCCTCGGCACGACCAAGGAAGGCAGTCCGAACTCCTTCCTTTGCTCGAATAAGCTCTACGGAAATTTCGAGCTCCAGTTCGAGGTCAAGCTGATCAACGACGAACTCAATTCAGGCGTGCAGATCCGTTCCCAGACCAAGGAGTTGAACGACAAGGAAAAGAAAAGAGGAGACAAGTTCGGCCGGGTGAACGGGCCGCAGGTCGAGATCGAGGCGACCAAAGGGAACGGTGCCGAGTCCGGTTACATCTATGGCGAAGCCTGTGGCGGATGGATGACCCCCAAGGACAAGCTCAAGCCACACAAGCATTTCAAAAACGGTGAGTGGAACAAGTATCGTGTACTCGCCGACGGAGCCCGTATTCAGACCTGGGTCAACGGCAAACAGGTTTCCGACCTCGTTGACGAGGAAAAGCTCAAGTCCCACCCCAAGGGGTTCATTGGTCTGCAAGTTCATGGAGTCAGAAAAGGAAGCGGTCCATACAGCGTTACCTGGCGTAATATCAAGGTCCGCGAAATTCATTCCAAGTAAAACGTCCAAGCCATCAAGTTTATGAAAACCCTATCTCTGCTTATTCTGTCTTCCGCCCTCGCCTCCCTTGCGATCGGCAAACACCACAAGGGCAAGGATGGCTTCGTCTCCCTCTATAACGGCAAGGACCTGACCGGATGGAAGACCACCGGCAACTGGATCCCCCAAAAAGACGGTTCCCTGCTCATCCAGCCTCGGCCCGGTGAAAAGGGTTGGCAGCGCTACGACGACTACCTGACCTCGGTCAAGAAGTACAAGGACTTCGTCCTTGAGGTCGAATACAAGTATCCCAAAGGCGGAAACAGTGGCGTATATTTTCGCATCGGCGACCCCAAGGATCCCGTAAAGACAGGTATCGAGTGCCAAATCCTCGACTCTACCGGCAAACCCGACGACAAGATGGGGCACCATGATCATGGCGGCATAATCCGCACGGTCGGGCCGACCAAGAACATGTCAAAAAAGCCGGGAGAATGGAACAAGATGATCGTTACCTGCAAGGGCCACCACTTGCAAGTGAACCTCAACGGCGAGAAGATCATCGACCATCAACTCGACAAGAAAGGTGAAGGGAAAAATTCCGGCGTCAGCGACCGCCCTTCGGAAGGATACATTTCCCTGCAGGATCACGGGGAACCCAACAACCTTCATTTCCGCAATATCCGGATCAAGGAACTGTAAGATCGGGCTCTCCATGCGCCCTGTCTATCCAGTAGCTCCGGCACTATTATTCGTTGCGTCGTTTTGCTTCGCCGCCCCGCCCGAAAATTCTCCCCGGGTAACGGATACCGTACGGATTGTCCGAAAGACCGAACCCGCGGTCGCTGCAATCTTCAGTCAGGCGGAAGGCCGCCTCAGCATGGGAAGTGGGAGTGTCGTGCACAAGGACGGTTACGTCCTGACCAATGATCACGTCGTGGCCGGCATGGGAGGGGTCGTCCTGCTTAGGGATCATCAACTCCCTCTGGAGTACAAGATCATCGGGAGGATGCCGGAAAAGGACTTGTGCCTCCTGAAGGTTCAGGCACCCAAACCACTTACCGCCATCCGGCTCGGGCGGAGCAACGACCTGATGACAGGCGAACCCATCCTGTGTGCAGGCAACCCGGGTGGTCGGGGGATCGTATACTCGTCAGGCATCGTCAGCTCTCCCAACTTCATCCTCAGTGCCCCGAATGCTCTTGTCATGCGTTATTTCAGCGGGGACGTCCGCGACCGCTTCATCCAGTTTGATGCAGCCAGCAACCTGGGGAATTCAGGTGGCCCCCTGATCAATGCCTTGGGTGAGCAAGTCGGTGTGGTCTCGAACAAGAATCCCGAGGAGGAGAACATCAACTTTGCCATTCCGATCGACCGGGTACGGGAAAACCTCAACGAGCTCTTCGCTCCCGAGGTCCGCCGGGGAATTTTCACAGGCATTACCTTGAATCCGCTCTCGCAATCAGCAAAGGTCGCCCGGGTAGCGAAAAAATCACCCGCCGCGAAGCTCGGTCTCAAGCCCGGCGACGAGCTAAAAAGCGTGGACGGGAAGCCTCTGGGAAGCTGTCTTGATTGGTTCGCCCATTTACTGGGTCAGAAAGTTGGCAAAGAACTAAAATTGTCCGTATCCCAAGGAAAGAAAACAAAAGAGGTTACCCTCAAACTCACGGAACACCCCACCCCACTAACCCTTGAGATTGAAAACCCAAAGCCCGGCCTTCTTTTTGAAGTTTGCCACGGAACTTTCGAAAAAGCACCCGCAATGGAAAAACAAAAGGTCGTGAAGACCGGGGTAGCCCGGGCACTCGACGTCCTTGCAATGGGCACCCCCAAGACGGATGGTTTTGCGATCAAGTTGGAAGGTGCCCTCAAGATCCCCGAGCACGGCGTCTATCGGCTGATTCTCAACTCCGACGACGGAAGCATTCTACGGACGGGGAAAGACGTCATCGTGGACAACGACGGTCCCCACCCTGCCCAGGACGTCGGTTCGCTCCTTCGCCTGAAAAAAGGATTCCTGCCCATTCGGATCGATTACTTCGAGGCGACCGGTGACGCCGAGCTCAACCTCTTTATCGAAAATTCATCCGGTCAACGTTCCGACGCCGCCTCATTGTTCTTTCACGAGGACACGGCCAAGAAGACTCAGTAAACGACCAGCACGCCTTTCATCACGCGCCAGTGTCCCGGAAAGGTGCAAAGGAACGGATATCGGCCCGGTTCCTTTGGTGCGGTGAAATCGAGCGTTACCTTCTTGTTCGCATTTACTAGAGGGGTTGCCCAGATCACCTTGGCGGTATCGGGCACGAATCCCTTGGCATAGGCATCCGGGTCCTGGAGCATTTGGTCGGCCAGCAAACCGACCTCGTTCTCCGCTCCTGGACGGACAAGGACCAAGTTATGAATTTGATGATCCGGGTTGTCGAAAGCAACTTTGAGCTTCTGGCCGGCTCTTGCCCGGACCTCGCTTGGTGAAAAAGCTAGCTGGTTCGGCACAGCAAGGATACGGATCTCGCCCTCGCTCATCCCGTTCTCCTTGTCATAGGTCTTGGCCATTGCCTTGAGGGAAGCCTCGTCCTCGGAAACCTCAAGGTCCTCAAATGCATTGCCCAACGGATTGAACAAGTAAACCGGAGCATACCCCCGGGCTCCACGCCCTGGGACATACTTGGATTCGATCTGGTTCAGCCCGGGTTGAAGCTCGACCTGAACGTTCCAATCCGAACTCCACCAATTGGCCGAGGAAATAACCGGTACCCCGTTTAGGGAAACCTTAACGTAACTGTGCTTGATCGACAAAATGGCTCTCTTCTTTGCCGGAGAACTTACGAAGGTACGCATGGTGCCAAGGGAACCGGTTTTCGAACCGAAGACAAACGGGCGCTCGGGACTTTCCCCTTCCTTGAGCAACCAGTGGGCCAATTTTCCGGCCTCGGGTCTTTCCATCACCGGCACCTCCGGTCCCGTGCCCGAGTAAGCCCCGTAACTCGCATCCTGGAGGATCGTTTGAAGTGACTTGTCCCCTTCAACCTTTACCTGCCCCAAGATGGAGGCGTAGGCCGGATCCTTGCGCTGGAGGTGGGAAACGACGTGAATCACTTCCGTACGCACGCGCGGATGCTCGTCCTTGGCCATCTTGCCAAGAATGGCTTGGGGATTCTCCAATTGATCTGCCTGGAAACGGACCAAATGGGTGGCGGCCGCCCTGAGTCTGAAATCTTTTGATTTCAAAAGACGAGACAAAAGGGACTGTCTGACCTCCCCTTGGTCCTGCATAAGCCAAAGTGCCTCCAAGATGGACTCGTCCTTTTGGTTTTTATCCAACCATAAGTCGAGAACAGGAACGACCCCGGGAATATGCCTGAGCTTGCGACGGGCATGATCGCGGACGAGATCCTGAGGATGCTTGAGCAATTCAAGGAGTTCATCCGTTTGCGCACCCTCGATCTTGGGCCAATCATTGACCACCGGTTTGCCCTTGTAGGTAATCCGCCAAATGCGTCCGCATTGCGGATCCCAGCGCGGATCACGCATCGAGTTCTGGGCATGCCCGATGATTCGTGAGCAAAAATCGGACACGTACATGCCTCCGTCCAGCCCAAAGGCAATGTCTACGGGTCTGAACAATTGATCGGGAGAAGACAAGACGTCCAACCGGTCGCTCCCTTTGAAATATGCTCCATCGGCCCGGTGTTTGGAAATGGAAACGAAGCACTTCCTAAGCAAAACCGCCGAGGCCATGCCCTGCTGGTACTCATCCGGAAAGTTCGGGCTGGATATGACCGCGGCCGCCGAGCCTTTACCGTAGGCTATGCTGATGGCCCGCTTGAAAGGATGATAAACCCCGAAAGGGGTCCAGGGAATCGCATGACTATCCTGCACGAAACCGTCCCCGTACATTTGGAACAGGTTGCCCCACCGGTCCCAAGTGATCTTCCATGGATTGGGGGTCAGGGTTTGGTATTCCCGTTCGACGCTTCCCTTTCTAAGATCAAACCGGTAGGTCGTGGCATCTACCCCACGGGTTACCCCATGGGGCGTCTCTAGTTGGGAACGGTGAAAGACGCCGTCGCAAAACATGATGTTGCCCATCGGTCCCATCGCAATCATTCCGCCATGATGGGCATCGGTCACGTCGATTCCGCGCAAGATTTCCTTCCTGACGTCAGCCTTTCCGTCTCCATTGGTATCCTTCATGAACACAAGGCGCGGTTGATGGGAAATGATCACACCGTCCTTGTAGAAGGCCAGACCGTCAGGTACGTTCAACCGGTCGGCAAAGACCGTTGACTTGTCCGCCTTTCCATCACGGTCGGTATCCTCCAGCACGATAATTTTGTCATGCGGGACGTCCCCCGGAATAGTGCTAGGGAAAGAAGGCATGGTGACGACCCAAAGCCGGCCTCGTTCGTCAAAAGCGATCTGCTCGGGGTTGCGCAATTCGGGAAACTCCCTCTCGGAAGCAAACAGGTTCACCTCGTAGCCGTCCGCAACCTTGAAGTCCTCGAGCATTTTTTTCGGAGAAGGAAGATCTACCGGCTCCCTCCTGATCATTGGCTCAAGGGTCAAGGGACTTTTGTCGAAAGCGAGGGACGTGTCCCGGCACATGGCATGGGTGACCGCATCCGCTTTTGTAGCCAAGGCGTGGTAGCGGGGCATCTCGGCGTTATATTCGCGGGCCCGGCCACGCACCCCAAAATACAGGACCGTGTTCACGGGACGGACGATCGTTGCCACGAAACCGGCTTTGCGGGAAACCGCCCGGGAAATCTCATCGACCCGCTTTTTTGCCAGCTTGGCATGCACGGACTCCCCCAACAATTTTGCAGACAGGTGAGCGGAAACGATTGAATACCCGAACTCGTTCAAGTGAATCCCGTTATCCGTCAGCGGCTCGCGCTCCCGGGCATAGGCATCCAAGGTGGGAACGAAAAGATCGACGAACTCGACCTTTCTCTCTTTTGCCACCACTCTCATCGTATCAACGTATTTCCTGAGCTCGGCATTGTGCTTGCCGGTGTCCGGATAATGCGGATTGGGAAGCTTCTCCACTGCGATCGGAGAAAGCAGGACGACTTTGGCCTCCGGATGCCGTCTTTGCATTTCATTAAGGTATCCGTTCAAGTCGCCCTGAAACTCGTCCAACCCTGAATCCCCGCGAAACGATTCGTTCATCCCGAATCCCAGAACCACGAAATTAGCCGGCCACTCGGCCAGCAATTTCTTCAAGTGATTGACGTAACGTTCCGGTCGCAATCGGTATCCAACTTCATCCCCCGTCCATGCCAAGCTCCTGAATTCAAGTTTCTTGTCGGGATTAGCCAATTGCAAGCTAGCCTCGAATCTCCCGTCCTCCTGTAAGCGCTCGACAAAGGAATTTCCGTAAAGGAGGATCCTGTCACCCTTTTCGAATTGAAGTTGCGCATGGGCCTGAAAGGCCAACAAGCAAGACAAGGCGAAGAAGAGAATCCTGCTCATTGGAAAGTCTTCCCGCTTGGTGCAGATTGAGTCGACTATTTCTTCGCCTTGCGGATTTCCGCAATCTTGACCGGCTTTCCTCCACGCTTGGCAGACAAGTCGGCGGCAAAGATCAATTCATGTGTCTTGATTGCCTCGTCCAAGCTCGTCTTGGGCATGGGTTTACCCTTCTTCAGGGAATCGAAAAATGCCTCGAATTGAGCTTGATAGGGATGATCGGCCACGTCGCCCGAATCAGCCAACTTCATCGAGAGTTCGCTCCATTTCGTCTTGTCGAGTTCAAGAGAATTCGAGTGCAGCTTGTTATCCAGCAAAGTTCCCTCGCTGCCTACCAAATGGGTGTGAAAGTAGTAAGGCTGAAAACAATCCAAAACCGAAGCGGTCTTGCCTATGCGACCATCACGGAACTTGAGAATGGTCACGCAAGTGGTTGGGTATTCGTATTTCTTAAAGTACTTGTGCTTGGACTGGGTTGCATAGCTCGTAACCTCGGTCACTTCGCCACCCATCATTCCGATCAGCATGTCCAAGGCATGGCAACCAGCGGAGAGCAGGCTGCTTCCTCCCATGCTTTTCTTCACGTTCCAACGATACTGTCCGTACCATGGACCTACCCCGTGGTAATAATCAATCTCCCCATAATGGAGGTCGCCGAGCAAGCCCTTGTCGAGAATCGCCTGAGTTACGAGAAACTGATTGCAGTATCGAAGCTCGAAGCACACGCAAGTGCCGACTTTTGCCTTCTTGGCTGCCTTTTGCATGGCGTACACCTCACGGGCATTAAGAGCGAGGGGTTTCTCGATAATCAAGTGCTTGCCTGCCTCCGCCGCCTTAATGACCTGAGGGGCATGCTTGTTCGGGTAGCCCGTGACGTCGATGACGTCTATTTCATCGTCCGCCAACATATCCTCAAGTTTGCGGTAGGCCTTGATCGTACTTCCATGGCGGGCCGAAAGTTCCGCCTCGTCAAGCTTGCGGGACGAGCAAACGGCTGCGACCTCCCCTATTCCCGTTGCATTAATTGCGTCTGCATGGGCGGTGGCTGCCCATCCGTATCCTAAAATTCCGACTTTGTACTTTTTCATAAGGATCGTAAGTTGTGGGTTATTTCGCTCCGAGGCAAGCCGGTATAAACCCTTGAACCGGATCTTCGAAAACCCGGAGAGTCACGAAATGACCGCTCACAGACAACTCTCATCTTGCCTTTTTGTTCAGAAAGAGCAGATGGTTGCATTGAATAGTTGAAAAAGAAAAGGACAGAAAAGAGGTCGGACCAAGACGACGAACAACCATCGGATGATGAGTTTGCCATTTTATCGCCCAAGACGGAGTGGTTCTCCTTGGCCTTGTGCTCCTGCCTCTTCCTGATCGCCCCCCTTTATTACTTAAGCCTTACCGCAAAAGGAAACTGGAACGAAAAAGCTCCACCCCTGCTCGAATCGATCGCCCGCAAGATCTTTTCCTTTCCGCTACAGGGCATGGAGGACTTCATCCCCGTCCGGACGGTCAATGCAGAATACAAACTTGTTGCCTTTCTTGCCTTCGCATCAGTCGTGAGTGGAATTGTTCTTTGCGCGTTGCACCTGAAAAAACGTCTTCTTTGCATCCCAAAGCCTTTGCTTCTTTTTGCCGGATTGTTTCTCGGGAGCGTATTTTTGTCTTCGGTTTTCGCCCATAATTCCCAACGGGCCTGGGTTTCTTCCTTGCTTTGGCATTTCGTCCCCGTTCTTTTCGCTTTTTCTTTGGCTCACGTTCATTGGACAAGAAGAAAAATCGTATTTTGCCTAAGCAGCCTGCTAGCCGGCGGAATCGTTTCGTCTCTCATCGTAATGGATCAGCACTATCAATGGACTGATTGGAGTCACGGACTACCAAGAGAGGGATTGGGAGGATTGATCTACAACCAGAATTTTGCCGCCGAATACCATGCTCCTCTTCTCACTATAGTGCTTGGCCTTATTTTTTACATTCGTTCCATCGGGTTAAGAATAGCTCTGGGACTTGCTCTTGCTTTCGTTTTTTTGCCTGCCCTATCCCTCTCCCTCGCCCGGGGGGCTTGGGTGGGATTGATGGGAGGTTGCGGTATCACGCTGACCTTGTTTTTGGTCACTTGGTTTTTCGGGCGAAAGAGAAACCCCGGGAATTCAATCCCTACCGAATCCTCAACAAAAACGCCTTCCCGGGTGCCCGGGAAAGAGCTCATTGCGAAGGCAGACGTCAAATCTGCACGGAAGATCGCTGATTCTTGCTTTGCCACTTTCATTCCCCCCGGAGCCCTGCTCGCACTGGCTCTTGCTTTACCACTTTACATTTACACCTCCAGTTATTGGAAAAAGGATGCGCTTTCTCCATCTGCACCTTCACGAGCCAATACGGTTTCCGCCGAAACCCAAGAACTTCAAAGTATTGTCAGCTTGGCAAAGTCAGAAAACGGGGAAAGGAAGCAAGTTGGAGAAAGAAGGTTAAATCTTTGGCAAGACGCTCTGCTTTCCTGCCTTTCCACTGATATTCTGCTAGGAAAAGGAACGGATCACTACGAACTTCATTTTCATGAGAGTGCCAAATTGTCAGATCAAACGACGGGTGGAACGCTCGTGCGCTTCGTTCACAATGATTTCATCCAAACTCTTTACGAAAACGGACTGATCGGCCTGATCGGTTTCCTTGGAATCTGGGGATGGGCAATTTGGCGAGGGTTACTTTCCTGCCTGGCACGGGCCAATGAGTCAGACGTTAATGGCCTCGGACTTAGGCTCGGGCTTATTTCGGCCTCACTTGTTTTTCTTGGAGAAGCTTTCTTTGAATTCCCCACCCGCTCACCCTGTGCCCTCATGGTCGGTTGGACGACTTTCGGTATCCTCCTTGGCATTTTGCTTCAGGAAAAAACTTCCTCTGACGGATCATCCGGGAAAAGCATCTTCCGACAAGGGCCAAGGCTCAACCTTGCCCTCGGGGGTCTCGGGGTACTGATCATTCCCTACGGATGCCTATTGGCAAAAGACCTTTTTTGGACCAATGTCTATCATGTTCAAGGCCGAGTTGCCGGGGACTACGGGGAAAAGGACAAGAGTCTGGCATTCCACCAAAAGGCAATTTCCTACGCACCCTGGGAACATCATTCCAGGAAGTTCGAGTGTTATTACTTGCTCACGCATCTCAAACGCATTCCTCAAGCACAAGCCGCCATAGCGGAAACCCTACGGGTTCACCCGGGTTGTCTGGTTGCGCACCAAAACAAGATCGCCGTCTACCTTAACATCGGAAAGGGAACCGAGGCCCGACAAGCATACTTCGACATGAAAAAGGCCGCCCCTTATCATGGGTTCACCAAAATCGAGGGAAAACGTTTCCAATCAGGCAAATAACGACAAGATCAAGGATGAACTTGAACTAGTGGGGATTTTAACGTTATATTGAAAGTCTTTTTCTCAAAATAGTCATCATCATGATCACAAAACTACCCGCTCACACTTCTCTGGCTTCGAGACTTTCGACCTTCTTGGCACGAATGACAACCACCGCATTGTGCGTCAGTTTCGGTGCCCTTCATGCCTACGCCGCCAACTCGATCACGATTCAGTCACCGACCGGTGGATCAAACGTCACGGCAAGCAATGACAACTTGACTGTCCAGGTGACCTACGCATCAGGGGGAGGGGGATACCAAACCCCGACTTGGGCATACCGCATCGATTCCGGATTCCCCGGGTACGGCAGCCCGCATGGAGGAACTCAGATTTCGGGAACAACTACTGCATCGGATTTCCTCAACGGCCAACCGAACGGAATGCGCCAAGTTTACGTTGCCCTTCTTGATCAAAACGGCAACCTACACAATTTGCCGACCAAGGCCCACGTTCAGGTCAATTACCAATCAAGTGGTGGCGGAAACCAGTCCGGAGGCGGAGGCTATCAGTCCGGAGGCGGAGGCTATCAGTCCGGAGGCGGAGGCTATCAGTCCGGAGGCGGAGGCTATCAGTCCGGAGGCGGAGGCTTCAGCTACACGGGTCCTTATCAATTCCCTACGGGCAACTTCAAAACCGACACTCGGAATGCCCTCTTTGATGATTTCATCGAGTTCAAAGGATTGCAATCGATAGGTAAGCTCAAACACGATTACAATACTTCAACCTACTTCAACCAAAGCATTGACACACTGATCAACCAACTCATCTCGCTACCCATCCCGCCATCCACATCCAGGGGTGATGCAGTGGATGCTTGGATTGCGGCAAACTTCGGTCAATCCGACCACTTCGATCATCACAAGACGATGCAATCCTTCAACTACGCCATAGTTGCAAACGTAGACCTCAACAAATCTTCCGAGCTCAAGGCATTGGCCGCCAATCATGGTTCGATTTACTTTCAGGTTTATGTGGACCAAAATGTCACCGCTTCCGGAAAACTGCAAAGTCATTCCATATGGGCCTTGTCCATCGAGAATGGAGACAACAACCGTTCCAACCTCATTGTCGACATGGCAGGAAAGACTTACAATGGAGATTTCGACAGTTATTGGTTCAATACCCACGGAATCGAAACCTGGAACAGCACCCATTGGCATGAGACCAGTTACTCCACAAGTTCCGCAGGCATTGACTCTCTTCTCCTTGCCCATCCCGTGATTCATGACCCCACTGCCGAAGTTCACACCATCAAGCCTTTTGATTTCATATCAGATGGACAAGTCGACTTGAAAAGACCTTCCGCCTTGAGCGTTTTGGCTAAAAGTCACAAGCGGATATATTTCCAGCAGTATTTTTTCCCGGAAACTACTCTTAACCAGAGTACCTCAACCAGTCAGCAACCAGCTGCCTTTGATCCGCTTGACCTCGTCGCAGGTCAAGAAAGGGATCAAGGAATTTACCAATCGGGTACAGGTGGATACCAGTCGGGTGCCGGTGGATACCAAACTCCCGGAATGGCTTACCAGTCCTCAGGCGGTGGCTTTGTCCCCTACACGGGACCTTATGTCAGTCCAACCTACGATTTCAAAATCGACACTCGGAATGCCCTATTCGATGACCACATTGAGAACAAGGGCTTGAGTTCCGTAACCAAGCTCATCGCGGATTACAACACAACCAAGGCCTTCAACGACAGTATATATGCCTTGGTGGCTCAAATTCAACCGTTGGCAACGCCACCGTCCACTGCAAGGGGTGACGCCGTTGACCAATGGATCAAAACCAGTTTTGACCAAGTCAAGGATCTCGACCCCAATCATGAACCAGCCTTTGCCTGGGCTCTTTCGATCGAGGACGCCGAGGGGAACAAGAGTGACCTCGTTGTGGATATGTTTGGCAAGGTATACAATGCCAATTTCGAAAGCTATTGGTTGGCCGTATACGGTGTCCCTACTCATAACGATCCCAATTGGAACGAGATCGAGTATGACGCAACGACCGAAGGAATAGCCAAACTCTACCAGGAACATCCTTTCATCGATCCTGGAATCGTTATGGAAAACCTTCATAAGCTTGCCGTTTTGGAAACCAACAATCCGCAAGTTCAAGGTAACGTCATCCAACTGAGTGGTTCCCTCCTCGAAACCAATGGATCCGACATCATGCGGATCGGGTTCCTCGTTTCCTCACAAGGTCACCCCTTCATGGACGACCCCCATTCCCAACTCGTCTTGGCTACTACCCAAAACAATATGATCTCGGCAAGCCATACCGTTTCCGGTGGAGGCACTTATTATGTCCGTGCCTTCTCCGAGACCAAGGGAGGCATTTCCGAGGGGCCTGTTCGAAAGATTGAGATCTTCCTCGATTCTCATTCAGGCAACGACCCACAAGTCAAAGCTCTTTCCCTGATCAAGGAGGGGACCAAACAAATGCCCGGCGGTTGGAGAGAAAGCAGTTGGTTCGGTCTTTACCTCGATCATGGAAACGGGTGGATTTACCATCAGATCCACGGGTACCTATACTTGTCGGCAGATGGAAACGATGGCATATGGGCCTACGATCAGGAACGGGGCTGGTTTTGGTCTACCAAAGAATTTTACCCCTTTGTATATCAAGCAGACAAAGCTACCTGGCTGTACATGTTGGGAGTCAACAACGGCAAAGCCGTCTTTTTCAATTACGCAACCAATCTGGTTGAGCATTAAAGAGTACCTTTTTCCAAAGTTCGTCGGAGACGCTGATGAGATGCAAATGTCGGCTTGCAATATCCTCTTTTGGACAAAAAGATTGCAAAAGCTTTGAATTCGCCTTTGACCCATTTATCTAAGATCTTTTGCCGACCCCTTGTCAAAAGAAGTCTTTGCCTCACTCTGTTGATTTGCCTCTTCGCAATTGACTCGCTCTATCTGCATGGAGGGCCGCCTCCTTCCTTAAAGGATTTCCATGGACTTAAGCTCAATTTTTTTCATGAGGAAACCGGGAGACGGTTTTTGAAGGTGAGTTACAAAGACGCGGTCTCCGAAAACAAAAAATTCGGATTCCTCACGATGAATCTCGCTTTCCTCAAGATCAAGGATCTCGGGATCGAGATGGATGCCAGGTATATCGACTGTGCGAAAATTTCATCTCTCTTCGAGAAAGTGTCTACACAACGAGGCATCCGATACGCTGTGGCCGAACCCATCAACTTGACCGTCAAGACTCCGAATTCCCAAATTAGGATAACCGGCGACAAGGGAAAATTCTCGACGGACGGAACCCTGAACATTTTAGGAAATGTATGCATGACTGCAGGGGAAACCGAAATTCGAACCTCGAAGCTCTCGCTCTCGACTGATGAAGAAAACAACTCGATCGTCCTTTCCCCCGTAGGCGGAACCGACATGGTCAGCATACCACTTGGGAACTTGGAAACAACTTCTTCCGCACTTCGCAGACACCCCGCTTTGGAAAAACAAAGCTCACCCGGAATACGACAATGAAAGAGAATATAAAAACAAAAGGACTTTGGAATTACGGTTTCAAACTGGGTTCAATAGTAATCGGAACTTTCATGATGTCGCACCTTTGGCTCAAGGCAGTCGGTTTAACGAACGAGAACGCACTTACCCTGAACTGGGAGAATTACGATGACTTCAATGACAATTCTCTAGATGCCTCGAAATGGGACTTCGCCAGTTGGGATGGAGGCAACCTGCCGATTGTGTCCAACGGCAAATTGGCTTTTTCCGGAAAGACTGTTTCCGGATGGAATCAATCCATTGTTACCCAAGCGATGCTGGCGGCCAATTCCAATGCGGCATCCATGCTTGCAGTAGGGTCTGAACCGCACAGCGTCCTGGAGTTCAAGGATTCTAATTCGCTGAAAGGTATCGAGCTTACGCTTAGCTTGCCTTCGGGGGTTCCTCAGAAAATGGGTTTCGGGTTATACGCCATTAATTACGCGGCACATTTCAATGCGACCACTGAGGCGGTGGCAGAGGCGGCAATTCGGTTCGATATCGATCTTTGGTACAATTCCAGCAATCCCGAAATAGAGTTTCAAGTAAAGGATCCACAAACCGGAGTGGAGACGGACGTCAAAGTTCCTATTCAATTCGATCAATCCTATCGAGTGGGTTTTGTTCGTGATGAAACTACGATCAAATTTTATTTGAACGATGAGCTAAAGGTTGAATTCCCCTATCAAAACGTTGGCGAAACCTTCATGATTCGTGCAATGAATGAAAATGACCAGTCCTTCACTACCTATGTCGACAATGTGCGCGTCTTGCGGAACGAACAAGGTACCGGATCAGAGGAAGATGACGAAAAGGAAATTTCGGAATTATACAAGAGATTGACCGAGGAGGTGGCTCAAGAAGAAAACGATTCCAGAGCGTCTCTCCTGAAGGGCATTCATTCACTTCTGCAAATTTTCGAATCCGATGAAGTCAACAGCCTCAAGGATTTTGTCGTCCAGCTTGGCGTCGAGTCATCCATTCGGAAATTCTCCTTAACCGACCTTCCCCTTGAAGAAGATTATGCCTTCGAGCTCAACCGGAACTTCAATTCAGCAAAGTTGGCCGAGTTGCTCGAGGATGGGATCATTCCCTCGCTTGTGGAAACCGAATCTTTCTTCGCTCAGATTCCCGTGAGCAGCGTGATTATTCTCGAACCGGAATTCACAGGTGCTGAGGAAACCATCACCGTTGACTATGCCGACGTCCTTGTCCTTAGATCGATGGTGAAGGTCTTATCTGCATTGGCTAGCATGCAAACTGCATATGATTGGGGACTGAATGCGGGGTTTGCGGAGGATCAGGATGAAGATGATGCCAATTCCACGATGCAAACCTTTCGCACCCATAACCCGAACTTGTTGGGCATACGCAACAAAGAACAACTTGCAAAAGCCCGACAATTCCTGGAAGACGGAATCGCTCTCTACCAGATTGCATCCCCTATCCTCACCGATGGGTCCAGACTCGGATACGAAGGCCAACCTTTTCCGGACAGGCTTTTCGTCATTGATAACGATTCTCAGGAAGACGAACGCGAATTCAGGGAAGACTTGGATGATCTACTCGACGCACTCTACGAGCCCTACCATCTCAGCTCCGGTGACGAAGGCAATAGCGGGCCGGTTTCGCCACAATACGGTTATTATTTCGAGGACAGGGACTTGGCCGGACACATTGGCATAATCGACCTGAATCAATTCTTCGAGGGCAAGGTCGATCTCGCTCAAATCCTACCCGATTCCTCCGGGGACCGGCTTGAGACCTATCAATTCAGGGATCCTACTTTGGGCGGGCTCTTCCCAAGGCTTAACCCGAAAAGACTTTCTACCATTTTGTTCGAGGAAGACTTGGTGGCAGACCAGAAACCACACCCTCACGACACCCTGACGGAGGCCCTCACTCACTTCGACCCCAATGCATACCTCGCTCTGAACCAAGACATCAAAGCACAACACGGTGCCAATTCCGGCACTGCATTGGAACACTTCAAGAATTTTGGATTCTGGGAAAACAGGAGGTATTTTTTCTGGCCCTTCGAAAGCGTTGATTTCCCAATCAGCCTAACGGAACCTACGGTCGTCAATGGACAAGTGGTCTTGCTCAACGGGCGTTTACTGGGTACTGGCGGATCCAATTCCGTAAGAGTCGGGTTCGTTATCTCCTCCGAAGGTTTGCTCCCCCGCTATGACTTGGGATGGGAAGTTTATCAAGCGGCATTGAACACCCAAAATGGATTTTCCCACGCCTATCAACCGATGAAAAGCAATACCACTTATTATTATCGCGCCTATGCTGAAAACGAAGCGGGCCGCTGGTTCGGTTCGGTCAAGAGATTCAAGTCCGCTCAGCTTCAAGCCGATCAAAATTCCTTATTCGGACAAGCCCGCTCCATCGGGAACGGTTGGTATGAGAGCCCGTGGTTCGGTATTCTCAATTTACCGGTTAACGGCTGGTCTTATCATTTCGATCTTGGTTGGATCTATTTGCCTGAAACCAACCAAGACGGAATCTGGATGTGGTCGGACCGGCTCAAAGGTTGGACTTGGACCAAATCGGGCGTGTGGCCCTATCTTTGGGAACACAACCGTGCAAACTGGCTATATTTCAAGAAGGTAGTGAGTCAAACGCACTTCTTCAATTTCTCTTCCGGTTCCTACGAATAGTCGTTTGTCGATATTTCGTTAGCATTTGGATTGTCCCTGACTGCCGGGTACTCGAATCATGAGAATCTACGGCATACAGGCGGATCTGCAGTGGCAGGACAAAGATGCGAACTTCACGAAAATTCGTTTCTTGTTGGATAACAAAAGGATCCAAGCGGAATCCTTGATCGTTTTACCCGAGACCTTTTCTACGGGTTTCAGCATGAACCTGAAGGTAACCACAATGAACGAACCCAAGCAGACCGAATCGTTCTTGTCCCGGTTGGCACAAGACAAGAAATGTTGGGTGACGGGCGGATTGATCGAACCAACCGCAGATAGTCAAAAAGGGATCAACCGCTCAATCACCTTTGCACCAGATGGTGAAAAACTCGCTGGTTATGGAAAAATTCAACCCGCCGCCGTTTATCGGGAAGATGAATTCCACGAACCGGGTGACCGGGTCGAAGTCTTTCCACTCGGTGATTTCCAAGCCTGTCCGCTCGTCTGTTATGACTTGCGCTTCCCCGAGCTCTTTCGCATCGGCATGCAAAAAGAAGCAAACCTTTTCATCGTCATTGCCTGCTGGCCGAAAATCCGGATAGCACACTGGGTCACCCTATTAAAGGCACGGGCCATCGAGAATCTGTCCTATGTCATTGGCATCAACCGCGTGGGCTCCGATCCCAACCTTGTATATGGAGGAAGATCCCTGATCATCGATCCAAAGGGAGAAGTTTTGACTGATGGCGGGAAAGAAGAAACTGTTCTTGAAGTGGAAATTGATCCAAAACTCGTCGGACAATGGCGGGAGGAATTCCCGGCCCTCAAGCACGCCAGAACGGAATTTCTTCCACCGGAAAATAGTGCTTAGAGAAAATCGTCCAAATCTCAATATTTTCGTTACGAGTTGCCCTTCCTTGGCACCTTAATGTTTATATTTGTCATTAAGTGCGTTTTCACATACATATAACTCGAAGTACATGGAATCATGAAGATTACACTCTGGCTTCTTGTATCATTGCCCATCAATGACTTAAGATGAATACATACCATAATTCATTTCGTACTTGGCTATTGCCGATCCTTTTTTGCTCCCTTTGTGGAAATCTCGCTGCCCAACAATGGCTAACCGTAAGAGATGGCAATACAAGCTCGCCTTATTATACTTTCAAGACCCCTGAGCATGCTCCCATAGATATCTCAACCTACGACTTTCAGCGTGGACAATCCTATGCTTTCCTACCTCAGGGACTTTCCACCACCAACCCCTTCATGATCGGGGAACACAATGGCGATATGAATTCATCGCTTATTTCTGTTGTTGGCGGAGGCACTCCGACCCCCCTCGTCAATAATACCAGCAACCTCATGGTAACCATTCCCAGCAACTACAGCGGGGACTTGGTTTATTTCTCAACAACCAACACCTCCTTTCAATACCACCTGAAAATCGTAAATCCTCCAGGTGGAAACTACCAGTCTGCCGGTGGTTCCTACCAACCGGTATATGACCTTAATGCGAGCCATCTCACTAATCTCTCGGTTCACATCAATCAGTCCTTCGCGGGAAAATATTCATTCTTCAACAGAACCAACTCTTCCGGTTCTCCCGAGATCAGACTGGAATTGATGGAAGTGGCAAACGGGCAATGGCAACCCCGAGCAATCTCCAGCAGCCTTTACTATGTCGCGAAGCCCGATCTCTTTCCCACGGTTCCCGATATCTACGATTATCTCACCTCAATTAATCTGGGCCCTGTAAACGGGTATAAACCACCCGGTGTCGCCTATCAAAGTTCCGGCGGGGGCAATCAGTCCGGGGGAAGCGCAAACAATACTCCCCAGTACGAAACGCAGCCAACTCTCATGGTCGATCAATCGAACTTTAACACTGGAATCCCTTACCCAGAAACTGGTGTAACGTGGTATCAAAGCTTTACCGCTGACAGTCCGTCCAAATTGCAAAAATTTGCATTCGTGACGAACGGAGCTTTTACAGCCTCGGCCACCGTCAAAATCAGAGAAGGCGAAGGCATCGCCGGGAACATTCTTCATACAGGAACATGGACCGGAATTGGAAACAACACCAATAACTACAACGAATACGTAATCGATAACGATGTCGTGTTAATTCAGGGACAAAAATATACCATACAATTGGAAAATCAGACTGCTGGCGGCTTTTTGGGATACGATACAAATCAGTATAATGGCGGCAAGTTCCATTATTCCGGTTATGGGGATTATGGCGATTTGAAGATGAAGATCTGGGTTTTAATGCAAACTCAGCCTGCAGGCGGTACGATCGCGATCACCGCACCAAGCAACGGGTCGAACGCCGAACCGAATACCGACCTTACGGTTGCCGTACAGTACGCTTCTGGCTCAGGCGGGTACCAAACTCCGACCTGGGCATACCGCATCGACTCCGGTTTCCCCGCTTACGGTAGCCCGCATGGAGGAACTCAAATTACCGGAGTGACCACGGCAAACGACTTCCTCAACGGACAACCCAACGGAATGCGGCAAGTCAACGTAGCACTCCTAGACCAGGCGGGCAACCTGCACAACCCTCCCATCGTCCAGACCCTTTCGGTCAACTATCAGTCAGGTGGAGGAGGTTATCAAACAGGTGGCGGTGGATACCAATCACCAGGGAATGGCTATCAAACTCCGGGCAACGGTTACCAGACGCCGGGCAACGGCTATCAAACTCCAGGGAATGGCTATCAAACTCCGGGGAATGGTTACCAAACTCCAGGGAATGGCTATCAAACTCCGGGCAACGGTTACCAGACGCCGGGCAACGGCTATCAAACTCCAGGGAATGGCTATCAAACTCCGGGCAACGGTTACCAGACGCCGGGCAACGGTTACCAATCACCAGGGAATGGCTATCAAACTCCGGGGAATGGTTACCAGACGCCGGGCAACGGTTACCAATCACCAGGGAATGGCTATCAAACTCCGGGGAATGGCTATCAAACTCCGGGGAATGGCCAAAAACCATTGGAATTGGTCAATCAAATCAGTCAAGTTCGGACGGTGAGTCATCAAATCCTTCCAAGCGCTATTCTGATAACCGGAGAACTGCTTGATCAAAACGCATCTGCCATCCACATGATCGAAGTGGGTTTTTTCGTTTCCCCAAGCATGCAGTTGTCCCTGAATGATTCGTTAACACAGAAAGTTTCCGCCGTAAGAAAAGGCTCCGGTATTTTCAGCACAAACATTGCCACGGGTAATCATCAAGTTCTTTATTTCAGAGCTTACGCACAAACACCCCAGCAAACCACCTTGGGCAACATTCGAAAAATTTCAATTGAAGGGAAGCTTAACCAAGAAAACCAACGCCCCCAGCAGGAAGCCCTTTCGATTCTTGCGGCCGATTCGGTTGAGGAAGACGGTGGGTGGATACGAAATCCTTGGTTCGGCCGTTACAAAGATTTCAACAATGGTTGGATCTATCACTTTGTCCACGGATGGTTGTATCTTGCTTCCGACAACTTCAATGGCGTTTGGGCATGGTCCGAATCGAGAGGCTGGGTTTGGTCAAAGAAAGGAGTATACCCCTTTCTTTACCAATCCAATATGGGGAATTGGATTTATCTCCTTACCAACGAAAAGGGTGAAGTTCGTTACTACAATTACTCGACCAATTTACTTGAAGATGTGCTGCCCTAACCACACCCCAAATGGGGCAAAGCGAGAGTACGGAAGTTAGCTTAAAAATGAGTCCTGCCCCACCCTACTCCGTCGACCAAAGTGACTTGGGTAAATTGATCTTCGTTAGAATGCGGTCGAGTTTCTGAAGTTCGTCAGCGGTAAAGTCAGTCTGCATGACGGACTGTGCGTTCTCGAGGATTTGAGAAGCTGAACTGGCTCCGATGAGGGCACTGGTCACCCGCTTATCACGCAAGACCCATGATAGAGCCATCTGAGCCAGTGTCTGCCCTCTCTCACTGGCATGATCGTTCAATTCGCGGATAACCCGAATATTTTGTTCGCTTACCTCGTTTTTGCGCAAAGGTGAATTATCAAGAGATGCCCGGGAATCCTTGGGGATTTCATTCAAATATTTGTCGGTGAGCAAACCCTGAAAAAGTGGGCAGAAAGCAATTATGCCCAAGCCCAATTCTTCACAGACATCAGTCAATCCGTCTTCAATCCATCGATTGAGCATGGAATAATTCGGTTGATGAATGACCAAAGGAGCAAAAGATCTGTCGTTGCATATGTCAAAGGCTTCTCGGGTTAATGGAGCCGAGTAACTGCTTATGCCGGCGTAAAGGGCTTTGCCTTGGTTAACCGCCGTATCCAAAGCCCCCATGGTTTCGTCCAAGGGTGTATCCGGGTCAAAACGATGAGAATAGAAGAAGTCGAAGTAATCGACCTTCGTACGCTTGAGCGATTGATCCAAGCTCGCCAAAAGATACTTGCGGGAACCCCATTCTCCATAGGGTCCGGGCCACATGTCGTATCCCGCCTTGCTCGTGATAAGGATTTCGTCTCGGGGAAGATCCTTGAGAATTGTGCCCACATTTTCCTCTGCGGAACCGTAGGGCGGGCCATAATTGTTGGCCAAATCGAAATGCGTAATCCCTGCATCGAAAGCCGCATAGATCATTTCCCGCTGAGTTTTGGTCGGTGCTTCGCCTCCGAAATTATGCCAACAGCCAAGGGTGATCGCAGGAAGTTTTACTCCCCATCGACCGCATTTGCGGTACGGCATGCGCCCATCGTATCTAGTCGGGTTCGGATTGTATTCGCTCATTGCACACAGGATAAGAAACAACTTCCCGCTCTCGTCAAGCAGAGAGAGGGGAAAGGTGGCAAGTAAACGGACTAGGAATCGGCCTCCACTGATTCTCCCTCCTCAGCGGCAACGGCATCCTCCTCGTTTTCGGAAAGTTGGTCACCGAGGTATTCCCGGACGCTCAAGTCACCCACGAAAGAAACTCCGTCGCGGCGTTCCACAACATGATATCGCTCCACATACTTTTGCACCACATGTATCTTGGCGTCCAAAGGTTGAACGATAAGCAACTGGAGATGAAACTCCTTGAACAAATCGAGGAGGAACTGAGAAAACTCGTCATCGGTCTTGCTGAACATTTCGTCGACCGCAACCAAGCGGAAGGTTTCGGTCTGCTTGCCGCCTACGTCAATTCCATACTGATAGGCTATCGCGGTAGCTAAGATTGTCGAGGCAAGGCGGTTCTTCTCGCCTCCCGACTTACCGGCTGCTCCACTGTAGCTTTGTCGCAAAGTGTCCTCGTCTTTGTAAAATTCGTCCGCCCGGAAACGAAACCAATTTCGGACATCGATCACCCGTTCCGTCCAATTGGAATCCTGTTCGAGTTCGCTTAAAAACTGTTCGACTCGATGGTAACGTTCACGGCGGCGTTCATCCTCGTCGTCGGCCTCCAAGTCTCCTTCCAAGGCATGCCTGCGCAGTTTCTTGAAACGGCGTACCCCATCGTCTCCGGCATCCTCGAACTTCAGTTGAATATAGGTCTCCTCCTTACGATCGAAAGTGACTCGGGAAAGATGCTCGTTCAACTCGTTGATGCGCTTGCGGATGCGATCCCGGTGAGATTCAAGAGCCTCGCTGAATCCGGAAACTTCCTCGGGAACCTGAACGCGCAAAAGTTCCTCGAAACGATCCCGGTTCTTGGCCAAATCTTCGTCCTCGATTTGTCTGCGTATTTCCTCAAAAGACGAATAGGTCGCATGGTTGTATCCTTCCTCCAAATCCAAGGTCAATTCATCACGGAAAGCCTGGTTGCGGGCATCGGCGATAAAACGCTGCATGGCCGCGACGTTCTTATCCCGGAATTTGTCCAAGCCCGATTCGAGTTTTTGAATTCGGCTATCAATTTTGTGGGTCGCAATGCGGGCGGCTTCTTCGATCTGATCGGGTTCTTCCGGCGGCTCGCCAAACTCTTTTTCGATATCGTCGAAAAGAACTTTCAGTCGTTCTTCCGCCTGCTCCAGCTCCTCTTCGGTAAGTTCCTCGCTGTCGTCATCAGGGGCGAGGAATTCCTCTTTTGACTTCTTGAGCAATGACTTAAGGGAGGCGATGCGGGATTCGTTTCGTTCGGCTCGAGCCTCAACCCCACCGATTCTTTGCAGAACCTCATCTCGGGTTGCCTGGGATTCTTCAAGCTTTTGCTCGGCGGCATCACGATCTTCCTTGAGTTTCTTCAAAACATTGGATCCCCCTACGATTACGCGTTCTTCCTCTTCCAAATCTGCAATCCGCGTGGCCAATCCGACGTGATCGACATCGGCAAATTCATTGGCGCAGGCTTGCAATTGGGCTCCGGAACGCACCTTGGTGCGCAAGGCCAATCTTTCACTCTCGGCTTCCCGTAGGGCTCTGCCGGACTGATCGACTTCTTCACGCCATTTGGTCAAAGAATCGTCCAAAGTCTTTTGCTTGACGGAGACATCCCAACCCATGACCCAAGTGCTCGCATCTTCGAGAAAAAATGTGTCGTCCTTTTCGCGTAACAGGCCATTGCTCTTGACCAAGCCATCCAAGGTCAGAGCGTTCTTGGACTTGGCAAAGGACGCATCGCGTTTTTCCTTGCAAAGGTGGGGAAAGCACTCGGCCAAAGCCGACCTCAACCAAACTTGACGAATTTCCTCCATTTCCGGACGGATTGAAAGCTTCGCCGCCAATGAATCATCGTGCAGTTTGGGTTCCTTGGGGTCCGGATGTGGGCAAACGAAGGCCAAACGGTCACCAAGATGATTTTCCTCCAAGTAAGCCTCGGCGTCCTTCGCCAATTTCTGAGATACGACGATGGTGAGGGAAAAAGGCCTGAGCAAACGCTCGATTGGCCCTTTCCACTTATCCTCATCGGGAACGACCTGAACGAGTTCGCCGACAAAAGGCAACTCTGCGTCATCCCTGTCCAAATGAGTCGCCAAGGCGTTTCGCAAACGAGCAAGCTCATGAGGGATGTTCGAATTGGCTTCCAGTAAAAAACTTCTCTCGTTTTCCAGAGATTCGACTCGTTCGTCCCCCTTGCGCAGGAGGTAGGAAATTTCCGGAATCTTCTCATCCAATTCGGAGACATTGGCTTCGAGTCGCGGCAATTGAGTATCAAGTTCCCTGCGCAAGGTCAGAAAGTCCTCCTCTTCCTTGACCGTCGCCCCTTTTTCCCAGAAAGAAAGATGACGCTCGAAGACGGCCGCCCGTTTGGTGACAACCTCCCGCTTGTCGCGCAAGCGATCCATTTCGGCACCAACTTGCTCGAGCCTTCTGTTCTCGTCACTGTCGGACAGAGCCCGTTCCAAATGATTGAGCTTTTCCCTCAAACGGTCGACCTCGAGCCGTGAACTCTTGAGACGGGCCCGTTCGGCTTCCTCCTGATGCTTGAGTTCATCAACCCAGTCGATTCTCTGGTCCAGTTCGGACTGAGCGAAAAAAGGTTCCGTCGCTTTATGCAGATCCTCGGCATGATCACGTTCCTTGGAACCCTCGAGAAAGGAATCGTGCGTATCTTTGATCTCCTCCAGTTGCTCGAGTTGATAAGCAGCCGTCTCGATACGGCGGTGGGTACTGCGCAGATCATCGAAACGCTCCTGCAAAGCAAGTAACTTTTCTTTGGATCCACCGTCGTCTAGCATGTGTTCGCGAATGAACTGGGTGAGATCCTTGACATCTTTGATACAGACCGCCTGATTGAAAATGGACATGGGGGACCGGCTTCCCAAATCGGTGTCCATGAAAAGCATCGACTCGAATTTCTTGTGATAAGCCGTAAAGGAATCAAAGGTAATCAATCCCCGTTCCTTGATGATCCTTCTGATATTGTCCACGTCGCCGAGATCGTTGAAATCGTCCTCGATGGAAAGCTTTCTTTTCTCGACCAAGTAAATCTTTTCAACTTTGCCACTTGGCAAGCACCACAAAACCTGGGCGACCGAAACATCGGTCTTGTACGCCTCGTTGTAGAACCAGGCAATCAACACGGTATACGATTCACCGGGCTTGCGGAGCGTTTCCTTTCGTCCCTGTCCAGTCGTTGCGTCATGAATCTCGGAATAGGCCCCGAGGACATAGTCGCGCTCGTTTCTTTCCCGACTTCCCGCTTGACTTGAAGCAACATTGTAGTTGCGGACGCGGTTGGGCACAAGAAGGGTAAGGAGGGCGTCGACAATGGTTGACTTGCCGGACCCATTCCGTCCAGTGACCATGGAAGTCCTTCCGTCGGGTCGCATGGAATACACTTCGTTGTGAAAGGTTCCCCAATTCAAAAGGGACAATTCGTGCAGGCGGTAACCCGCGGTTGATTTGTCCGGCGAAAATTCTAATTCAAGTTGAGATTCAAGCATCTTCTTCCTCCATTTCATCGTCTATTTCCGGCAGGCGCCTTTTGATTTGGTCGCGAACTTCGGCCAACTTTTCAGGGGGCAATTTTGCCTTAATGATCCGTTCTACTCGATAAAGCCCCTCGTCCCGGTCACGAACCTTTTTTAAGATTCCCCACTCTTCGAACTTGGTGACCAGAGAGGAAATTTGGCGATGAATTTTCTTTTCGTCATGTAGTTCCGGGTAATAAGAAACCATCATTTCCCGCAAATCCAACGCTGATCTGTACAAATGATCGCCTTCCTCTTGGCTCTGTTCGAAGCGCATGAGTTCCTCACGCAAAAGAACCATGAAGATCGTTTGATGATAGGTCAGGCGAGTACGGCGAAGAACCCTCGGGAGTGGAGAAGTCTGAGCGTCGTCCCAAGCCTCGCTACTTTCTTCCTCCTCCTCGCATTGTCTGATAAAGGCATAACCGGCATTGTCGTCTCTGGCCACTTCGAGACCCATTTCGACAAAGTGACTCTTTATTTTTTCCCATTCTGCGCCAAGGCGACCCCACAAGTCGAGATCCTCCTGATAAATGGGTCCGTTGAGAAGTCGTACGATTACGTGGCGATGTGTTATGGCTGGATTCATAGGCTGTATTTTTGAAAGATGAGTTGTTCGACCTCTACGTAACGAGGTTGCGCCGGACGGTTCAGATCGATGTTTACGAGTTGATCGTTGAGAATTTCATGCCGGCTTTCCTCGCCCGCGATCACCCGGTAGCAAACGACGTCCACGATCCCACGCTCCAAGGGATAACGTTCGACCATATCGGTGAGACTTGCTTTTTCCTGTCCCACCAAGACCTCGTCGACCCGTTCGCGAAATTTCCCCAAGTCCAACGGCTCGCCGACGGAATGAAGAATTTCGTTCATCCACTCGGAACCATCGGGCTTGGCTCTTTTGACGGAGGCAAAAGGTTCGACGGCCTTGGGTTCCCAAAATTCGGCTTCCATCAACCCAAACAATTGCGGACGTATTTCGATCTCAAAATCCCAATCTTCCGGAGGTTGGTCCCTCAACCGGAAGGCCTGTCTGCGAATTCTCGAAAGAGTATCCCGGACATGCCGACCTCCACCTCCCGCATGTTCTCCAACGACCTGCCTGAGCTTGCGGCTTATTCTTCCGTACGCACCGTGAGCTGCTCCTGCCTCGCCAAAGAGACGATCTCCGAGATCGGAGAAGGTTTTATTGGTATCCAAACCCCTCTTGCGTGCTATCTGCGAAGTTTGTTCAGCCAAAGTCCTCAGCTGGCGGGCAAGCGAAGGGTTCGTCATCATATTGCGGAACCCGAAATAACTCTTGCCCTGATCACATGACCTAAGTTGCTCGTCGGAATCAAGCACGTGTTCTACAATATCTCCCTTGGAAGCCTCTCCTTGGGCGTATAGGGTGGAAATTTCACGAGCATGATCCTTGAAAAACTCCTCGATGGCCCGAAAATCCGAAAGAAAATGCTCAACCAAATCGGAAAGATCGTATACTTGATCACGAATGACGTCTTCGCCGAAAATCGGAGCCTCTCCGGTTTCCTGAATTCTCCTGATCTCCTCATCGATATCTTCGCGCTTGCGGACCAGCTCCCTTATTCGCGCTTCCGGATCGGCATTCACGCCCTGAGCCAAGTTCTGCATCTCGAGCATGATTCGGTTGAAGCGCGACTCCGTGGTTGCATAACCGCGGTGTTGAAGGGCAAGAAGATCCTGCAACCAACTCAAAGCCTTTTCCGAGTGCCTGGTGAGTCGAAAGACGTATTCTTCCTTCTCCTCATTGTAAACTTTGGTCATGTAACGATGTTCCTCATCGCACCACTCGTCCAGATATTCTTGAGGGAGGCGTCTGGGAGCGTCAAAATCCTCGAGCTCCCTCATTTGCTCGATGTGCTCGGCAAGGGTCGCTGCAAGTTCCTCCTCCGAAGCCTCGACAACTCCCCACTTCTTGAAGGTCTTCGTGAAGAAGCCGACAACGAAGGAGCCTAAACGACCACGCATGAGCCGCAATGCAGGCGACTCCTCAAACAAGTGAAGAAAATCCTCATCCATAACAATTTTTGGTTAAAACCTCCTCCCTTTTTTGATCGGTCGCAACCCTAAGTCAAAGAGAAGTTATCACCAAAGAAAAAAGCTTGTGAAAAACCTTCCGATGTTTCTTAGGTATAGTCATGAACCGAATAACCACCTTTGTCATCTTTCTCGCCCTCGCCCATACAACCGTTTTGGGGACAACCCTGGACATTTACTGGGTGGACGTGGAAGGCGGTGCCGCCACTTTAGTCAAGACCCCGGCGGGCGAATCCATCCTCATCGATTCAGGAAACCCCGGAACAAGGGATGCGGGTCGCATCCATCGGGTTGCAACCAACGAGGCAGGGTTGAAAAAAATCGACCACTTGATCACGACCCACTTCCATGGCGACCACTATGGAGGAGCCGCCATGCTGGCCAACCTGATGCCCATCGGAACCGTGCACGACAACGGCATACCCAAAAAGAACCCCGACCGTCATCGCAGAAACCCAATCTTCCCCCAGTTGATCAAGCCCTACCGCGAAATGAAGGTCGAAAGCCGACATGTCGTCAAACCGGGCTACGTCTATCCGCTCAAGCAGGCCAAGGGAGCAACCCGCCTAAAGGTGACCTGCGTGGCAGCCAACCAAAAGACAATCCAGCCTCCGGCCAACATTCGTCTTGCCCGCAACCCGCTTTCCGGAACTGTGCCAGAAAAACCGGAAGATCTTTCCGACAACGCGAACAGTGTGGCCACCCTCTTCAGTTTCGGAGACTTCTCCTTCTTCGACGGAGGCGATCTTACCTGGAACGTCGAGGCCAAGCTAGTTACTCCATTCAACCTGATCAGTCCCCTGGCGGGTAAAGTCGACGTCTTCCAAATCAACCACCATGGTCTCGACTCCTCCAACAACCCGGTCCTGATCCAAAGCCTCGCACCGAGCGTCGTGGTTTTCAATAACGGACACAAGAAGGGCTGCAACGAAGGCAGTTTCCAAGCCGTCAAAGGAACGAAATCCGTTCAAGCCATCTGGCAGGCACACAAAAACCTGCGGGAAGATTCTCATAACAACACGGAGGAAGCGATGATGGCCAACTTGACTGATTCCATGACCTGCAAGGGGCATTTCATCAAACTCTCGGTCTCTGCGGACGGGAAGTCCTATGTCATTCTCAATTCCCGCAACAAGGAAACGAGGGAATACAAAGCCTCCAGATAAAGTACGGCAGGCGTTCGCCCCCTTCATGCAAAAAGATTGAAAAACACATTTTGTTTCTTGTGCATGCCCCCCCAAGTACACTCTAATGCCCCATCTGAATTTTTTCACGACAACCAGAAAACAACCAGCAAGCTAACTGGAGCCAGCCAACCCTCAATATGACCGACTCGCCTTATCACCCACAGAAAGTTCGCAGTGGCTTTTTTACCTTTAACGCTATCGTCCTCCTTGCGGCGACCCTCTCGCTCCTTCCGCAAGCAGCCCATGCCATTGAGGTAAAGGACGGGCAACGAATCGTGCTGCTAGGCAACACCTTGGCCGAGCGCATGCAACATCATGGCTGGCTCGAGACCTACGCCCAGCTCGGCATGCCGGACAAGAAACTAACCTTCCGCAATCATGGGTTCTGCGGTGACAAAATTGACAGCCGGCCCAGAAACCGGGGATTCATTGACCCCCACACCTACCTTGAGATTTCCAAGGCCGACGTAATTCTTACTTTCTTCGGAGCAAACGAAGCTTGGGACAACAACCCGGACGACTACGCTGCGAAACTTGGGAAATGGGTCGACGAAACCTTGACCAAAAAGTACAACGGCAAATCCGCTCCCGTCATCGTTCTCTTTTCCCCCATCGCCCACGAAAACTTGGATTCGCCCAATTTTCCCGACGGAAAGGAACAAAACGAAAAGCTCAAGAAAATCGCCGAGGTGACCGCCAAGGTCGCCAAGGAGAAGGAATTGGAATACGTCGACCTTTTCGCCGCCAGTCAGAAGCTGTACTCGAAGAACAAAAACTCCCTCACGATCAACGGCATACACCTGACCGACGAGGGAAACAATCATATCGCCCAAGTCATCCACAAAGCTCTTTTCGGCAAGGACGCCCCCCTCAAGCATTCCAACCTTGAACAAACCAAGGAAGCAGTCTTGGACAAAAACTGGCACTGGTTCAACCGCTACAGAGCAACTGACGGGAACGACGTCTGGGGCGGTCGTTCCGGCCTACGCTTCGTTGCCAACCAATCCAACAAGGACGTTCTTTGGCACGAACTCGATATGATCGACATCATGACTTCCAACAGAGACAAGGTCGTTCATGCGGCGACCAAGGGAAAAACGATCGTGGCCGATGACTCCAATGTCCCCGCGCCGATTAAGGTCGTATCCAACGTCGGAGGAAAATCGAAGAGCAGCAACTCCCAGAAGGAAGGAACCGTCAAGTACATGAAGTCCGAGGAAACCGCCGCACAGATGAAGCTCCCGGAAGGGTTCGAGTTGAACGTCTTTGCATCCGAGGAAAAATTTCCTGAAATTGCCAACCCCGTTCAGATGGCGGTCGACACAAAGGGACGGCTATGGGTTGCCGCCTGGCCTACCTACCCAAAGTGGGAACCTCTCAAGGAGATGAACGATGCCCTCGTCATTCTGCCCGATGAGAACCGGGACGGCGTAGCCGACAAGGCGATCACCTTTGCCAAGGTGCACAACCCGACCGGTTTCGAGTTTTGGAACGGTGGTGTTATCGTAGCCTCCGCTCCCGACCTCATCTACTTGAAGGATACCGATGGAGACGACGTCGCGGACGTCCGGATCCGCATCATGCAGGGCATTGATTCCGCCGACACCCACCACGCGGCCAACAACCTGATCTTCGGCCCCGACGGTCACATATACTATCAGCGCGGCGTATTTCACGTTTCGAACGTCGAAACTCCTTGGCAGGGACCGCAAAAGCACGGAAACAGCGCCATGTACCGGTTCAACCCACGTACTCACGAATATGCGTTGCATGCCAATAACAGCCCCAACCCGCACGGGATCAGCTTTGACTATTGGGGATACCATTATGCGACCGACGGAACCGGTGGCCGGGCCTACCAGGTCCGCCCCGACGGCAAAGGCGGTTTCAAGATGCAATCCCTCCTCAAGAAAACGGTACGGCCCGTGCCCGCCTGCGGAGTCATCTCCAGCGCCCACTTCCCGGAAAAGAACAATGGAAACTTCCTGATTTGCAACTCGATTGGGTTTCTCGGACTCAAGCAATATTCGCTTGCCGATGACGGTAACGGAAACCGACAGGGCACTGCGGTCGAAGACCTACTCGTCTCACCCAAGGACCGAAACTTCCGGCCAACCGACATTGAGATCGGAGATGACGGGGCTCTCTACGTTTCGGATTGGCAAAACGTCATCGTGGGTCACATGCAGCACAATGTCCGCGACCCCAACCGTAACAAGACGCACGGCCGGGTTTACCGGATTACGGCCAAAGATCGTCCCCTCATGAAGCACGTCAATATCGACGGCGAGCCGATAGCCACCCTCCTCAACCACCTTAAGAACCCGACCAACGTCATCAGGCACAGAGCTCGTATAGAATTGAGCGAGCGGAACACGGACGAAGTGATCAAGGAAACCCAAAAATGGCTTAAACAATTCGACCCCAAGAACAAGGATCATGCCCATCACCTGTTGGAAGGTCTTTGGATCCACCAACAACACAACGTGGTCAATAAGAAATTACTCGATCAGGTTCTCGGTTCGCCAGAGAATCATGCCAAGATTGCGGCCAAGACCGTCGAGCAATTTTGGGCAAAAAAGCTTTGATTTCCGAATAATTATTCGCTCCATTCTCTATTAGCTAGGTAAGGGGTTCCCTTCAGGACTCCAGATCCTCGGTCTGTTTTGCAAATGAACCTACCTGTGGAATTTACTCCGTTTTAAGTATTATGACCAATCTATTGAAGCATTGCTTTCTCTTCCTTGCGATCACATGGCTTGCCCATGGCGCCGATTCCACGAGTGGACTGGGATCACTTGTCCCCGTGGATGCCAAACCCGTCAAACTCGCGGATGGATTCGTATTCACCGAAGGACCGGCAAGCAACCCGGAAGGTCAGGTATTCTTTACCGACATTCCCAACAACCACATTCACCGCTGGGACTCCAAAACCAAAAAGTTATCGGTTTTCATCACGGATTCCGGAGGAGCCAACGGGTTGTACTTCACCACGGAAGGTGACCTTGTCGCCTGCTTGGGAGCGAAGGGAACGATTCAATCCTTTTACGATGACGGGGGCGAAAAGGAGCTCCTGGCCGATCAATACGACGGAAAGCGCTTTAACAAGCCGAATGATCTATGGATCCATCCCAACGGGGGAATCTTCTTCAGTGATCCCAATTATGGAAACAAGGAACTCTCCCAGGACGGGGAGCACGTCTATTACGTCACGCCCTACCGGGATCAGGTATTCCGCGTGATCGATGATATGAAGCGACCCAACGGAGTCCTCGGCACCCTAGACGGAAAACACCTCTATGTGGCCGACCACGGGGCGGGCAAGACCTTCCGTTACGACATAGACGAAGGGGAGGAAGGCACCCTCTCGAACAAAACCCTCTTTGCGGAATCAGGATCCGATGGACTGGCCATGGATAACCAAGGGAACCTGTACCTCACGGCAGACAAGGTGAAGATCTACGATCCCAAGGGCAAGCACTTGGGCGACATCGAATTCCCCGAGCGCCCATCAAACCTTTGCTTCGGTGGTAAGGATGGAAAAACCCTCTATGTAACCGCTCGAAAAAGCCTGTACTCTCTTGCCATGAAGGTTGCCGGAGCCGGCTTTAAGAATATGGACACCGCACCCGAGGGTGACATGGTTGACATCACGATCTCCAGCATAAAGGAAAAGCTGGTCTACGACATAAAGTCATTTACGGTAAAATCCGGGCAGAGGGTCAACGTAACCTTCAAGAACCCGGACTTCCCTCCCCACAACCTCCTTTTCGTAAAACCCGGACAGGCAGACATCGTTGCCCAAATGGCAGTAAAAATGGGAGCGAATGGGTTTGCCAAGCAATTCAAACCTGACACAGACAAAATTCTCTGGGGCACGACCATGCTTGACCACGGAGAATCCGAAAAGTTTTCCTTTACCGCTCCCGAACCGGGTGACTACCCGTATATCTGCACCTTTCCCGGACACGCTCTTCTCATGCGGGGAGTGATGAAGGTTTTGCCGGCAGAGTAAAGCCGGCAACTCGGTTATTTCGAGTGCAAACGCATCCGGCGGATACGGTCACCCCCCGAAACAAAAAGCGATCCGTCCCGGTAGGTCAGGCTTTCCGCAATGCCACCGGCATCATAGACAACCAATTCTTCGCCTTTTATCAAATCGAAGACCCTTATTTCCTTGCGGTCTCCCAAGGCAACGAACAAACGGCCCTTCTCATCGAAGACCACTCCCTTGGGTTCGACCCCGGACGGTGAAAAATCCACGAGTGTCCAGGAAGTCACGGGGACTAATTCAGTAGGAATGTCAAAGACTACGACTCGCGATGCATCCGGTTCGGCAGCCACCAGACTTTTCCCATCCGGACTAATGGCCAAACCTTCCACCCGAACGAGATCCTCGTTGAGTATGCCCACATAACCGGCATCGGGTCGGATGCGGTAGACCGTACCGGAATACGGCGAGCTTGCGTACAAGTCGCCATTCGGTCCGATAGCCAGATCTTTCACGGTGGCGAAGCGGTAACCATCGTAGGAGTCGGCAAGGATTTCCAATTTCCGAGCATCGGGCGAAATCCTCAGCAACTTGCCGGTACCCGCCTCCGCGACAAGAAGCCTGTTCTCCCCGTCAATGCGCAAACCCTCCACTCTGAGGTCACGATCGCCCGAAGCGGAAATCCATTCCGAAAGATCGATGAAAGTTTCCGGTTCCTTGCTCTTGCCCAATTCGTATTTCCCGATCGTTCCCAATTTTTTGTGGTTTGCGAAATAAAGTACACCTTTGGCGGAAAGAGCTAAGCCGCCGGTTTGCTCGAGAAGTGGAGTAACCGGATGGGCAACGACTTCATCTCTTTTGGGCAAATCATTGGAAAGACTGCTGATGTTTGAATCAGATGCCGGCGGCGTAACTTGCTTGGGAACGGTAACGCACCCCGAAAACCCGCATAGGGAAAACAGGATAGTCGTGACAACGCTATCTAATTTGTGTTTCAAGTTCAGTTTGTAAAAGCCAAGGTTCAAGGTAACAACCATCTGCATCGCAATTCAAAGAAAAAAGCCAAGGTTTTCATTATTTTACAAATGAATGAACAAGAACGATCAGACATCCAATCAGTTGCCGAAGCCCTTTCTCATGCGAAAGCCCTCCTGATTGGAGCAGGTGCAGGGATGGGGGTCGACTCCGGTCTACCCGACTTCCGGGGGAACGAAGGATTTTGGGATACCTACCCGCCCCTTGCCAAACTCGGGATACAATTCGAGGAGATGGCCGACCCCCGCTGGTTCGGGGAATCCCCACAACTGGCATGGGGATTTTACGGCCATCGGCTCAATCTTTATCGCAAAACCGATCCCCACTGCGGATTTTCTCTGCTCAGGAAGTGGATTAACGAAACAAACCTGTCTGCCTTTGTCTTCACCTCCAATGTCGACGGGCATTTTCAACGATCCGGCTTTCCTGATACTACAGTGAACGAATGCCATGGCTCACTCATGCACTTGCAATGCGTCGATCAATGCGGTCACGCAATTTGGCCGGCTCCCACGGACCTCCGGGTAGAAATCGATGAGAAAACCCTCCATGCAAAGGATCCCTTGCCCACCTGCCCGGGTTGCGAAGGCCTGGCCCGCCCCAACATTCTCATGTTTTCCGATTGGGAATGGGATCCCGAAAGAACCAATGATCAAGGCAGGCGGCTCAACGAATGGTTGGAAGGAAACGAAAATTCCCAGCTTTGCATAATCGAACTGGGGGCCGGTCCCAGCATACCCACCGTCCGGATAACCTGCGAACAGGCCTGGAAATCCACCGGGGGAACTTTTCTCAGGGTCAACCCGCGCGACGCCCAAGTTCCCGAGGGGGCGCTTTCTCTGGCCATGGGTGCCGAGGATGCTCTCCGGGCAATCGATGAAATCAGGATCGCCGGGTAAAGTCGCTTCCGCCTAAGCAAGGATCGGAGCAATCACCTTGCCCGCCACGTCGGTCAACCGGAAATCCCTCCCCCCGTACCGATAAGTCAGTTGTTCGTGATCGAACCCGAGCATGTGAAGGATGGTGGCATGAAAATCATTGACGTGTACCTTGTCGACCGCCGCCTTGTGCCCGACCTCATCCGATTCACCATAGGAAACCCCGCCTTTGGCCCCGCCGCCAGCCAGCCAGGCGGTAAAGCAATGCGGGTTATGGTCACGGCCGGGTTTGCCCCCCTTTTGAGCAACCGGCAAGCGACCGAATTCCCCGGCCCATACGACCAAGGTCTCGTCGAGCAAGCCCCGTTGATCCAGATCGGTAAGCAAGCCGGCAACCGGTTGATCGGTCTCGACCGCGAAGCCCGAATGGTTACCCTTGATATCGGAATGCCCGTCCCAACTACGCTGGTTCGCCATTCCGCCCGAGTAGATCTGCACGAATCGAGTACCCCGCTCGACCAACCGGCGAGCCATCATGCACTGGGCGGCAAAGTGTTTTGATTTCGCCTGGTTCAAGCCATAGAGCTTTTTCAAGTGCTCGGGTTCCGAGGAAATATCAAGCGCTTCGGGTGCCGAGCTCTGCATGCGGTAAGCCAGTTCGAAACTCTCGATCCGGGCGGCCAATTCCTCCTCAAACGGATTCTTGCTCAAGTCCCTCCGGTTCAAGTTGGAAAGCAGATCGAGTTGCCGACGCTGGCGCGAAACGTCGTGTTCCTTGGGACGGTGCAAATTATCGATCGGGTCGCCCTTGGGTCGAAAGTAGGTCCCTTGGTAAACACTTGGCAAAAAGCCCGCGCCCCAGTTCGCGGCATGCCCCTTGGGCAATCCCCGACCGAGCGGATCGCTCATCACAACAAATGCAGGCAAGTCCTTGCTGCTCGAACCCAACCCGTAAGTTGCCCAGGAACCGGCGCATGGAAACCCCATCCGCGGAACCCCGCAATTCATCATAAACAAGGCCGGGCTGTGGTTATTTGACTCGGTATGCCCGGAATGAATGAAAGACATCTTGTCAACGTGTTCGCCCAAATAAGGAAAAATTTCCGAGACCGGTTTTCCACACTCTCCGCGGGGAGTGAATTCGAACGGGCTCTTCATCAACCCGCCCACTTTATTGGCAAAGAAGCCGGTAAACCGGTCGAATCCTTCCATCGTCTTGCCGTCCATTTTTTCGAGAGCCGGCTTGTAGTCCCAAGTGTCGACTTGGCTTGGCCCGCCGTTTACGAAGATCCAGATGACCGACTTCGCCTTTCCCGGAAAATGTGGGGTTTTCGAACTCAACGGGTTCGCTGCCCCGAGCAATCCTTCGTCATGCAAAAGACCCGCAAGCCCAAGGGCGCCCAACCCCATCCCGCAACGGCCCAGCATGGAACGGCGGTTCAGTAAGGACGCGGGTGAAGCAGAAAATCTTGAATCGTTCATGGTTTTACCTCAGGTAAGAAAATTCATTGAGCCCGAACAAGGTTTGGGCAAAATCAGTCAGGGCAAGCTCGCGCGGGTTGACTTGTTTGGCTTGAGCATAAGAATCTTCCTGAGCCTTGAGAAATTCCACGGTGGCCGATAATTCATCCTCATAGGGCTCACGGCCCAGAACCGTCTCGTAGCCCGTGACCACGGCTTCCTCAATGTCCACACCCGCCTTCTTGGACAACTTTTCGGCAAGACTCCTTGCATAGCCCCGAACATTCGAACTGTTCATGAACATGAGGGCCTGGGGAGCGATGGTCGTGTTCATCCTCTTCCCCTGACTGACCAACGGTTCCGGGGCATCGAACAATTGCATGACGGGCACCAACTTGCTCCGCTTGATCATGAAATAAATGCTCCGTCTCTTGCTCCGTTCGTCCAAGGTTCCCTTCCCATACATCGTCTCGTCCAGCATACCCGAGACCGA
>Ga0315322_10000070_pt1 | contig 59268 bp, 59 predicted proteins | sample M110021515metaG_FD_203461 | JGI IMG/M metagenome (GOLD analysis project Ga0315322, IMG submission 203461) | Ammonia-oxidizing marine archaeal communities from Monterey Bay, California, United States - M1 100m 21515 | ecosystem: Environmental > Aquatic > Marine > Intertidal zone | place: USA... | reverse complement strand
TCGTTTCCTGTTTCCAATGTTGAACGGATTGTCATGAGTGACATGGATGAACCCGAAGAGACGACGACTGATAGCACACAAGGCGATGCGCCTGGTATTGGGCCTGATGGGGGTCGGCGGGAAAGAACAGAAGTTCAGGCCGAGTCCCTCGAGCAAAATTTTCGCAATCCTCGTGAGACTGTCGAGAATCCTGCTTCCGATAGTGATGATGAAACAGTGGAAGGGAATTCCGAAATGCTGAGCGAAGATCGGCATCAAAATGAATATGAAAACGACGCAGAGGAAGGTGACGAGCACGAAGAAGCTGAGGAAGACGAAGAAGAAGCCGATGAGTACGAAGAAGCTGAGGAAGACGAAGAAGAAGCCGATGAGTACGAAGAAGCTGAGGAAGACGAAGAAGAAGCCGACGAGTACGAAGAAGAAGCTGAGGAAGACGAAGAAGAAGCCGATGAGTACGAAGAAGCTGAGGAAGACGAAGAAGAAGCCGACGAGTACGAAGAAGAAGCTGACGAGTACGAAGAAGAAGCTGAGGAGTACGAAGAAGAAGCCGACGAGTTCGAAGAAGAAGCTGAGGAAGACGACGAGGTAGAGGAAGACGAAGAAGAAGTCGATGAGTACGAAGAAGAAACTGAGGAAGATGACGAGCTAGAGGAAGACGCAGAGGGCGAGGTCGAAGCTGAAGTCGACGACGCGGATGTTCGCGGCGAAGAGGAAGATGCGGAGGAAATGATTGGACATGGTGCATTCGGCAAGGGAGTATCTGATGATGTGTTTGAATCTGACTCTGTGCATCTCACCCCAGACGAAACTGGATCGAAAACAAGCCAGCAGGATTCAGTGAATGACCGGCTTTCAGATTCAGTTGCGGCCGCTGAGTTACGCTCACGTGCTGCCGATTTGACTTCGCATGCGGTGCTGCAGTTTCAGACGGTCGCTTTGCCAATCATGCATGGCGAGCCTTTTGGAATGTGTCGCGCTGATGGGGATGGATATGAATTGCTAGATGCAATGGCAGGACGCAATTCCGTGTTTGGTTTTGGGTGCACGCCGATTCGTGAGTCCCTTGAGTCTGCTCTCGCCGGCTACTGCGGCGAAGGCAGTCGTTTCGCGAGCGTTGCAGGCGGTGGTGAGTCGGCGCTTTCGGAAAAATTGGAACAGATGTTCGCTGGTGCAACTTCTGTGTCGGTTGATTCCATGACGTTGCTGCCATCACCGGATCTGGCAGTTGAGCATGCCTTACAACTGACTCGTCGATTTCGGTCAGACAAGTCATTTCGCACCATTGCTCTGATTGGTAGTGACCACGGACGTACCGGTATGTGTCGTACTGCCAGCGGACAACCTCATTTGCACGAGGGGCTTGGCCCCATGATGGCAGGGTTCAGTCATCTGCCGGTGGGAGACTTGGACGCTTTGCGAGCTGCTGTTGACGAGCAGACAGCTGGTGTGCTCCTGTCGCCGATCGATTTAGGGAGTGGAGCGTTAGCTTGCGAGGGAGATTATCTTGCGGGAGTACGCTCTATCTGTAATGAACGGGGTGTTCTACTGATAGTTGATGAAACACAGCTTGTGTTCGGATCGACTGGCAACCATTTTACCTTTTCTGCTCTTGCTGATATCCATGCTGATATTGTGGTCGCATCAGGCGGGCTTTTTGGAGGGTTACCGGGTGGGTTGGTCCTGGCGTCTCAGCACGCTGCTACGGGGGCTGTGCGAGATCTGGAGCAGTACCCGTTGCTTGCTGCGGCGTTGATGGCGACTTTGAACGAAATGGAGATGCATGGATTGCCAGAAGTTGTGCACGAGACGGCACAGGAATTGGCTGTTTCGATTGCAGAGCAGTTGAGTGGATTTGAGTTTGTGCGGGATATGAAAGTGACGGGAATGACCATCGGCATTGAATGTGATGTCAATGCTGTGGATGTTGTGGCTGCTGCTGCGGCCAACGGTCTGCGGGTTGAGTCAGCAGGTGACACGGCGATACGCATTCAACCTCCGTTGCTGGTCAGTGAGGAAGATCGGCAGCTTTTGTTGAAGCGACTGGTTGAAACAATGAAAGCCATTGAGCGAGAAACCGCTGAGCTGACGTTGTAGAATAGATCCATTCAGGATTTGGGATTGGAATACGGTATGCAACATTTATTAAGTCTGTTTGATCTTTCGGTAGGGGACTTACGGTCCCTGCTCGCTACTGCGCATGTTTTGAAAATAAGGCTGGCTGCTGGTGATCGGCCAGCAGTGCTAGAGCGACGTGTGCTCGCCCTGTTGTTTGAAAAACCGAGTTTGCGTACGCGAGTCAGTTTCGAAACTGGCATCGCGCAACTTGGTGGTTCCAGCCTGTTTCTCGGTGATGATGTGGGTTGGGGCAAACGCGAGTCACCTTCGGATTTTACGCAAGTTCTCGGGCAATTCGTTGATGCAGTCGTTTGCCGTGCAAAGTCACATAAGAAAGTGGAGCAATTGGCGAGTTATGATTCACTACCTGTTATTAATGGTTTGACCGATCTGTGCCATCCATGCCAAGCTCTGGCTGATGTCATGACTGTGCACGGCGCCTTCGGTACGGTTGCTGGCAAGCACCTGGTTTTTGTTGGCGATGGCAACAACGTTGCCCAATCACTGGCTCTGGTCTGTGCCATGCTGAATATGCGTTTCACACTCTCGTGCCCAGCGGAGTACGAGATGGACAGTGCTTGGTTAGAGAAAGTGTTTGACCATTATCCAACGGCCAAAATCAGCACCGTGTTCGATGCCAAGGCTGCCGTGGCGGATGCCGATGCCATTTATACGGACGTTTGGACCAGTATGGGGCAGGAGGCTGAAATGGCAGAGCGTAAGCAAGCCTTCTTGGCCTACCAAGTGAATAGCCAATTGATGTCGGCCGCGCCGGAACATGCTCGTGTGTTGCATTGTTTGCCTGCAGTGCGCGGCGAAGAAATCACGGATGATGTGATTGATAGTGACCAAAGTGATGTGATCCAGCAGGCTGGAAATCGAATGCATGCCCAGAAAGGATTGCTGGTCTGGTTGCTCAACCGTGGTTGGATTGAGCAAAATGTTACTGAATCAGCTTTTTAGTTTTTTGTTTCCCCAAGAGATCTGCACGCATGCGTCCACATGACCAACTTCGCGATGTCGAAATACAACGTGGTTACCTCGATTCTAACCCTGCCAGTGTTCTTTATCGCTGTGGACGCACAATCGTTCTCTGCACGGCCTCGATTGAAGCATCTGTACCGCCATGGCTTGCAGGTAAAGGAAAGGGTTGGGTCACTGCTGAATATAATATGCTGCCTGGTAGTACGACTCCGCGGAAACGGCGTGATCGTGGTGGTAAAATTGATGGCAGGACGACGGAGATTCAACGTTTGATCGGGCGTAGTTTGCGAGCCATTATTGATCTCGAAAAGTTGGGGGAGCAAATGATCACAGTCGACTGTGATGTTTTGCAGGCGGACGGTGGCACCCGCACCGCATCAATCACAGGTGGTTTCATTGCTCTTGCACAAGCTGTATCGCAGCTCGTGCCTGAGGCAAAAATTGGCGATGGTCCACTGACTGATTCCGTTGCGGCAGTCAGTTGTGGTTTGATTGGCGATAAAGTTGTTCTGGATCTTGATTATGAACTCGACTCTGCTGCCGACGTAGATATGAATGTCATCATGACCGGCGGTGGGCGTTTTGTCGAAATCCAGGGCACCGGTGAAGAAGCCACCTTTGATGATGAGCAGCTAACTGGGTTGCTGAGATTGGCAAAGCAGGGTATTCGCACGCTGACCGAAAAACAGATTCAAGCGTTGCTGTGAAAATTTATCACTAGCGGATGTTTCACTAAGCAGACGTTTTGATGTTTCGAGTCGCAAGAGGCAGTGGCTGTTCAGGGCTGCGGCGAGCAAGTTATTTGCGAGGGTTTTCGTACCATGCTACGTTGTTGCTGGCGCGTCCCGCTAACAGCAGGTCAAGATCACCATCAAGATCAATGTCGATGGTCCGAATGTCGTAAGCCTCCTGGTTTTCACCGATCAGGTGTGGTGTGAAATGGCCTTTGCCATCGTTCTCATACCAAATAACGATTTTATCCCCGTATGCACAGGTGGCTGCATCGATATCCCCGTCTGAATCCATGTCTACCGCGGCCAGACAGTGTGCTTCTTGCAGATTGGAATCGATTTCGTGGCAATTCCACTCGGGAGCCTCGAACCAGATAATGCCTTTGCCGTGGCCACGTGATGCGATGAAGTCAAGTTTGCCATCACCGTTTACATCAGCTGGATGAATGTTGGTTGCTCCCGGTTCTTGATCGCTGATCAGATGCTTTTTCCATGCCTGTTGTGGTTGTGCAGGTGCTTCCCACCAAGCGAACCATTCGCCTGCTGAAGTAGCTGTTGGTCCACCTTTTGCTCCGGTCGCGGCATCAAGCCGCCCGTCGTTGTTTATATCTCCAACTCCGATGTAATGAGTGAGTCCGGGAGCATCTTGTTGTGCGAAAACGTTGGGGTGCCATTTTGTAGCGGTTTTGGGTTTGCTTGGTACCGAAAACCACACCAGTGATTCGGGGTGCGGATCGATGGCTTGAGCGCTGGTTGCTAGCAGGTCAGGCTTTCCGTCACTGTCGATGTCTCCTTGCATTAGGCCATGGATTCCGTGGACCGTATCAGCAATCAATCTCTTCTTCCAGCGTTGTGATGCTCCCTTTTCTGGTTGCTCCAGCCATGTAATCAATCCCGGGTTGTATCGCGCACCCACATAATCCAGGTCACCGTCACCATCGATATCGAAGCATTCACTGTGTATGTAACCTCGGTCCTCACTATGGCTGTCCAGGACAATCTGCTGCCAATCAGGAGCCACGAACAAGATGGTGCTGTTGCCAACTTCTGCGATCACGTCTGGCAGGCCATCTCCAGAAAAGTCGCCAGCGACGGCGGTTAGACTTCGTTTACCTTCCTGCAGGACGTGCTTCTTCCATTGGTCGTCGGCTGAAACTCCAGATGCAAGAATGATCAGGATGTAAACAACAGTAAATGCTCGGACTTTCATCGCAGGACCTTGGAGTGTGGATCAAACTCGCTCATGATGTGCGTTAACATTAATGCGTGGGTTTGCAGAATGCCACCATCGACCGCTTTTTGTTTTACCCGTGATTTGGGCTGAGTGCTGATGGCAAAACTTTATTTCTATTATTCATCGATGAATGCGGGGAAGTCGACGATTCTGCTGCAGTCCAGTTACAACTATCGTGAGCGTGGGATGCACACATTGATCCTGTCGCCGGAATTGGATGATCGGTTTCAAGTCGGGAAAGTGACTTCGCGGATCGGCATCGAAGCTGATGCGATTGCCTTCACAATCAGTGATAATTTACTGACGATGGCGTTGGGTTCCAACCAGAAAGAAAAGATTGCCTGTGTATTGGTTGATGAGGCTCAGTTTCTTACTGAGGCTCAGGTGCGGCAGCTCAGTGACCTGTGTGATGATCACAATATTCCGGTGCTAGCGTATGGGTTGCGAACGGATTTTCGAGGTGAATTGTTTGAGGGCAGTCAGTATTTGTTGGCGTGGGCTGATAGCTTGATTGAGGTCAAAACCATTTGTCATTGCGGAAGTAAAGCGACGATGGTCTTGCGGATTGATGCTGATGGTCGCGCGATTAAGGACGGAAGACAGGTGCAAATCGGTGGCAACGAACGCTATCTGTCGGTGTGTCGCCGGCACTTCAAGGAAGGTGTCCCGAGTGCCGGTTCAGAGCCAATGAGCAGCAACTCTGAAGACTTGCTCTTCTAAGTCGCTGGATTTGGCGATGGGCTGTCTCGGTGCGTTCACGAACCGATTTCATGTGAGCAACGCCTGCCCTGTATCAGCGTTCGGATTCCAAGAGTCCAATGACTGCCCATGCTGTTCCCCAGTAGTTTGATGTGGGGGTTGGCTCGTTACGCGTGGTTTTTTTGGTGCCCGGTACTTTCCATGACCCATTCAGAGATTGGCTGCTGGTTAGGAAAGTGACTGCTTTGGAAATAGCTGTTTCTGTTTTCTTGTCGCTGTGGCGACTCAAGGCATACAACGCCATGCCAGTAGCCAGTGCATCGCTAGAGTCAGTCGTTAGCCAGCCCCAGCCCCCATCTGCATGTTGCTTCTTGATCAGTGCATCACAAAAAGCATCAGCGTTCAAATCATCTCGTTCGTTTGCCAGCAGCAAACGTACTGCCCACCACTCAGTTGAAGTTGCGTGGGCATTCTGTAGGATTGCCACAGCTTGCTGATCCCGACCAGTTGATGCGCGTTCTCGGTTCAGAGCCAGAAGTGTCCATGCGGTGGTAACCTGAGTCGTTTCCTCGAGTGGGCGTTTTTGTGCAGGTAGTTGTCCGCATGGTTTCCAACCACCCTGCTCAAGTTGGTTCTTTTTCAGAGCATTGACGAACACTTGTCTCCAGATGGCGGAGCCATTTTCCTTGGTTCCGTCAGTTCGATTCTGGGCAGGTATGCCCAGCAGTAACGCGTTGAGTGTGTCGATGTTCGCCGCGAGGGTGGAGGCGACTTCCACGTCATCCTTCTGAGCGGGTTTGACGAAGCTGGGGACCTCAGTCGACCATGTTGTCCACCTGGTCAAGCTTGGGCGATTGACGGCATAGCCTTTCGCGTCAGCTGCAGAGAGGCTCCACAGCATGAACGGAATTTGGTGGCAAGAAACGCATTGACGCTTCTTGATCCACACTTCACCAGCGCGCTCAAGATAGGGAATCGCACGTTTGACGGTCTCTCTGACGGAAGGGTTTTCGTCAGACGCTGCCTCGGATTTGGGATCAGAGTCCGCTACCGCGATGTTGTGACTCGTTGCGATCAACGAAGCCAGCAGCATCGCGGTCAGTGTTACCAAAGTAGCGTTGCGTTTTTGCATGGCCGCGATTTACTCAGCAGCTTCTTCAGCTGTGCCCTGAGGCTCGCCAAGTAGTTCCTTTAAAAGCCTGTTCAGCTCTTGACCGCGTGCTCTAAGTGAAACAACCCGTCCCGCTTTGTCGACGAGGATTGCTGTTGGAATCCCGGATACTCCGTAGTACTGAACGAGTGGATTGTTCCATCCCTGTTCACCTTCCTCTTTGCTGAATAGGTTGGGCCAATTCAGGTTTTCCTGTGCAACATACTTGTCGCAAGCGTCAAGTGTGTTGTCGAGGTTGATGCCCACGATAGCGAAGCCTTGTTCACCGTACAGTTCCAGTTGCTTTTTCATGTTAGGAACTTCGGCTCGGCAAGGACCGCACCAGCTGGCCCAGAAATCAACAAGAACGGTCTTGCCACGGTAGGAGGCCCAGTCAAATTTTTCGCCTTTCGTTGTGGTTCCTGTGATTTCCATCTCGTTACCCATCAGACGCATGCGACGTGCGGCTCCGCGGGCGTTTTCGGCTCTGGATTTGATTCTCTCGTCTTTGGACGCGAGCATCATGTCAGCAAATTGATCGTAGAAAGAGGCGGCCACCTCAGCATTGGCGGACAATGAACGTGCCAAGGTATTTCCAAGCGAGTAGGTTTCGGCATCGAGACCCTTGTCTCCCACCATCTTTTTGAATTCGCCGATAATCACCTTCTGCTCTTCTTCTGTGCCCCTTCCGGCTTTGGCAATTTTGCTTTTGAATGCTTCCATCTTTCCGAGACGAGCATAGGTAGGATCTGTGCTGTCTTCCAATTCCTTCATCAGGGTGACCAGTTTGTTCCTCATCTCGGGATTTTCTCGACCTAAGAAGTTGAGTGCGCCAATCTCTTCTCTGACTGCTGCGATCTTAATTGGTGCTGGGACATCCTTTAATGCTCGGATGGCTTCCGCACCGGCGACAGCAGCCGATGCGGCCTTGATAACTGATTCTTTGTTTGAGCGATCCATTCGCTTCTTCACTGAACCGATGAACGTCATCAGTTCTTGAGCGGTAGCACCCTCAGGTACCGCAAATGGATCCTTGGCTTGCTCTGCTTGCGCCGGAGGTTGTGCATCTGCTGGAGCCTGTGCAAGTACTTGCGGAGCGATCAGGAGAAGACCGGCGAATACAATGAAATTGACGCGATGAAAGTTGCGGCGCCGTTTGGGCTGAATTGCCATGCTTGTTTCTTTGGGCAGGAATGTTAGGTGGGGTCTGGCAGGAACGACATCCCGCTCACGTACGACCGAACTTGAAGTTTAGCGGTCATTGCAGTGGGATACAAACCACCCGATCGAATAGAGAGATTTTTTGAGGGAATTCCCCTTGGATTCTTGCCCGGAAATGCGTCAGTCCCGCATTTTGGCCTGTGCCTATGCTTGTGTGGGGAACCAGAGTCTAGGCGTTGTGACCCTTGGGATGCCTGTTCGGGCGTTTATCACAGGATGTGCGTCGTTGCACGAGAAAGAGGCATCAGGATCATTTGAGACAGTGTCTCGTTTTACCAAGAGTTGCCAAGTTGCTGGCAAGGCTGGCTCTGAACAGCGGTTTGCGGAAGCAGCGATTTGTGGCACCGCCGGGATGAGCCTTGGTGCCGTTAGCTTCCGTTTCCAGTCTCGTAGATCGCTGGATTTAATGTCGGGTCGTTGTACATCTTGAGTTGCCGATAGGTCTTGTGCTGCTTCACACCCGAGAACAGGTCGTTGAGCAGGTCTTGCAGCGACAGCGAAAGATCGCTGTGTTGTTGTTCACATAGGTTGATGCGCAGAGTAACCTCATCGTGATGGGTAGGGTCTACATTGGACCGTTGCAGTTGTTCCTGGTAGTGATAGAGTCGGAGAGCCATGATCGACAACCTGTCAATCACGCTGCCGACTGTCTCTGTGTTGATCGGTGCGTCTTTTCTTTGCAGTACGTCGGCTTCGATGAGAAGTTTTGAAATCTCATCATCAATTTTCTCGATCAGATCATTCCTGCTCTGATTGAGTTTGTCGATATCGCGTTTGACGTCGGCTATTTCCTGAGCTGTAGCATGAGGACTCCGAGCGACGTCTTCTTTGTGCCATAGTTGAAAATTGCACGCATGTTGCTCGCAAATTAGCTTGTTGATCCCATCGAACGGGTTGTCAATCGGTTGCTGATGCCAAAGCGCAACTCTCTCGCATTGGAGTTGCGTTAGCTCGTTTGCAGAAGGAAATGCGTTTGAAGTCACGGGTGGATCAGACTTCTTTTTCGTCAATCCAGTTCATCATACGACGCAAGCCCAAGCCGATTTGCTCGACACCATGCTGGCGTTCCCGGCGTCGTGTTGCCTTGAAGAAGGGTGCCCCAGCCCTGTTCTCCGAAATCCATTTGCGTGCAAACTCGCCACACTGAATCTCGTTGAGAATCCGTTTCATTTCTGCCTTCGTCTCATCGGTGATGATTCGTGGGCCACTGACGTAGTCCCCGTACTCAGCGGTGTTGCTAATGCTGTAACGCATGTAGCTCAGTCCGCCCTCGTATAACAAATCGACGATAAGCTTCAGTTCGTGCATGCATTCAAAGTAAGCCATTTCTGGCTGGTAGCCGGCCTCGACGAGAGTCTCGAATCCAGCTTTGACCAATTCACTGACGCCACCGCAGAGCACGACTTGCTCTCCGAACAGGTCGGTTTCTGTTTCCTCGGCAAAGCTTGTTTCGATGACTCCCCCTCGGGTACCACCGATTCCCTTTGCATAGGCAAGACCGATTTGTTTGGTTGAATCTGCAGCGCCGGCACCCAGTGCGATCAAGCAGGGAACTCCACCGCCCTTCTCGTACTCGCTGCGTACCAAGTGTCCCGGGCCTTTCGGAGCTACCAGCAGAGTATCGATCCCGGCAGGTGGTTCAATCTGACCGAAATGAATGTTGAAGCCGTGGGAGCACATCAGAACGTTTCCGGGCGACAGATTGTCTCTGATTTCGCTTCGGAAAATATCGCCCTGCACTTCATCCGGAAGCAGAATGTTGATCACGTCAGCTGCTTGGGTCGCATCAGCCAAAGACATCGGCTCGAAACCGTGAGAGACAGCCAAGTCATAGTTCGCCGATCCAGCACGCTGGCCAATCACAACATTGCAACCACTGTCGCGAAGGTTTTGAGCTTGAGCGTGACCTTGGGAACCATAGCCAAGAATGGCTACCGTTTTGCCCTTGAGATGGGAAAGGTCGGCATCATTTTCGTAATAGATCGTAGCAGCCATTTTGTTCAGTACTTTCAAATAAGAGGGGCTTGTTTTTGTGACGCAATCTATTTCACCGGATGGCAAACTTGATTGCAGTTTGATTCGACTTTGATTTGTTTTCGCTCAACTGTGATTGGCTACCGCAAATCAACGTTTCAGTAGCTTCGTTGAGTCAGAGCAATTATCTCGGATGACACGGTTTCTGACTGCCATGACAGTTGAGTTTAATCTGAACACATTCTTTGTTCAGGAAGCAGCTCGATTATCAGCCCGGATACCCGCTGGTTGAGCGGTTCCGCTGCGTACCATTGCGATGCGACCCGTACGGACGAGTTCACTAATTCCATACGGACGCATTCGTTCGATGAAAGCCTGAACCTTGTTCTCACGGCCGCTGATCTCAACCATGATCTCTTCCGGACCAACATCCACGATCTTGCCGCGGAAAATATCCACCAGTTCCCGGATCTCACTCCGGGTATTGCCAGCTGGTGCCTTGATCTTCATCAGCAAAAGATCACGTTCCACATAATCCTGGCTGCTGACATCAACCACTTGCACAACGGTAACGATCTTTTCCAGTTGCTTACCCACCTGCTCCAAGACTGAGTTGTCTCCCACGACGACGAACGTCATTCGGGATAGATGGGCATCTTCAGTTTCACCGACAGCCAAGGAGTCGATGTTGTAGCCACGTGAGGCTAGCATGCCGGAAATATGGGCAAGTACCCCGGGCACGTTCTGCACAAGTGCTGAGAGAACGTGTCGCTGGATGGTGTTGGACATCGAAAAAGCCGAGAATTAGTTGTGGGTTGGTCGGAATAACGGGTTGGCAGGTCAACCATTGGGAAACATCATAATTTTGGGGCTTAAATCCAGCAAGGGTAGCGATTTGCGACCACCAGATCGCTTGCCGCAAAATTCTAAAGCCGGCGGCCCGCTCTAGAATTTCGCCTTTCGTTCCTCGAGAACAGTGACAACAGTGGCGAAGAGATGAAAACCGGCTATCCAAACATGCCCCATCCACCCAGTTGAACATTCTCTTTGTGCGGATTTTATGGTCTGAGCTGGACACAGATCCCACAAAAGAGCGATGCTCACTTTTTGGGTATGATGGACACAGACATTGGGACCACTGTCAATGTTCGGTGGGTACTGACGGAAACGTATGATCCTCGAACAGATGATACTGGAACCCTCAGGGGAAGGTTTCCGGCCTGGATTCACGCCCTGCCCGATTGCTGCAGACATGGATTGCTGTAGACATGGCTCTCTCGAGAAAATCTTGAAATGGCATTTCGAATTGAATTACCTGCTTACCGTGGACCGCTCGATCTGCTGTTGTATCTCGTGCGCCGTCACGAAGTCAGCATTACAGAGATGTCGCTCGCCTCGCTGGTTAATCAATACCTTGAATACATCGATATTCTGAAAGAACTGGATCTGGGCGATGTGGGAGAATTTATCGATCTGGCCAGTACTTTGGTCGAGCTCAAAAGTCAGGCAGTGTTGCCTAAAATCGTCGAAGATAACGCGGAAGAAGAAATTGCAGACCCGCAGACAGAGTTGGTAGAACGGTTGTTGCAATACAAGGAAATTCGTGATGCCGCAGCAGTCCTTGACGAGATGGGGGCGAAATGGCAGCAACGCTACGAACGAATGTCAGACGATCTGCCAACTCGACGAGTTGATCCGGGTGACCAACCGCTGGTGGATTTGGAAATCTGGGACTTAGTCAGCGCTTTTGGGCGAATCATGCGTGAGGCTGGGGGGCCACCCCAAACAGAGGTGATCTATGATGACACCCCGATTCATGTTTACATGCAGCAGATTCACCACCGGCTACATGAGTCGGACCGCTTGCCGTTGATGGACTTCGTTGACGGGGGAATTCACAAGTCTTCTTTGATTGGTTGGTTTTTGGCGACCCTCGAGTTGACGCGGCATCATGGGGCCGCGGTCGAGCAGGATGTGCATGGGGATATCTTCGTCGTCCGCACGGATGACTACTCCAGCGATCTCAATGTCAATGAAATCGACAACTACGGCGCCGAAGAATTCGAAGCTTCCAATATGCCAGGCAGGCCTCGTTGAGTTGATTTGCCTGTTTTCTCGGTTCCTAGGTGTTTTTTGTCGAGGCATTTTTTGCTTTTGCGGGGACGCAGGAACTTCTGTTGTTCAAAATTAATTGTGTCTAACGTCTTCCTCACGTTTCCTTGATGGGTTTCTTTCAGTAGTATTCCCGCCAGCATACGTGTCTCTTGTTCCTGTAATGATCCATGGTCGAAAACGTCCCCTGTCTGAAGCACCAGCATGATGGTCTCACCATCGAGGGATATTCGCGCGCCGCTGTGCAGACTTGTTGGCGGATCAATGAGTTGAAGCTGTTGTTCGATGTTGGTGTGCAGCCATGGGATTTCATGGGTACGCCGACGCTGTTCATTTCGCATGCCCATCTCGACCACATTGCAGCACTGCCAGCCTACGTCTCTAGGCGTCGGATGATGAAAATGGATCCACCCGTGATCTACATGCCTGATTCAGCCGTCGATACAGCGTGGGATATGCTCCAAAATTTCAAGAGATTAGATCGAGGTTCGATGCCTTGCGAATTGGTGGGTTTGTTGCCCGGTGACGAAACCGATATCAGTCGCGAATATGTTGTGACGGCTCTGCCGACACGACACACCATTGATTCCGTTGGCTTTGTGGTCCACCATCGGCGTCATAAGCTTAAGCCAGAGTTTCAGGATTTGAGCGGCCCCGAGATTCGTGACTTGAAGTGTGCTGGAACAGAAGTGACCACCGAAATGCGTGTTCCGATCGTAGCGTATACAGGTGATACCAATCCTCGAGGACTTGATGAGAATCCGGTGTTTTTTGACGCCAAAATTCTCATCACGGAAATGACATTTGTCGCGCCTGAGCATCGCAAGGAAAAAATTCACAAGCATGGTCACATGCACATTGATGATTACCGTCAACGTGCAGAACGATTCAATAATGAACTGATCATCGCTGCACATCTCAGTACGCGTTACAACGTTGCTCAAGTCAAACGGTTCGTGGAAAAAGCTTTGCCCGATGGGTTGGATGGCCGATTGAAGCTTTGGTTGTGATGGATTTGGCCGTTGAGTCTTGGCCCTCGCCTCGTGCAGCCTACATTCACGTGCCGTTTTGCCGCCATCGGTGTGGTTACTGCAACTTTAGTGTCGTGGCCGATCGAGATGATTTGATCGAACGTTATCTAAATGCAATCGATCTCGAGTTGTGTGGATTGGATGCCCCGGTGATCGACACTCTTTTCGTTGGTGGAGGAACGCCCACGCATTTTGATGCGGAGCAGTTGCAGAGGTTCCTGCAGATCGTGCGGGAACGTTTTCAATTGTCTGCCTGTTGCGAATGGTCGATGGAAGCCAATCCGGAAGACATTACTCGCGAGAAAGTTGAGATCCTCAGCGATCATGGAGTGAATCGTATCAGTCTCGGTGTTCAGTCGTTTAATGTTGATAAGTTGCGGGTGCTCGAAAGGGGGCATTCACCAGAAAACGCGGTCAACGCTGTGCAAACGGTAGCCGATGTTATCGATAATGTTTCCATTGATCTGATCTTTGCAGCACCCGGCGAAACGCTTGATCACTGGCGGAGCGATTTGGCCGTCGCCAGAGACCTCCCGTTAAAGCATGTTTCGACGTATGCACTGACCTTTGAAAAAGGTACTTCGTTTTGGTCAAGACGCGCTCGAGGTGATTTGTCTTCCGCAACTGAAAGTTGCGAAATCGACATGTATCAGGCTGCTCGGCAAGAGTTGCGAGATGCGGGATTTTTGCACTACGAAATTTCGAGTTTTGCACGTGAAGGTTCGCAATGTCGGCACAATTTGGCCTATTGGAAAGGACGTGGTTGGTATGCAGTCGGCCCCGGTGCTGCCAGATTTGTTGATGGCAAGAGAGAAGTAAATCACAGGAGCACGACGACTTATCTGCGACGGATGGAGTCAGCGGACAGCCCAATGGCAGAGCAGGATCCAATCTCACGCGAACAATACGCGAGAGAAAGAGCGGCCTTTGGGGTGAGGATGATTGATGGGATTGACATTGAAGTGCTTGAATCTGAAACAGGCATACCCGTTGCAGAAATCTGCCGTGATGCGATTGTTCGGTCCGTCAGGGAAGGACTGTTGCTGATCCCCTCACCATCTTGGATCAAATTGTCTGAACGTGGAATCCTGTTCGCTGATACTGTTGCGTCGCGTCTACTGGGGTAGCTGCTGTAAATGACTTGTAACGTCAAAATGCGTCGTCCGCACGTGCCAAGTGTCCGGTTCCAGACCTGGTGCGGATTGTTCTGCAGGTCAAGCAGTATTGGCAGTTGATTTGGCTGCTGTATCTATTTCCAGTCATATATCGGGCAGCCTCCCCTGAAACCGCAGCGACCCTGCAGGGCTTGATGATGCAAGCAGACCAAGATGGTGTGCGGTGACGCGCGGGTCAGGCGTTACCGAATAGCCTGTGAGGGGGCCGCTGTAATTCCAGCAAGGATCGGTTTCAACACGCGAGCGGTGTTTTAATGTCGTGGCGAAAGTTCTTGCTGAGCAGCAAATCGGCTCACGATTCTTCCGCGGGCCTGCTTTTTCCATATTAGTACTTGCATAACGTATGCATGTGCAGTAGAAATGGAATTGTGGCTGCAGAAGTGATGCAGTCGTTGTATCTCACATCAGCACTCATGTTTTTCTGTCGTGTGTTCTTTCGCCCATCGTGTATTGATCGCTTCATTGATTGGCCTGGCCGCATTAGGTCATGCTCCTGGATGGTATCACGTTGGCTGCTGCGAATCAGATGGTGTCTCCGATTGCAGTGAGCTGACCGCAAGTTTGGAGTCATGCTGCGAGCGGCACACTGATTTTGAGCAATTGCCAAGTGACTCTCCCGAGTCGCCGTGTCATGATTCTGAATCCTGTGTTTTATGCCAATCGCTTGCTGTTACTTGTGGTGTGTCGTGGCAATTGCGAATTCCATTTCAGGTAAATGGATTTTGTTGTTGTGTGTCTGTGATGGCACAACTCGTTTTTCTAGCGGATTGCATTTCGATTGCGCAGCCACGCGGTCCGCCCACCCTTGTCTAAGCTGTCGCTTGCCCAGCCAACTGCAGAATGCCTATTTGCATTGTGCGGCGTTGTAAATTCTGGATGCCAATACATGCTTCTTTGTTGCCCCGTGGAATTTTGGTGGCGCAAGTTTTTTGACGCCTGTTTTCTCGATTACGTTTTTTTTGGAAACAGTCGTTTGAACGTTCCATTGCGTTTGGTGTGATCGGTCGTTGCCCCGACCAAAACGATCGTTAGTACTCACGCGGCGGGACAACTCTATGCAAACTGAGGCGAACGTGCGGCAGACTGTCGTGCGTCGGCCCACAACACATTCGTGTGCGGTTCACGAGTCGCCGCTGCACGCGGCCTGCACTGGTCATGCGGAACCATTGGTCAGGCGGCATGATATTTTTGATACCCTCGTTTTTCGAAAAGGAAAACAAAGATGCGTAAGTTCTTTAACAATAAGAAGGGCCAAGGCCTTGTTGAATACGGTTTGATCATTGCTGGTGTGGCCTTGATTTGTGCCGCCGCGATTTCGGTGTTCGGTCACAAAACCAGTGATTTGCTTGCCGCAACCGCAGCAATTCTTCCTGGTGCTCACGCGGATGACAACGGTCCAATCGTTGCCGGTAAGTTGATTGAGGTAACCGGTGCAGACACAGGTGCAATCGCACTGAACGCTACTGCAGTCGTCGCAGCAAACGACAGTGGCCGATTGGACAATAACGTCTTTGGCTCGACCACAGCGGCTGGTGGTGATGGTTTTGGCGGCCTAGTTCTGGAACCGTAAGCCAGTCTGTTTTAGAGGGAATGTCATGGCACCCGCTACGGGTAAGCCTGTGTTGGTGTGCTGGAAACGACGTTTTCAATTCAAATCGTGCGGAGAAACGCGAGACCTGTGCTTGAACCTCGTTGCAGGTAGCCGCTTGGTCTTTCTGTGTCTTTATCGCGATTCTGGCCTGTGAGTTTGGTTCACCGAGTGGTCATGATGCTCTTATTTCTGGGAACCATGATCAATGAAGAAGCCCGCCGTGCCCTTGGGCGGGGCGGGCTTTTTAGCTATTCGGCAGGGTGATATTGGGGGTGGCGTGATTCCTGTCCTGTGATCACCACCCGTGGCCAGGAACCGTCATGTTTCTCTGGGCGGCAGGCTTTGTTTTGGGCTCGTATCACTGCACACCTAGGCGATGGTGCACCGTGCCTTGTAGATTCTTGTATTCGCCGATGCGGTCTTACACATGCAGCGCAATTGGGATGGCTGTCTTGTTTTTTGGGGATCCGAATTGTGTGAGATACTGTCCGCTTTTCAGCGGTAAGCCGAACATTCAGTAATCGTTTCCGGTTTTACGGAATTCTTCGATTGCTAACGTCATCACAAATGCATCTTTCTTGTGGTTTGTTGACCACTACGGGTCATTTCGGCGCAGAGGTGCGTTTGGCAGCATCGGCGGGAAAATCAGTGGTGTGGAAACCATGTGTACTCATGCGGGCAAGAAATGGATGAGATGTGAATGAAACTCGGTCACCCCTGTAAATCAGGCTACTCGCGTTGCGTCTTGATAACGCGTGGCAGACCGAATCCACCGCGGACGCGATCTCCGTGAAATACACTTTAACCACCATGTCACGCGGTCAACAAACTCTGCGTTGATTCGCTGCGGCAGGCATTTCGCTGCGTTGGAGACCTGCTGCAATCAAACTCGATCAATTGTCTCTGGTTCGTACAACGTTCGTTCCCAGCGCCTGATCTGCTGGCTCAGCAGTACGACCGCAGGATCGATCCATGCACTGCTCTTGCTGTGATGCTCATTTTCCCGAGGCGATGTCGACATCCGTCACAGCTCAAGGCTTGTTTGTCACGCGGAAACCTCGGTAGCTTCAACGTTGCAACAGCCACACAGGCAGCCGTATCGACGGTTGATCAGGTGAGCCAACACAAGCGTAAATCCGCCAATGGAAGTCATCCAAGGAACAATTCGGCTGGTCAGTGGACTCGAAGGAGGCGACTCTGGTGTTTGCGTGGCCAAGGAGAAATTATCAAAAATTGGCTGGGAGCCCATCGCAGTGTACTGGCTCTCTTGTTCGGAGCAGCATTCCTCTGTGCACGGCTCCGCATTGACTGTAGCAGCGGTGCTTGAAGACACTGCGTCTTCTGAACGAATCGAGGTGTCGCATGCTACAACTGTTGCATTGTTATCACATGCGGCACAGCACTCCCCGGCAAATCCGAAAGCGGCAACTGTAATCATCGACAGACCGCAACAGCCAATGATCACCGGGGTTAATCTTCGGTGCTTACGAAAGCCAGGAACGAATGCTGACAATGCGATGAAAAAACAGCCGACTGCCATCCACTTATGAAAAGCCTCATCAGCGAGGAAGCCAAGCCCTAGGGCTGGCAAATAAGCGATGGCAAACGGCATGGCGGCGCAGTGGATTGCGCAACCGATCGACGCCACCATTCCGACCCAATCACTCCAGCCAAACCAGCTCGTTTGAGCGGATTGAAACTTCGAAACAGCCGATATGGAATCGACCATGGGCAGCCCACTATTCATTGCCAAACCTCCAGCGGATCAATATGTGCAAATTTTGCGAATTTTCGTCGGTAAACGACAAGCGTTTTGCAACGAACGAAACGCCCGCGAACTTAAATCCTCTTGTGCGGAAGAGCCGCGGTGACAACGCGTTGAGCCGCAGGTGTTTCCCGTCAAGCATGACAATAATCTAGTCGCACTGAGAGTGCAAGTGCAGTCGAATTGCATGTAAGGCAGGATTGCAACTGCTTGCGGTGGCGTTTCAGGATTGACTTGTGCCCCTTCGGTAGTATTGCCGTCAAGGAGGCTTGGGCTGAACTGGTCGCTTCGTGTCAGTCTCAAAGGGAAAGGTGATAGGCAAGCCACTAAAAAGACGGACGAAAAATATCGCAACAAAAAACGGATAGTGGTCGCCATTAGCCAGGGTGGGCAATGAGGAGGGTTGGGGGCGACGCGGTTCGCTTGACTTTGAAAGCTACCTAGCGGTCAATCTAGCGACGCCGCCGTTGGCGGACGGAGACGTAAGGTCATGCCAATCTGGAAATATCGCCTGCAGTTGACATGCAATTGATCGCGATACAACGCGACTCGCAGCGGATCTTGTTCGCACATGCCGTCACGACCTGTTCATTGGGCTAGCTTTTGTAAACGATGTGCAATGTCGGTGTGAATCCCTGCCAGGTTTTGGGTCTCATGCGGATCGACGCGCAAGTTAAATAGCATTTTCTCTTGACCGGGTTGTTGGACCCATTTCCAGTCACCATCTCGGACAGCGGCCCACGATTTTCGTTGCAAGCTCTCGTGGCTTCCAGTCCGCCATATTAAGGTTCTGCTCGTGGGGGAACTTTTACCGAGAAGTATCGGTAGCAACGAGACGCCATCGGTTTGTTTTATTTTGAAGCCAGTGATTTCTGAAAATGTTGCATGAAGATCGATTGCGCCGGTAGGTTGGTCAGACGCCGATCCGGGAGTAATTCTGTTGGGCCATCTTGCAATGCAGGGGACTCGTATGCCTCCTTCGAATAAAGTCGCTTTTCCACCCCGAAACGGCAGATTCGAACCTCCGTATTTCGGGTCTCCGCCATGGTCGGTCATGAAAATGACCAGTGTGTTCTCGCTGATTCCAAGCCGCTCTACTTCCTTCAGTAGTTTACCGATGCCTTCATCCATGCCAATGACTTTGGCTGCAAATGCTCTGCGCAATGGGTCTGCAATGCCGCTTGCTTTTATTAGATCCTCTGATTTGGGTTGCATGACGTTTTCGGGGGCTTGTTTCTCTTGGTTCCAGGCTTTCCCGAAATGGGGCGCGTTGTACGCAACATGGAGGTACAGCGGTTGGTCATTCTGTCGCGAGCGACTCAGGACTTGTATTGCTTCGGCTGTGATCACATCAGTCGCGTATCCGTCGATTTCGACAAGTTGCTCATTGCGGTACCAGTCTGGGCGATTGCCGTAATCGAGCGTGAAAAAGTCGACGCATCCTCCGGTGTGACCAAAAAAAGAGTCGAAGCCGTGTTTCGTCGGCCAGAATTCCTGCTCTCCATGGCCAAGGTGCCACTTGCCGACCAATGCGGTTTGGTACCCCACCCCTTTCAGTCGCTCGACATAAGTTGCTTCGTCTTTTCGAAGGCCTCGATGCTGATCGCGTTCTTCCAAGAACATCAACGCCCCGAGGAGATTGTCTTGTGAGCGATGCGGATAACGCCCTGTCAGTAGCCCGTATCTTGACGGAGTGCAGATGCTACTTGCAGCGTAGAACTGCGTGAATTGCATTCCCTCTTTTGCGAGTTTGTCGATTTCGGGGGTCGCGATTTCGCTTCCGTAGCAACTGACATCGTGCATCCCTTGATCATCACTGAAAATCACGATGATGTTGGGCAAGTTGGGGTCTGGTTCCGCGTGACAGGGGAGAGTTGCGAAATGGCCGAAGGCGTGGAAAGTGAGAAAGAGCAATACGGCTTGCCAGTTCCAGTTGCCTGGAGGCTTGATTGAAAGTGAAGGCAACTTGGGAATGGAATTTGGCATTTGGAAGCTTGGGCTGGGAGTTTCACGGTGCTGATTAGTGGTTATTCAAGTTTTAACGATTGAATAGAAATATTCAACTTTTCCGTTTGCGTCGTCGATAACGATTCTGTTCACGGACGATCAATCACGGGGGAGTAATGATCATGTCATTGGCATATAGAATTGGGTTTGCATCGCTTTTTGCAGCCTTGATCTGTTTTACTGGCTGCTGCACGCGGCCCATGATTTGCCCTAACGGAGCCGGTGGCCCTCTGGCATTTGGGAGCACATGTGCGGGATGCGATCAGTGCGACGGGTGTGGCGAACTATACATTGATCCTTGGTTCAACCATCCTGCAGACCGATGCGATCCCTGCGATGGTTGTGGGAATTACAACGGCCAATCCTGTGGCAAGTGCCGATCTGTATTCGGTGGTTTCCCCAGTTTGTGGGGCTATCGATCCACTCCAGTTGGATGCGACGGATGTGGAGGTATGGAATGTGGCGGCGGTTGCCATGAAGTCAATTCAGGGTGCGATTCCTGTGACGGGGGATGTGCTGGATGCCAAGGTGAAATCATGAACGTCCACCCGATGGAAGTGCCGCAAGCTGATGGGCAAGTGATGCGACTTGTTGAGCCTGCTCCCGCTGGCAGAGTAATCGTGTCAGGGCCGTCGAATTCGCGTTACAAGCCTCACCGATCACGTGAAATCTTCCGTGACCGGCAGGAAGTTGCAATCGGTGATGAGGAATCGATTGAGTATTAAGATCGTCTGGGATACTGTTCTTTGAACGCAGATGTTCCTAGACGCATTCGCTTGAGCGTTGACAACGCACGTTTCTGTGTCTTGCTATATTTCACTTGAGGCATTTTGCTGTGATTGCAAACCTCTCAAGAATTTTGGTACTTCGATGGATGCGGGCCCGCGAATCGTCTCTGTAAACACATCCGACTGAGGTGTGGAAGCCAGATTGATCTCCACTCTATGGCAGGTCGCGGGTGTTTCCTGAACGATACCCGCTGCAGGGTAGACGACCGCCGACGTTCCAATTGCAAGGAACACGTCGGCGTTCTGGGCTGCGTGTTGGATCTCTTGCATTCTGAGCGGCATCTCACCAAACCAGACGACGTTCGGTCTCAATTTCCCCACGCGTGTTGGATGTTCTGGGTCTGGGGTATGGATGGTGAGATCGTCTTGCCATGGGATCACGTTGCCTGTTTCGGTGCATCTGGCTTCCATGAGTTGACCATGCATTGGCAGGACGTTTTGGCTACCCGCAAGAAAGTGCAGGTGGTCGACATTTTGGGTGATCAGCAGAAATTCACCAGCGTGGTTTGCCTCATACTCTGCCAAAGCATCATGAGCAGCGTTGGGGCGAATGTCTTTCTGCAGCAGGTGCCGCCGGCGTGCGTTGTAAAACTTGTGCACCAGTTCAGGGTTCTGTTTGAATGCGGACGGGGTTGCTACCTCCTCCACACGATGGCCTTCCCATAGTCCATCAGCACCACGAAATGTAGGGATCCCAGATTCTGCTGAGATGCCCGCACCGGTCAGTACGACTACTTTCATAGAATGGATGCTCTCTCAGGGGGGGCACTTAAAATGGAAGCAATTTCGTCTGCTAATGCTTGCTATTGTAAAGTTTTCCGTGTCGCGTGGTTGCAAGGGTTTTCGCCAGATTGGTGAGTCTTCAATTCCTTGCGAAAATGTTTAAGAAAGTTTTGACCCCTTCTTGTCCTGTTATTAGTATCTTTCCCGCGTCGCATGTTGTGTGTTGCGAGGCGTAAAACAAAGGTCACGGAGGGAGTAGTGCTATGCCAAAGCCAGTCGGAAGTGTGCCGGAGGCGGATCCATTGTTTGTGGATTTGAATATTGCCCGCGGCGAAATTTATGGGTATTCGCTATGGAAGTTCGGTGAAGGTGGATGGCAGTTGGCCAAGGATTGTTCTCGCGTGGGAGCCGTGCCTGGAGCACCGCCATCTGCTCCAGGGTTCTTTGCTGGCCAAATACGAGCCACTGCGAGCGTGCCAGAGTGAAAGCCACGTCCTAGGCGTTTGAATCAAGTTTCTTACGCCCTGATTTTCAATTCAGCGTAGTTGCCTGAGAGGCTTGGCTTTTCACGGGGACTTGGAAATGAAGGACACTGTGCTTGTGCTGACGGGCGTGTCTTGTTGCCGCATCGCGTGGTGACAGCGTTAGAGTGATTCGATGTACCGTAAAGTTTTTTTGCTGAATTCAAACGTGTCCGTGCCAATGATCCGTTCCAAGTCGGCGATGCGGTCACTACGTTGGTAGGTTTGGAATGGGCGTCGCCCTGCCGTTTCGTTGAGTAGTTGTCCGAATGCTTTTGGTTGCCTTTCCGCGAGATAAAACATCATTGCCCATGCTACGGCGTATGCCTCTTTTATCTGCTTCTCGTTTTTGAACATCATGTCATTGCTGACAAGTTGCATGGCAGTTTGTACGAACTGTCCCGAGTTCTTTGTTGCAATTTTCTGACGTAGATATTGAAGGCTTTCGCGATTCACGCGATCAGCCAGTTGTGTCGCTCCTCTGGGATCCGTCATTGCTTCTGGTTCGAACATTTGGCCAATGCCCTCGGTGATCCATCTTGGCGTGTCATTGACACGACTATGGGCGCCAGAGTTGAAAGCTGACTGGTGTGCTGCTTCGTGCCTTACGGTTGCCATGACTGAACTGGCTCGGGCACCGTCATGTGTCATCACCCGATTGCTGTTCACTGAATACAATCCTGCGACGCGACCAACGTCGATATTCAGTCGTGCAAATTCATTTCGCATTCCGGACTCGTCTGGGAAAACGACAGCGATCATGGGGAAGCGTCCATGTCGAATGTTGACACCGCGTTTGGTCATGTAGCTGATAAAGGACCGGTGGGATTGCTCGAAAAGATTCGGCCATCGCTCACCGCGGCCACGAGGTTGAACCACGAGAAAGTTTTTGGTTGAAAGGACTTCATAATCGGCGCCGAATTCGCTTCGCAGGCGATTACGTATTTCTGCGGCAGAGGATGCTTTGAAGGGCTCTGCCTCAAGCCGTTGCCAGTTTGAGTCTGGGGATCGTGGATCGAGTGTATGAATCCAGCCGTCACGACCCAAGATGATTAACTCATGAGCAAGATCCACTAGCAAAATGCCTTTTTGAATCTTCCCAAAGGCGGAAAATTCAACCATGCCGCCGGTTTGTGCATCGCAGGGGCTGTGGGAAAGCGTGGTCAGTAGCAAAACCGTTGCTATTTGTTGGAAGGCGGGTCGGTTCAACTGCATGAAAATGTATCTTGGAAAATTGACTTTGCTTTCACGGATACCTGAAGGCTACGTTAAAATTCAGGTCGTCGGGGATGTATCCCCGGTTACAGTTCAATCCCTTTACTTCCCGGGTGATCTGCCATGCGAGTTGTTTGGTTCATGAGGACCGTGACGGCTGTCCGCACGCGACTTCAGTGCCGTTTTTGCAGAAAGAGCGTTTCTATCAGCCCGCTAGCCATGATTTTGGTCATGCAGTTAGCTGTACCGCAGTTGCTTACGTCAACAGGCATTGCCCAGGAAGTGTCTGAGGGTGCGCAGCAGGGCGAGGCGGAAAGTGCCAAGTCAGATGGAAACGAAGCTGACAACGAAGCTGACAACGAAGCCGGTCGGCGTGCGTTCAGAGCTGATGTGCTGGAGTGGGTCGATGAACTTGATTCGCCGACTTTGCGCGTTCGCAAGGAAGCGGAGCGTTCTCTGATTGCCGCCGGTGCCGACGCACTGGAGTATCTGCCCAAAGAGGACGCTGTGGTGTCTGTCGAAACGTCCGAGCGACTCGGGCGTGTGCGAAAGGCTTTGGAAGCCAGTCGAGCGAAGGCTGATGTCGATACAAAATCGACTCGAATCAAACTCGACAAAGTCACGAACCTTGGTGAAGCCTTAGCAGCTATCAGCGGTGCCAGCGGAATTGGGTTCGAGCACGATGCAGACACCTCGATCCCCGTGAATCCTGTTGCAGCACCTCTCGCATTTTGGCATGCGGTTGACATTGTTCTGGATCAAACCAATCTTGATGTCAACTTTTATGGTGGTGATAGCGAGACTTTGCGATTAGACCCGAGGTCTGACAAGCGACCCTCGCGTGTCGATTCCGCAGCTTACATCGGTGTGTACCGACTTGAGGCAACCTCAGTTGCATCCCGTCGCAACCTCCGACAGACTGAACTCAATGGTCTTAATGTCGGTATTGAAATCAGTTGGGAACCGAGGTTGACCCCGATTGGATTGACCATTCCGGTAGCACAAATATCTGGCAAGTTGGATGACGGTGCTGTTCTGAAACCGCAGCAGTCGGGAGGGAAAATTGATGTAGCAACGAATGGGGCAATTGCTTTCAGCGAAGTTTATCTTCCGATGCAGTTGCCGGCCGGCCAACCCACTAAAATCTCATCGTTATCAGGAATCGTCAATGCGCTCTTGCCGGGTGAGCGTAAGAAATTCGAAATCCCTCTGAATGAGCCGAACGGCAAAAAGAAAATTGATGCGATGACAGTCCAATTGGAGTCGATCCGTCGTGACGGTCCGCTGCATGAAATACGGGTTGCGGTTGAGCTTGATCAAGCTGGGCGTTCGCTGGAAAGTCACCGTTATTGGATTTTTGAAAATGAAGCATACGTTCAACGTAAAGATGGTAGTAAAGTCGAACATATTGGTTTTGAAGTCTATCGGCAAACTGAATCCGGGGTTGGTGTGGGGTACTTGTTTGATCTTGGAGACGAGATTGATAAGTCGACGTTGGTTTATCGTTCGCCCACCTCTGTTGTTCCCAATGAAGTGCCGTTTGTGATTCAGGATATACCGCTGCCGTGAAAAAAATGAATTTGACCCAACTGCTCGGTTGCTTGTTATTGTTGCCGTCCGTCTCGTGCCTAGCTGCTGGGGACGATCTGGAACCTGGGGATCCCATCGCGGCCATCGATGGGGAGCCTGTGTACTTCGGGGAGTTGAACCTAGTGCTTACAGAACGTTTGCAGGCGAAGGATTTGCAGCGGGTTAACGCCGATGTTCGCCGTGCGACCGCCGCTCTTATTGTTCGACGACATTTGGCAATGAAGTCACTTGAGATAAAAGGGGGGGCGACTCTCGAATCAATGTTGAGGCGTCAGGTCGAAGCATTGGCGGCAGACCTGCGACGTCGGGGGAGTAGCCTCCAAAAGCAGGCCGCTGAACGTAAGGCCAATGAAGCATCTCTGGTGACAGATTTGCGGTGGAGATTGGCGTGGGGGCAGTATCTGAAGAGTCGCTTGAATGACGCGAATCTGAAGAGATTTTTTGATCGTCGACGTGATCAGTATGCTGGTGGTCGTTGGGAAGTCTCGCAGGTATTTATCAAAGCTGACAAAACTGATGCGCCTTCGTGGCGCGCAACTTTGACCAACGTTAACGAATTGGCAGAACAGATCCGAGTCAGCGAAACACCAAGTCAGGCGTTTTATGATGCAGCAGTTGAGCATAGTGAGTCTGCGTCAGCCTCTGATGGTGGCAAAGTGGGGTGGGTTCAGAAAGATGGTGACTTGCCGGGCAGTTTGATGGCAGCCATCCGGAAAATGAAAGTGGGTGAAGTCAGTGCAGCGATACAGAGTCCGTTGGGAATCCATTTGGTGTTCTTGCATCAGATAGATGCTGGTGATTTGGAATTCGAGGATTTGACTGATCAGTCCCAATTGCGCCGTGACGCTGCCAATGCTTTGTTTGATTCACTCTTGCGTGAAAGATCAAACGCACAAGTCAGTTGGTTAGTGCGTGACCTGAAGCCTCCTGCTGATGTCAAGATGATTCCAGAGTGAGTAAGACTCCAGTTGTGGGGAGCCAGGGATCGTTGCCGCAATGGAACTCAATTCTGAACGTAACACGCGGGTGTGTAGGGGTATGGTTGAAGGCTTTTTTCGCAAACGATGGGTGCCCCGCTTCCAGGTTGGAGAGGGTGCTAGTGTCTTTCTTGCCACTACCTGGTTGTTCTTTCTGCTTTTGGGATACTTTGTCATAAGACCCGTTCGTGAGACGCTTGGCAGTTTGGTGGATTCTGATGATCTGAAGAGGCTGTTTCTTGCATCGTTTGTAACGATGTTGGCAGCGGTGCCTGCCTACGGAGTTCTTGTGAACTCGCTTCCCCGTCGATGGCTGGTCCGTGTGGTTTACCAGTCGTTCGCACTATGCCTGGTAGGGTTTTGGGTGTTTCTTCGGAGTGATTCAGAGATCGTTCAAGCATGGGCAGCGTGGATTTTATTTGTCTGGATAAGTTTTTTTGGTGTCTTTGCAACCACTGTGTTTTGGAGTGTTGTTGCTGACCTGTTTTCCAGTCGTCAGGCGAAACGCCTGTTCGGATTCATTGCGGCTGGTGGGACGGTTGGTGCCTTGGCTGGATCCGTGATTGCCAGCCAATTGGCTAAACTGCTCACCACAGAGCAGTTCATGCTGTTGCCGATTGTTGTGATTGAGTTAGGGTTGCTCTGTGCTTGGATGCTTGAGAAGCAAGCCGCGGTGCTAGCGGAAGCTGATAGTCAGTCGAATGTTACTGAAGTAGTGGAAGCCGTTCCGCCCTCTCGTAGCGGATGGTGGAATGCCGTGACCCACATCTTGCGGTCTCCATACCTGCAATTGATCTGCATTTTTATTTTCTTCTTGCAGTTTTGTGGCACCCAGATGTACTTTGAACAGGCAGCGATCGTAAAAGCAGCACTGCCCTCGGAATCAGCTCGGAGACAACTGTTTGCAAATATTGATCTTGCGACTCAGGTGTTAACACTGGTTGCTCAGGTCTTTCTCTCGAGTTTTATCCTGCGTTTTTTCGGCGTTGCTGTTACCCTCATGGTCCTTCCTGCTATCTATCTAGCTAGCTTCTCTGCACTCGCTTTCAATCCAAGTTTGCAGGTGATGGTCGTCGCCGTCGTAATTGGCCGTTCGGCAGGTTATGGAATCACAGTGCCGGCTCGCGAAGTGCTTTTTACCGTGGTGAAGAGAGAAGATAAATACAAATCCAAAGGCTTCATTGATACGGTCGTACTGCGGGGTAGTGACGCTGCTTCGGCTTCCGCTTTTACCGGGCTTGAGGGTGTGGGCTTGAAAGCTTTAAATCTTTGCTTACTTCCAGTGGTGGTGATTTGGCTTTTTGTTTCGTGGCGGTTGGGGCGTTTGCAAGAGGCTTTGGCAGACCCTCAGGAATGCAAGGTAGAGGAATAAAGGACCACGCAGGATTGGGGGTTGGTGTTAGTTGTCTGTATGTTCCATGTGTACAACTGGTTGTGCCTGAATTTATTGGTCACGTTCGAAATGTTGAATGTCAATTTCCAATGATGTGATGGCTTGAGAGTGCCTTTCAATCGACATCGTTTGTTGAGCAGCCTCAAATTCATGAGGGGCACATGCGAGGTCTTGGCTTAGAATTCACTGCCAAGGAAATCAAGCATGGGGTTGGGATGGCGGTGGCTTACCATGCGGACATCAAGGCCGCTATCCTCATGCAGTTGTAAGGCTCGTCGTATTGCATCGACAATCCACTCCGGTTGATTTCCAAAGGCTCCGCCACCAATCATCGTCAAGAACAGGATGTTCGATCCGTTTCTCGACTTGTTGAGGACGGCTGCATTCAAAGTAGCCTCATAGGTCGCTTCGAGTATCAGTCGGGCAAATGGTTCCCATGCGGATGCTGGTTCTGAAGAATAAGAGACGGGGACGGCGGAGCAATACACTTGGGAAACGAGGCTGGAAGTCTGCGGGGTTGTATTTGGCGTCAGACTGGAATTGTTGGTGGACTTGCCAACGGTTACTTCTGTGTCCCACATGATTCCGACACGCAGTTTGGAACGAAGCAAATTGATTGACTTTACATCCAAATTTGATAGGTGTTCGGCAATGATGCTTAGCCCGGTCTCAGAGGCGAAGGCGTATCCATTTTGCATTTGCCAAAGTTGTCGGGACTCATTGTTTAGTGATTCCCCAATGTCAGCCAGACAATCGATCTGTCTGCTTGTGCTCTGGCCTGTTTGGTTCTTCATGGGGACCAGATAGTTGCGGAATACTGTTCCAGCACCTGCCGCAATCGCGCACGCAGGACCCTGCGTGTAATCGTGTTCATAGATTCCAACACCATCCTCAGGAATTGCCTGTGGTGCTGCCATTTCGAGTAAATTGAATTGCGAGGCAACCTGAAACATTGCCATCCGGTTGCCTGCTTCTGTGTGCAAGTCCTGTACGTTACTAACGATTTGCGTAAACGTTGTTCTGCTATCCGATTGCTTTAACTCTTGCAGGGCAATGTGTCTCAAATCGGCGAGCGTGGGGATTTCCAGAGTTCCGCATTCATAGGACTTGTCGTTGACCAGCGAGGTCAAGCGGGTTCCGTCCAATGACAGGTTTTCGCGGACTTGCGTTGGTGAATTTTCCGTGAAGCCAAAGAGGTCTTCGAACCACATGCCTGCCTCGTCAGTGTATGAGGACAAAAGTTCTTGCTGAACATTTGAATGTAAAATAATAAGCGGCTTTGATCAGCCTAAAACTGCAACGCACTGTGTTGTGTTGGATCGCTGCCTTCCATGTACATGAGTGCTAGCAGCAGAAAACCTGGACCATCAACGGAATCGCATCGGTTTTCGCCTGGATGGCTACGAAACATACCCATTTTGGGTACATAAAGTTGTTCCATCGCTTCGTTCGCAATGTCTCGAGCGAGCGTGTGGTGCGTGGGGTTCTTCATGACGTTACTGGCACGGACGAGGAAATGGATTGCTCTTCCGTAATCTTCTGCATAGGCGCCCCGCCCGTCATTGGCAGGTAGTTCTTGTTTGATCATGTTGACCCAGCGTTCAACTGCCAGTTTACTGGGTTGATCACCCGTTGCTTCATGCAGCGAAAGGCATGCTTCAGCCATTCGCAGGGGGGATTGGTATGCCGGTCGATTAACGTGATTGAAAATGCTGGTCTGCGGCGGATTGTTTGAAGTGACTTCAGTTTCAGTGATTTGTGTTGCCTTGTTCTTGGTAGGCTGACCCGTTGTACAGTCCAGGCGATTGTCGTAACGCTGCTGTTGTTCGTTGAACCCTTGGCTAATCCACGCATTGAGAACTTTCTTCGCGATGCTTTGGAATTGCGGCTCGCCTGTCAACTCGGTCGCTTGAAATAAAACGTATGCCCATGCACCAAGCTGAAGTGAAGATGTGTCACAACCTTCGTGGGAAGTTTTTATATTAGTAGGAACCAACCCGGTCTTGTGGTTCCGGCGTTTCATTCGATTCTTTGCCAATGACAACGCCTGTTCGACCAGATGTTGTTTTTGGGGAGGATCCTTTTGCGCAAGCCAACACAGAGATGCAATCAGTGCTGCCTCGCTTTCAATCCCCTGTTCCAGCGTTGCAAATCCTGCATGAGACGTATCGCCTATCGGTGTGTCGTTCGAATCACTCGTGGATACTGCAGCCTTTTGGGCATGAATGTACGCTTGGATTTGTTGTCGTGCTTGTGCGGTGTTTGCAACCCATAAGGTTTCCCATGCGGGCGTATACGGTGTGCAGGGAGATATCGTTGCTGTGGTGTCGATCAGCTTTTCAAGCTTGATGTCATAGTAGCAGCGAGGATCGAGCGAGGACTGGCGATTTGAGTTTGCGCACTCATTCAAAAAACTTCTGATGTAGGCGGATGCTGAGTCACTGTAGCATTTGCAACCTGTGCGTTTGGATAATTCAAATGCAGCGAGAATGCTCGGTTGGTCCCAATAAAGGTTTGCGCCTGCTGCTGATAACAGGGTGCCGTTCCATCGTGGTGAATTTGGTATTAGCGGTGTAGGAAGGCCGTTTGTGCGCAGGTCAATGGTTGATATCCACATTGGAGTTGTTCGTTCACCAATCTGGTCATGCGAGTGTTCGGTCACATAGTCCATGTGTGCCTCAACGGCGCCCATGAATATTGATGCTGACTGCTCTTGGGAAATGGGAATCGGTATTGGAGCTTCCGCGGATGGTGGACCTTGAGCTTGCGAGCTCGTTACACAACAAGTCACGAACAAAGTGATTTGGCACGCGTGGAAGAGTGTGGCGTACAAACGATCGTCGCCTGAGGAGGATGCCGCAGCTTGAGTGGAATGAATCATTTCTCCACTTTAGCGTTTTGTTGCCCAGTGAAACAGTGAAACAGTGAAACAGTGAAACAGTGAAACAGTGAAACAGTGAAACAGTGAAACAGGGAAACAGGGAAACAGGGAAACAGGGAAACAGGGACCTGGTGGCGGTTATTCGTTGATTACGTTGATTCACGAAAGATTAAGCCGTTGGTGCCAGCTCAAAAAGCGTCTTGGTGAGTTTCACGACTGGAGCCTGAAACGGAAAATCATTTGTTTTGAAAAATGATCTTGCGTGAACTCAATAGAAAGTGCGATAGCCACTGACAAACGTATATGTACCACCCAGCCAATGCTGATTGGAACGGGTCGGGCTTGAGTGACATAAGGAGAATCGATTCATGAAAACGCCGGTAAGATATGTTGCGATTACGATCGCTTCGCTTTCCCTCGTAATGTTTACCAACTTGGGCAATGTGAGTGCGGATGCACCGGAAGAGTCTTCAGGATTCGGGCAGGCTGCAAGCGCAATGAATCCAATGAATTGGAAAATGCCACAACTCAAGATGCCAAACTTCAGGAGTTTGTTGCCCAGCAAAGCAGAGCAGGCTGACGTCAAAGAAAAGAAAGATGGCTTATTTGATCAGGTGGGTAAAACAGCTTCCAACAGTTGGTCCAAAACGAAGAACGCGTTGAGTCCTAAGAATCTTAATCCCGCCCGATTCTTTACTGCCTCATCAAAATCAGCAGTCAAAACAGTGCCTGCGAAAGAAAAAAAACCTGGGTTCTGGAGTAAGCTTCTCAGCCCATGGCCAGAAGAGGAGCCGGAGCAGACGACGGTAACAGACTTTCTTCGCCAGCCACGTGTTGGACGCTAAAACCACCCGGTACTAAGTCGGTAGGTCGCGTCATGCTGGAATGTCTGCTCAAGTTGCAGGCACGAATAGTGAGGTCGAAAGAGCGATGTTTTCGCGTTTGCTGGTTACTCTCTATCATCGTTTTTGTAGAGAGTGTTGCTCGTCGAGATGCAGTCATGCATTTTATATAGCGTGAATTCATGCACTCGGTTGCAGACCGTGATTTTCCGGTTTTTTCTCTTGAAAGAGTCGGGTTCATGCTATGCGGTCAGCGTCCAGCTCTTTCGGTATTCACGTCGGATCTGGCTTTGCAATTCGGGGTGTCCCTTGATTTGCATCGACTCGGCGTCCCATTCTAAACGGGTGTCGGGATTTCGCTGCGCAAGCACACCCAGCAGGATCGTTTCGGTCATGGGACCCGCAAGCGCAAAGTTTGATTCGCTTTGAGTGATTTTTCCTTCCACGGCATCAAACCACTCTTTGTAGTTGTCTTGATCTCTTGCTCGCGGCAGAGTGACTTCAGGCCATTCGAAGCCGTCGATCTGATTTGATGTTTTTAAGACCCAGCTATTGCGACCACGGTTGAAGAAAAGTTTTCCTTCTTCTCCGATGATGACGCTGCCGAATTTCGAGAAATCCATGCCGTCCAGAATCTCTTCGCTGGGGTGGTTGTATTCGTTTCCGTTTTTAGCCAACTGCCAATTTTCTCTGTCAAATTTTGCGTCGACGTAGCCGTCGTACCAGAAAAACTGGAAGCCATTTTTGGCTGCATACTGGCTCGGGCCAAAATCCCAAGTGATCATCGAGTTAATGGGAGGGGAATGTTCAGTTGCACCATTTTGTTGCGCCGTGACGGCTAGGGGTGCGAGAGCTTGCCCGTCATCAGGTTGCATTGACCAGTAGCCCAAGTCCATGATGTGGCATGCCATGTCACCTAGAGCACCGGTGCCGTAGTTCCACCAACCACGCCATGCAAAAGGCGCGATTCGGGGACTGTAATCAACCCAAGGTGCGGGGCCAACCCACTGTTCCCAGTCGATGCCATTCGGGACTGGTTCCGGCGATGGCGGGTCTGAGAAGCCTTGCGGCCAGATAGGCCGGTTCGTCCAAGCGTGAATCTCTTTCACCTTGCCAATTACACCGGCCCGAACCAACTCCACGCAACGCCTCATGTGATCGTTTGCGTGTGCCTGGTTGCCCATTTGTGTCTTCACGCCGGTTTGTTTTGCCAAGCGATTTAATTCTCGCGCTTCCCACGTGCCGTGTGTTAGCGGTTTTTGACAGTAGACATGCTTGCCAGCTTGCATCGCCAATGCTGAGGCGTGGAAGTGGTGGTGGTCGGGTGTCGACACGGTGACAGCATCAACTTGGTCACCCATCTCAGCGAACATCTCGCGATAGTCGGTGAAAAATTTTGCGTCAGGAAATTGTTGCCTTGTTTGTCCCATCTTGCGAAAACGACCATCGAGTTTGGCAAGCTTGGTGGAGTCGATGACGTCGACGAGACCAATGACCTCGAATCCGGCGTTACTCGCACCGTTTATGTCGGCATAACCTTTTCCCCCGGCACCAATTCCAACCACCGTTGGTTTTCCCAGTTTGTTATCTGATAACGCAGGGAAAAAGTGGAAGCCAGCCAAGGCACCCATTGCGGCGCTGGCTGTTTTATTGAATTGCCGCCGCGAGACGGAACTTTGATGACGCTTGGAATTCATATGTATGTTTCGGCAGAGGGTAAAGGCGTTGCAGAGACGCCGGCCAAAGTTACGCGTTGGCAGGGAGCTTTATTGTACTCATTTCATTGTGCGGTGGTTGCGGCAACAGAATGACTCACCGTACGAAAGAAATCTTGGTGTTTTCTTTATATGTGAGTTGTGTGACGAGTCTGATGCTGCTGATTCCTCGCCAAATGTGGTGCGTAGAATTTAAGATTTGGTTTTTTTAGAAAAATATCAGTTTCCTTGTCAGGTTTTGACGCAGAAAAGTACTCCACATCTTCGGTGCGACCTCCAAAACCACAGCGTCAGTATGCGTATGTGTTTTGATGTTCTGTGTGAGATTGTCATTGCTAATCATTGAACCCATGATTTCAAGGATTTGGGTATTCAAATGAGGGCGCGGCATTGCGGGGGCGTGCAACAAAGTGTTCCTGTTCGTGGTGTTTGAACGTGACAAGCATGGCGTTGGTCATCTATGCGTCTGTGCTGGTCGCCTAAACGTCTGATGCACTTCAGTTCCCCTCCCCAATATCCGTAGGAGTTTGTGGTTGTGTCGGGGTTAAGGGGAACTATTGTGTGAACGGAATTGTCCTTCCCTGTGTTCTCATACCTGCGTGACGAATTGTGAACTCAAGCAACTCCGGGGCTGGCAGACTGACCTCTACCGACCATTCACTGGCATCGAGAGTGAAAGGTGGAGATGAGGACGCTGCGCACGTTCTTTACGAGCGTTATGTTCAGCGGGTCTTTGGTTTGGTGGATTCGAAATTGGGGGCAAAGTTGCGAGCTACAACAGATGCAGAAGATATTGTCCAGTCCGTTTTCCGGAGCATGTTCCGAGGCGTGCAGGCAGGCAATTACGAAGTAGAGCCAGGTTCAACGCTCTGGAATCTTCTCGCTGTTATTTCGCTGACCAAGCTACGTAGAAAGGCGCATCATCAAACGGCTCAACGTCGTGACGTCGACCGCTTGGTTTCTTTGCAGACTGTGGCGGGCGGTGAGGCGATTGATGCTTCGACAGATGAATTTTTGAACATCTGTGTCCGCGAAACGATGCAAAAATTGCGACCGGCAGATCGTCAGATTTTAGTTTTGCGTATTCAAGGGTTCACGTTAATTGAAATCAGTGAACAAACTTCGCTTAGCTGCCGCACCATTGCACGTCGGCTTCGAACCAGCAGAAAACATCTCGCTAGTCTGTTGCTGGAAGATGAATAGCAGTTTGGCTGGCTGCTGCGGGGTTTTAGCTACCAGCCGTAACCACGACAGCGGCGTGCTCCATTCACATTGGTACTCGGTTTTTCTGCGTCGAGGGCAAAGCTTCGTTGGTCTGGCGTTGCACGTTGACGAGTCCGGAGTCTGGTGAAAATCCCGATCTGCCGGCGAGATAGGTGAATTTCGTGAGTTTTTTCGGTTATCGAGGCCGTTTTTTCGGGGTTGCGGCGGCCTCAGGTGCCCAAGGTTTGACCACAACGTAAATTTTCCTCGACTGGTCTCAAATTGTGGCATGCGGTTTGTCGATGGATTATCTTATCAGGCTTATGGCCGATGAAATCGGTCCTTCCTCACTTCCACAAGACGAACACAAGAGTTCACTTATGTCTGCAAGAGTTGCTGCCCTGTTCTTAGGGATTCTGGTTATGGTTTGCATGGTTTCTGTACCCACACGCGCTGCCGACGACGATTCAGCCGCGAAGTACAAGACCAAAGATATTATGAAAAAGGCTTTCAAAGGCCCTTTGCTCAAGAAGGTTGCTGGCGGAGAGGCCACCGATGAAGAGAAGAAACAATTGCATGCTATGTTGGTTGCACTGAGCAAGAATAAGCCAAAGAAGGGTGATGCAGAAAGTTGGAAGAAGTTGACTGCTGCTTTGGTCAAGGCTGGTCAAGGTGCTGTCGATGGCGAAGCTAAAGCCGGTACTGCGCTCAAGAAAGCTTCGAACTGCAAGGTTTGTCACAAAAGTCACAAGTAATCGCTGCTATCACAAACAGCTCTGCAAATCATGAATGGTGCGGAGTATCTGTGATATCAGAAAATCCCTGACCAACCTAAAAACACCTGCTGTAAAGTAGGTGTTTATTTTTTTATGTTATATAAGAGCTTCGGGCTATGGCCGGTTGCGATTCTCGTTTGTTGAGTCGATTGAAGCTGGCTTTTGATGAGAGTAATGGTGTGCCGCTTTGGTGTGCCCGTGCAGTAAAGTTTGATGATCTTGCTGTTCGAAAACAGACAGCGATCACTGCCTTGGAGTATTGGTAACGCGAGATGCGAACACCTTTGGAGCGAATTCGACTAGGTGGATTTGTACTCGCTGCTGTGTTCATCCTTGCTATTCTTGGTTATCGCTTCGTTGGCGATTACGACTGGATCGCGGCGGTTTGGATGGTGGTGATCACCATTTCGACGGTGGGGTATGGGGAAACTTCCCAGTTGCCACCACGTATCCAAGCGCTAACCGTGTTAGTGATCGTGCTTGGAATCTCCGCATCTGTTTATACGTTTGGCGGTTTGTTTCAGTTGATGGTTGAGGGAGAATTGGAAAATGTGTTGGGGAAGCGTCGAATGAAGAAGGAAATTGTACGTTTGCGCGATCATACGATTCTTTGTGGATTTGGACGTATGGGCAGGAAGCTTGCCGAAGAATTGGAAGCTCAGGGCGTAGAAATCGTTGTCATCGATCAAGATTCAGATGTGATCAATGAAGCTAGTCAGCTCGGCTTACGTTGCGTCTGTGGGGATGCAACCGAGGAGGAAATTCTTTCTGAAGCCGGTTTGACTCATGCAAGTACTTTAGTGAGCACTTTTCCAAATGATGCGGAATGTGTGTTCATTACTCTGACTGCAAGAGATTTAAACAAGGAGATACGCATCATTGCCCGGGCAGAGCGGGAGAGCACCGAGAAAAAATTACTGCAAGCTGGGGCAGACACAATTGTCATGCCGACCGTTGTTGGTGCCAGACAGATGGGGCGTATGATCACCAGACCGTCCACCGCACATTTGATCAAATTGGTTGATGAAGGAAGTAACGAAGACTTTGATATTGATGAAGTGCTGGTGCGTGAAAATAGTGGATTGGTCGGCTTGAGTGTTCAGCAGACGGAAGCACACAGGCGGCATGGTTTGTTGGTCGTTGCAGTGCGATCCGAGTCAGGCGAGTTGCGTTTCAACCCTGACTCGGCGGAAAAGTTTTCGACTGGTGATATTGTGATTGTGATGGGACGACGCGATGATATCGCGAGATTCCGGGGCGAATATTGAATGTGCGAATGCAGACAGGAACGTGGCGAACGCAACGCTTCAGCATTGACGTGGTTAGATTCGATGGGCTGTTTTGCGTCAGTGTGCCTGTTTAACCCATGAGTTGCAAAATGAGTGACCAGAAAAAAAACCGGGGGACACATACCGAGGCGGCATGCGAGCGTGGTGCAGAAGGAGCACGGGTTTGTCCGGTCTGCCGTGGACAAACATTGATCGAAATACGCGGCAAACTGCAATGTGAGAGATGCCACACAATCTGCGAGACTTGTTGTGAAGGTGGCCGCGGCTAACGTTACTTGGTTGAATATCCAGTCCGTCTGCCGCGTTTTAGGTGCGCCACTCCACGGGATATGTGTGAAACGATGACATACCCCACTCTGCAATTTTCGACAATGGAATTGGCAACTGGGAATTGGGATCAGTCTTGCAGGTAATCGGTCAGAGCCATTTTCGGTAGAGGAAGACGTAGAATGGGGGCGAATTCGGTGGTGTCGGTGTCCACTCTTTCGAATGCTTCCCGAAGTACATCGTTCGATTTCTGTGTTAGTCGGTGATATCCGGTGATGAACATGTCGTATTCATCCCACCCCTCATCGCTGCATGAGGGAAGCAGCGAGGCGAGTGCAACGCAGGCGGGACCGTATTGTTCAGGGCCCGCTTCGAGTAGTTCGTCAAGTTTGGTGTGTTGTGCGATTAGGGCAACGAACTCGTCGGGAAGGTTCCATTGCTGAGCGAGCATAGCGGAAGCGTCAGCGTGATCCCATCCGAAAATCTCATTCTCCAAGCCACTCAGACGACGACCTTCTTCTGCACGTCGTGCGACCAGAATTTCGTATTGTTCTGGTAGTTCTTTCAGCAGCAGAGGTATCGCCATGTCTTGCAGTAATGCACCAGCGAACAAGTCCTCGGCATTATCGAGTTTAAGCATGCGTCCCAGCTCACGGGCAAACAAAGCACGGCGAAGAGAATCCTGCCACAAGGCCTTGAGATCGAAGGGACCAAACTTGGGGTTCGGCATAACACTGAAGACAGCGTTCCACAAAGCGAAGTTGGTGACAGCCCGTGTTCCAACCAGCGTCAGTCCCTGCTGGACGCTCATGATTTCCCGACTGAACCCGAAGTAGGAACTGTTGACGAACTTCAGGACCTGACCCATCAATCCGGGGTCGGCCTCGATCGGTTTCGTGAATTCGGCCGGTCCCGAATCTGGGTTCTGAGAAAGCTGTAGCAATGTTATCGCACTGTGGGGTAGTGCAGGCAGCACTTCAGCGTGAAATACATCTTCCAGTGAGGTTGTGGTTGTCGTCATGTTTTGCATCGCAGAGGGTGTCATTGCATCAAAGCGATTTTGAACCGCGCGAGGGCCGTGTCTGCAGACCGTACCAGTGTTAGAAATCTACCTCGTTCCCTCGTTGAACTTGATCCTTTTCTGTACTTAAAGACACCTCCGGCACTCCCTCGTTCCGGTTTTGCGGGTTGGTGTTTGTCATGCTGTTGCCTGAACGCATCATTCAACGTGGGGTGACGTTGCGAAAATGCAACTGCCCACCCTCGACGTGATTGTTTCGTTTTTTTCTAACTTGTTTGAGAGAATGGACTTGTGTCGTGGTTGCGTGGTTTGATGTCCGGTTGGACCGCCACGTGCATGACACGTCGTCCATGAACTTTTTTTATCTGAGTCCAGATGACCGTGACTGGCTAAAACGCTGGCTGGTAAAGCACGCATTTCTGCTGCTTTTGATTCTTTCGTTTTGGCTGATTTTGCATGCGTGGCCAAAGGCAGAGACACCTGCGTCAAACTTGGACGGTCGGACTGATAATCAACCTTCGATGAATGCTTCAGGCAACTCAAATACCTTGGGTGATGCTTCTCAGGATCTGCACCAAGGGCAGGCTATGGCGTGGGTCGAAGATGGCCCTCAGGCCATTCGTCTTGTGGAGTTGAAGCGGAATTCAGCCAATGCAACTGCGTATGATGCCTTCGGTGCAAACAGCAGCATGAATCAACCGAGTGCAGATAACTCGGTTAGTGCTGTACAGCCGACAGGCTGGAGAAGAACCCGCAACGGGTGGGAAAATACAGCTAGCTGGCGCACTTCGCTGGCTTCTCTGGGAGATATCGTTCGCCAACAGCAAGAGAAGGAGCCAAGTTGGTTTCAGAATCTGCTTGCAAGCGTACGTAGCGTGCCGCCATGGGGAGTGGCCTTGTTCCAACTCGCTGCCGTAGGCGGAATCTTGATATTCGAACGTTGGGCAGTACGCCATCAGCAGACCCGAAAAATCAAGCCAGAAGCTTGATTGACGAGTTGTCGTTGATGCTCAGCGACGAGCTGTTTTTGGGACGCCGTCCACCAGTTTTTCGCTGAAACGGGCGCGATACTCCATGAGACTGTTGGCCCCCTGGAATCCCACAATGGTTTCGTCCCAGTCCAGTTGCTTGCTCAGCATGTAACCGTTGTCCAGATCAAATCGTATTTCACCATTGCTCATTTGTTGCACCACTTGTGCTCGGATCGATTCTTCATTCAATGGTGTCAGGGGTTGGCTGCGGACAGCAAGTGTCGCGACACCTGTTCGGACTTTCTTGAGTGTGTAGAGCTCGCGGATCTTGATGACTTTGATTTCACCATTTTCGGTTCTTGCCTTAACGTCACGTGGGATGGACCACGATTCGCCCACGGCGATTGGCTGTTCCGGGAAAGCTACTGCCAGCGTGCCCATCCCCAATGAAGCCTTGCTGCCAACGTTGTTTTCACGCCGAGTCTCTTCACCGCGGGCCGAGATCGTGATCGTGGAGATCCTTGAGCCAATTTGGTCTGATACGCGTTTGAAGAGTGCTGGTGGTTTTTCACCACTCTCACTGTCCCAGCGAATCTCTTCCGCGTCACCTTGTTGTTGTGTCATCTCAACGGCATCCACGACATGATCAAAGGTCATTTCCTGATCAGTCTTGTTCATGACCGCCCAGTGCCGCTTGCTGATCGTGTGAACCTGAGATATCTCTTCGGCGCCTCGAATTCGGGTTTTTGTTTTGGCAACATGCGTCACCTCGTAATGGAGATCCTCGCCAACGTTCAGGGCGTAACGCAGCAAGTACTTAGGTGCCTCGTCGTTGTCTTTCGCGTCTTCTGCGTTTGCAGGTAGTCTGAGGGCAGGCAGACAAATGGTCAGGATCGCAGCAAGGACAATAAGACGATTCACGATTGCGGTCTCCATACGCGGCAAACGAGGTGTGTTTCACGACCTCGAAAACTTTGCAGATCGTGTCTTTCAGGGCAAGAGAGAATGTGGGAGATCGATTCGCCGGCGTTCGTTTTAAGCGGGGGAACGCTTCACCGGAACCGATCCGCCCCAGCCCAGTTTGTCGCGTAAGGCTCGGTAATCATCATGTCCGTTGACTGCTAGCATTTGAAATGTTTGCTCTGCGCGTTCGATCCGCACGCGATCTCCGGGCAGCAATCGGCTCAAAATCCGCCCATCCACAACGATACTTGTCGACTCATTGGGCTCTGTCACGGTGAGTTCAAGCACCGTGTCTGCTGAATCGACGAGTGGTCGGTAAGTCAGGGTATGTGGGCTGATCGGTGAAATGACGATCGCTTGGAGCTGTCGCCTCAGGATGGGACCACCCGCGGACAGGTTGTGTGCTGTTGATCCGATTGGTGTGGCTACGATCAGTCCATCGCAGCGGTACTGAGTTGCAAGTGAACCATCGGCATACAGGTCAATGTCGAGAATTCGATAAGGCGGTCCTCCGAGTACAGCCGCTTCGTTTAACGCTAGTTGTCTTGCTATCACGCGACCTTCCCTAATCAGGGATGTCTGCAGCATGAGGTGATTGACAACCTTGAACCCACCGCGAGAAACCTCAGGCCAAGCGTTTAGAAAATCATCGGGTGACAATGCGGCGAGAAAGCCTAGGCGACCACAGTTGATGCCGAGCACAGGTGACTGTTGTGATCCCATTTGGCGAGCTGTTTGCAGAATCGAACCATCACCGCCAAGCACGATAACCAGGTCGGGTTTTGACTCTGAGAATTCGTAACTGAAATCGAGATCTTCAGCCACAATCTCAGCATGCTCAGCAATCGCTGGCCTCAGTTGCTCCAATGCGGCACGCACGGTTTCGCGTTCGGGCACACCCAGGATCACCACCTTTGGCTTTTGAGAATGATCGTTGATCCAAGTGTGGGCCGATTCGACGGACATGAATTCTGTTTTCCGATCAACGTCGGGTTTGGTTTGTTGGGCAATTCCAAAGGACTTCCAGCATTCTGGATCCATGATATTAAGGATCGTCGAACCGCTGGATCTATCCAGTCGTTTTGTCGTGGATGTGTTTGTCGGTGTGGGTATCTCGCGGGGCGACAGTCGCATCGCTCGTATCGGCAATCACCTCAGGTCGTTCAAGCACTTGAACGCAAGCTGGAACTAGCAATCTCGCGGCACGTTTCAGAAATTTTGGGTACGCTGAGCCCATGCTGATCAAACAGGTCACCGCGGTCACCATGTTGGATGAACTCGTCTGGCAATGCGAGCACACGGATGGATCGTGTGTCAAGATGTTCTGCGACAGCACATTCAGTGAAGGCTGATCCAAAGCCACCCATCTTTGCACCTTCCTCGATGGTCACCACGAACTTGCCGTCAGCTAGCGAATCTCGCACCATTTCAAGATCCATCGGTTTCACAAACCTGGCATTGATGACGGTTACGTCCAGTTCGCCTTTCAACGCATCTGCGGCAGCCAACGCTTGTTCCAGCATGGCACCATACGCGATGATCGTCCCATCGCTTCCCTCGCGAATGGTCTCACTTTTCCCGATCTCGATCGGATCGGGGGTGCGTTTGAGTTGCAGTGCCGAAGCTTTCGGGTAGCGAATGCTGGAAGGTTGGTCATGTGCTAGAGCGGCGTCCAGCATCAAGTCCATTTCTGCGGAATATCCGGGAGCCATGCAAACCATGTTTGGAAACAGGCGCATGTAACCAATGTCAAAAAGTCCATGGTGTGTCGGCCCGTCCGGACCGGTTAGTCCCGCTCGATCGAGCATGAACACAACTGGCAGATTCTGAAGAGCAGCTTCTTGAAAAATTTGATCGTAGCTTCGTTGCAAAAAGGTGCTGTAAATATCAACGATGGGTCGCAGCCCCGTTTTGCATTGGCCCGCAGCGAATGCTACTGCATGTGATTCACAGATACCGACATCGAAGAATCTCTCTGGGAACTCCTCACGCAGCGGTTCCAGTTTGTTGCCTTGGCACATCGCCGCGGTGATGACTGTAACGCGCGGATCCGCGGCCATTTGTTTGCGGATCGCTTCACGTGCATGCAGCGTGTATGGCGGCAGGCCGTCGCTTTTCTGTGTGATCGCTTTGCCACCGTCGTCTGTGAAGACTGGCGGTGTGTGAAAAAACACTGGATCCTCGGCTGCCGGTTTATAACCGTGTCCCTTCTCTGTCACTACATGAAGCAGAACAGGACCTTTGGTCTCTTTGGCCATGGCCAAGTATTTTCGGGTCAGCGCCATGTCGTGCCCATCGATCGGGCCGATGTAGCGGATATTCAGTTCTTCGAAGAGCATTCCACCCAGTAAACCTGCCTTCACGCCTTCCTTCATCTGAGCTAGAAAGCGTTCGGCCGGGTCACCGAACATTGGCACGTGGTCCAGTAAACGCACAACCTCGCTTTTCAGGCCTGTGTAGAACGGATTGGACCGCAACCGGTCGAGATAGTTGGCGACCGCCCCGACTCTTGGGCAGATCGACATTTTGTTGTCGTTCAGCACGATGGTCAGGTCGTCGCCAAGTTCGCCTGCATTATTCAGAGCCTCAAAGACAATGCCGCTGGGAAAGGCGCCGTCACCAATGACAGCCACAGTCCTTCTTTCCTCTTGACCACCAACCACATCCCCACTGCGTAGGCCCACTGCGGTGCTGACACTACATCCGGCGTGGCCGGTCATGAACAAGTCGTAGACACTTTCGTTGGGGTTGGGGTAGCCCATCAAGCCTCCGCCGGTACGTATCCCGGCGAAATCCTTATAGCGACCTGTCACTAATTTGTGCGGATAAACCTGATGTCCGGTGTCCCAGATCAATCGGTCCGTGCGGAAATCAAACTCACTGTGTAAAGCGAGACAGAGTTCGACGACCCCCAGGTTGGAGGCGAAATGGGCTGTTCGGGTTGCAAGCAGATTGCAGAGTACATCCCTGATTTCGGATGCCGCCTGTTCGAGTTGCTGGGGCGAAAAATCGCGAAGCGGTGTGGCATCATCCAGGCCAGCAAGCAACGGATGCTCGCCCAATGGATGATGGTCATTGTCAGTCGATGGTTTATTCAATGTGATCGCTCCAGTACAAAATCGGCCAACAACCGCAGGCGTCGACCGGAATCCCCGAACTTACCGGCATCGCGTTGGGCAGACGCGACCAGTTGTTGGGCTTTCTGCCGAGCCCCGTCGAGCCCGAGCAGCCCAGGGTAGGTTAATTTGCCCCGATTGGCGTCTTTTCCAGTTCTCTTCCCCAGTGTGCTTGCTTCCGCAGTGTAATCAAGCAAGTCATCGACGACCTGAAATGCCAAGCCAATGGCGGCTGCGTAGCTCCCCAAAGTCTGCCGCTGTTCTTTATCCGCATCGACCATGATGGCGCCCAAATCGAGCGAGACCGAGAACAACGCCCCGGTTTTCCTTCGATGAATCGACTCCAAATGCTGAAGTCGAGGTTTGTCTGCGAAATCGCTCCAGACCACTGTCTCGTCCTGACAACCCGCTGTTTTGGGGTGTGTAGGCTTAGCGAGCTGGGTGTCCTGTTCGGCAGCTAAATCGTCGGCTTGGCCGCCAACTAGATGAGATGCACTTGCGGCGACGGACAATGCACGGACAGCGGCAATCGCTTTCTCGGGCATGCTAATATGCTGACTGAGATGAGAGAAGGCTTGGGTCAGCAGGCCGTCACCCGCCAAAATTGCTGTCGCTTCGTCGTATTTGATGTGAACCGTGGGTCTGCCCCTACGCAGGTCGTCATCGTCCATGGCCGGCAAATCGTCGTGAATGAGCGAGTAGGCGTGGATCATTTCCACCGCCACTGCTGCGGGCATGGCGTCCTCAAAGGTGCCACCGCAACATTCTGCCGCCATCATGACAAGCGCGGGACGTAACCTCTTACCAGGCGCCAGAAGTGCGTAGGACATTGCGTCACCCAGTTTCTCGGGGCAACCGCTACCAAATTCGCAAGCCTGCTCAAGGGCTTGCTCAATCCTGGGACGCAGGTCATCAAAGCCACAATCGACCGAAGCTTTTTGGGGGGTAGAGGACATCTGTGGGGCTGCGGTCACTGCGGTGGCTGAAATTAGAGGACACCCTGAGTTTAGAAGAGGCCGGGCGAATCGTCCACGCTACTCTCATGCGCAGTCGTGTCGTTTGAGGGGTCGCCTTCTGGCCCTGATTTCGCTGTGCTTCTTTTGCGATTTCCAGCCTTCACGCGTTTGGAAGCCGCTGGGGCGGAGGGTTGGGCTGTGATGGCAGGGTTTCCATCTGCATCAAACCCCGAAAGCTGGCTGATCTTTTGTTCAGCAGCGTCGAGTAGTGATTGGCACTGTTTCAGCTCACGAATTCCCTGCTCATATTTTTGCAGCGATGCAGTGAGGCCCAGTTCACCACTCTCCAGCTGGCTTACGATTCCCTCGACTTCGCCGAGTGATTCCTCGAAATCGAAGTTGTCTTCGTCTGCTTTGCCCGCCGTTTGAGAACGCTTGGGTTTCTTTTTCGCCATGTTTCTGTATTTGACTCGACTGCTATTTCGACCTAGGCATTACATGAGGGAACGTGACGTCACGCTTGCCGCTTTCACTTGGAGCGATTGCATCGATCCAATTAGTTATGCGGTTTCCATATTGTGACATGTTCCAACCATTCGTTCCATGTGCGTAACTCGTTCGAGTCGTTTTAGCTTGACGTTTGCCTGTCGTGGTTCGGTGATTTGGGGCTCCCGATGGCGGGCAAAATTACGCCTTCCAATGAGATTGCTTGCTGCTGCGACGCTGAATGTCGAGCGGCGAGGTGGCAGTGAGGGCGACGGTAACGGTGGGGTTTTGGGCAGTGATTACCCCGGTTTTTAAGTGACAAACAAAAATTTCACGGCATCAGGCAATCCATTGAACGACTTACGGCAAGTCCGCGATGAGCACGAATCAAATGACCGGTTGGTCATGGAAGCGGTACGCTCTAACACGAATTTGCTCCATGCTCTGTTGGCGGAACTGACCGACGTTCGGACCCTCGTTGAACCAGCAGACAACGACTCTCCAGGCAGCGATTCTCGCAAATTCAGCGATGGACGGGATTCAGACGGCGATGAAAGGGAGTTCGATGCCAACTTGCAGAACGCAGCTTGGGGAGACAAAGCCCGGAGCCTGCAGCAGAATATCCAGCGGGTAGAATCGGAAAATGCAGAGCTTCGTTCACAAAATGAAGACCTTGCTGCAAGGATCGCAACTTCCAAGGTGCAGGAAACTGCACCGGAGAATTCTGTGGAAGCCGGTGAGATGTTGTCTTGGGAAGAGCGGAAACGCTTGATTCTTCTGCAAATGGAGGAAGATTCCTTCGATGCCGATCAATTTGCAGCATCACTCAGCGAAGAAAGAAAATCTGGAAAAGAGACTCCGGCTGCCTTCATTGATAGGCTTCGATTGGAAATAGAAACCCGGGACGAGGAAATTGCTGAATTACGCAATCTGCTCGATCAACAAGCCGAAACACGCTCAGATGGCACTGCGATCGGTGCGTCTGCGATCGCAGACATGCTGGATGCAGACGAGCTGATCGTGCAGGAACGCGAAAAGTTGCAGAGGCTGCAAGTCGAGTGGGAGGAAAAGTTTCGCGAGGGCGAAATTGCAGCTTCGCTCGAACGGGCCAAGCTTTCGCGTGAGCGTCAGGAGGTTTCCGTGAAGAAGCAAGAGCTGGAATTGCAGCTTGAGCAACTTCAGCGTGAATTCCGGCAAGTCAACACGTCGGGCGGTACTAGTTCTCGCCGCTGGTTGGCAAAACTCGGTTTAGCCGACGATGATTCATAGAGGCAGTTTGTTTGCCCCCGAGGCGTGTTAGTTTCGTTAGAATGCCCACTCCGGTGTTCCTGCTAACTTCCCCGTCTTTGAGTGAGATCTTCGATGTCGAATACAAGCCGACGTGATTTCTTGGCTACCTCCGCAGCTGCGAGTGGGTCCTTGTTACTGACTGGCACGCGAGCGTCGGGTGCAGTGGATGGTGCCAGCAACCGTGTCAGAATCGCCGTTGCAGGACTGAACGGACGCGGACAAAGTCACTTAGGTGGCTGGCTGGGGCAAGATAACGTTGAGGTGGCTTATGTTATCGATCCAGATGCTGATGTGCTCGCCAAACGCATGCAAAGTCTTGAAAAACGAACCGAGGGAAAGTTCCAAACCAAAGCGATCAGCGATGTTCGCGAAGCGTTGGATGATAAGTCGGTTGATGCTATCTCAATCGCAACGCCAAACCATTGGCACTCATTGATGACGATTTGGGGTGCTCAAGCAGGCAAGCATGTTTACGTCGAAAAACCAATGAGCCATGACGTTGGTGAGGGGAGGATCGCAGTTGCTGCCCAAAAAAAATATGGAGTTGTGATCCAGCACGGTACGCAGCGAAGGAGCAGCGCAGGTATCGCGGGGCTGCACGAAGCGTTGCAAAACGGAGATTTGCCTCGCCTGAAAATTTCATACGGCTATTGCTGCAAACCACGTGGTGGGATCGGGCACGAGCCTGTGGGACCGCCGCCCGCAAACCTCGATTGGGATCTTTGGAAGGGGCCAGCGGTCATTAGCGATTATCACGCCAATTATCATCCCTACGATTGGCACTGGTTCTGGAAAACCGGTAACGGTGATCTTAATAATCAAGGCACCCATCAGCTTGATGTTGCCCGCTGGGCACTCGACAAAGATCAGACTCATCCAGTTCGCGTGATGGCACTTGGGGGGCGTTTTCAGTGGGACGACCAAGGAGAAACACCGAATACCATGTTCGGGCTCGCTGAGTATCCCAACGGGCAAATGGTGATTTTCAATGTTCGTAATGTGAATTATCCCAAGTATCAGCGGCAGGTATTCAATGAGTATTACCTCGAGGACGGCAGCAAAATCACTGGGGAGGGCAATTACAAAATTTTGCGACCGGGGGCATCAAAAGCAGAACCGCTCAAGTTGCCGCCAGGAAAGGTGACCCCAGGTGGAAATTGGGGAGCCTTCATTGCTGCAATCCGCGCAGGTGATCCTGATATGGCTAACGGAAATGTCGAGGATGCCCATTACGGTTGTGTCATGGGCCATCTCATGAATAACTCTTACCGGTTGGGTGAGAAGGCGCCATTCAATGCCAAAGCAGGTAAATTTGGCGATAACGCGGACGCAGCAGAGCATTTCATGAAATTGCATGAGGTGATGCGAGATGGTGTTGGCATTCCAGAGGACAAGGCTGAGTACACGGTTGGTCCATGGCTGACATTCGATCCGAAAACCGAACTTCACACGGGAGATCACGCCGAAGCCGCCAATGCCCTCTTGAAAGACCCCAATAACAAGGGTTTTGAGGTCCCAACGATCGATAGCGTTTGATCGAGTCACAGATCCGGTGGGGACCGTTTACGCTGTTTTTTGAGCCGGCAAATCACGCTTCGGGGGGGTGAAGAAAACCTCTCGATGCGATATCCTTTCCTCGCACGTCAATGCCGTGTTCGGGTTGCCCGAGCGGCATGGCATGCTGTCACGACAGAAATGTTGTGAATCATCAATTTGCCGTTGAATTATCTGACGCACCTGTTCGAGGTCGCACTGATTTTTCGGTCGGCATCTGTTGATCAGGTGAATGCCGAATGAGGTCGCATCTTGTCTGCTCCGATGGAACGTATCTGTTCCTGTGGAAACAGATCGTGGGTGTGATTTTTGTTGCAGTGACTCAGGGAGTGTGTCTCTCGGGGTTGGTGATTCACTTGAGCATCCGCTTCGAATAGTCTTCCCTCCAACCCACGTCCCTGTATTCTCGCGATGCTAATGCTTCTGAAACAGACTGGCCTTACGCTTCTCGGGCAGGGTGACTTTCCGCTGGCGGGACATGACTCCAGCAATCTCGCTGACGGTGCAGTCCAAGCGTTAGTCGGATTGATGATTGTGTTCAGCGCATTGATTGTGATCAGTCTGTTCATCGCAGCGCTACCACGCATCCTCGCGATATTGTCTACGGTTTGGCCTGAGGTTGATGAGCCTGCTGGCAACGCCGGTCATTCGGATAGTCTCGTGGCCGATGATGGTGCAGTGTTGGCTGCCATCGGGTATGTGCTGCACACGGAATTCCAGCGACAGTTGGAATCACAGGATTCGTCGGGGCGGAATAGCTGAACTGGAATCGCAGGAGAATTTGGCGTACGGGCCACAACTGAGCTGATGGAAATCCTTACTGACTTTTTTTACACCACAGGTTTCGCAACGTTGACGTTGGGAAATGCGGTCATGATCCTGATCGGGATTGTGTTCATTTTTCTGGCGATCACCAAGGATTATGAGCCTCTACTCCTAGTGCCGATCGGAATGGGGGCCATCGTGGGAAACATCCCAGTGGCCGCAGGCATGGGCTTGAGCGTTTATGACGAAGGCAGCGTGCTTTCCTATCTGTACTTTGGTGTGTCTGCTGGCGTCTATCCCCCGCTGATCTTTCTTGGCATCGGCGCGATGACCGACTTTTCCACCATGCTGTCGAATCCCAAGTTGGTTTTACTTGGAGCGGCCGCACAAATAGGTGTGTTCCTGACCTTTTTCGGAGCTCTCTGGCTAGGGTTCCAACCGAACGAGGCGGGGGCGATTGGAATCATTGGTGGCGCAGACGGCCCCACCGCCATTTTCCTGGCTTCCAAGTTGGCTCCCAACCTTCTCGGTGCCATTGCGATAGCAGCCTACTCGTACATGGCTTTGGTGCCGGTCATTCAGCCCCCCATCATGAAGTTGCTAACAACTCGAGAAGAACGGCTGATCCGGATGAAGCCTCCTAGGAAGGTGTCCAAGCGAGAGAAGATGATCTTTCCGGTTGCTGCCTTCTTGATTTCAACGATGATTGCCCCCGGTGCCGTTGTGTTGTTGGGGATGTTGTTCTTTGGGAATTTGCTCAAGGAAAGTCTTGTGACCGAACGTTTGGCTCAGACTGCCCGGACTGCGATGATCGATGTTGTCACAATCCTGCTCGGATTCGCGGTCGGTGCCAGCACGCAGGCAGATACTTTTCTGACCGAGGATTCGCTCCAGATTTTTGGGTTGGGTGCGTTGTCTTTTGCAATTGCAACTGCCGGCGGCGTGCTGTTCGCAAAGTTCATGAACTTGTTCCTTACTGAGAAGATCAATCCCCTAGTTGGGGCCGCTGGTGTTTCTGCTGTGCCTGATTCGGCACGTGTTGTCCAGATGGTGGGGCAGCAGGAAGACCCGCATAATTTCCTGTTGATGCACGCAATGGCACCTAACGTGGCAGGGGTGGTTGGTTCAGCGATTGCCGCTGGCGTGCTGTGGTCTGTACTGACCTAATAATCCGTTTTTTTTGTCCAAGCCTTTATCCAGATAACTTCGGAAGATTTTGAACCGTGGCGAAAAAGAAAGTCCAGTTCATGTGCACCGCGTTCAGAGACGGTTTCCAATCCGTCTTTGGAGCGCGCGTCTTCACACCCGATTTCCTTCCAGCGGTTGCTGCTGCTCGTGATGCAGGGATCAGCTGGTTCGAGGCAGGAGGCGGAGCAAGATTTCAATCGTTGTATTTTTACTGCAACGAAGATGCGTTCGACATGATGGATGCGTTTCGGGAAACAGCCGGCCCTGACGCGAACTTGCAGACGCTCGCCAGAGGCGTCAACGTGGTGGGACTGGATTCGCAATCCAGTGACATTGTCAAACTCCATGCGGAGCTATTTAAAAAGCATGGGATGACAACCATTCGTAACTTCGATGCGTTGAATGACGTCAATAATCTCATCTACAGTGGTAAGTGCATCGTTGAGGCTGGTCTGAAGCATCAAGTTTGTGTCACTTTGATGGAACTGCCGCCGGGATGTTCCGGAGCGCACGACGCAGATTTCTATGCTTCGACGCTGCAGCAGATCCTTGACGCAGACATTCCGTTTGACGCGATCTGCTTCAAAGACGCTTCCGGGACTGCAGTTCCTTCGAAGGTCTACGAGACGATTCGACAAGCCCGCAAAATGTTGCCTTCTGATACGTTCATCCATTTTCACACGCACGAGACAGCGGGTGTCAGTGTCCTGGCGAACAAGGCCGCGTTGGATGCTGGTGCTGACGCGATCGATCTTTCGATGGCTCCTTGCTCAGGTGGTACATGCCAACCCGATATCCTTGTTATGTGGCACGCCCTGCGTGGCAGTGATTTTGAACTCGATGTGGACGTTGAAAAAGTTCGTGAGGCAGAAGAAGTCTTCAAAGATTGCATGAGTGATTACTTCCTGCCGCCTGAGGCAACGGCAGTCGAGCCACTCATTCCTTGGAGTCCAATGCCTGGTGGAGCGCTGACGGCGAATACGCAGATGCTGCGTGACAACAACATCATGGAAAAGTATCCCGAAATCATCATGGCGATGAGTGATGTTGTTCGCAAAGGTGGGTTTGGAACCTCTGTCACGCCTGTGTCCCAGTTTTATTTTCAACAGGCGTTCAACAACGTCATGTTGGGGCCTTGGAAGAAGATCGCAGAGCCCTATGGCAAGATGGTGCTTGGTTACTTTGGTAAGACTCCCGTTCCGCCCGATGAAAGCATCGTCGAGTTGGCTCGCGAACAGTTGGGACTGGAGCCCACAAGTCGACCGGTGCTGGAACTGAATGATGCGGATCCAAGCAAGGGGATCCCTGCTGCGAAGAAAATGCTCGAGGAAGAGGGACTCGAAACCACTGATGAGAATGTTTTTATCGCTGCGGCATGCAAAGAAAAAGGAATTCGTTTTCTGAAAGGTGAGGCGGAGACCGGAGTTCGCAAGATTGATAAGACTCAAGCCAGTCAGCCTGCCCCAGTTTCCCAGCAGGAGCCAGTTTCCCAGCAGGAGCCTGCTGAGTACGTTGTTTCGGTCAATGGTGAAGACGTATTCATGGCTTTTGAGGGCAACATGGTTACCGTCGACGGCAAGGTTTATCGAGTCGAGATAAAACCACAGGCTGGTGATGGAGTCGCTCAGCAAGCGAGTGCCGTTGCCGCTGATGTGACTGAGGTCAAGTCGCAAATGCCAGGAGCTGTTTTTAAGCAGTTGGTAAAGAAAGGTGACCGAGTTCGAGCTGGGGAAGCAATTCTGATTCTTGAAGCGATGAAAATGGAGATGGAAGTCGCTTCACCAGTGGACGGTCAAGTGTCAGAGATTGCAGTCGGTGTTGGTGATCAAGTGGCCACGGGCCAAGTGCTCGCGAAAATCGCGGGTTGATCTCTGGGCTGGATCGAGCTCGGAGGGTGATGCCAGCGGCTCCTTTGGGATTCAATCGATGTGGGTTGTCGGATGAAGCGGCAGTGCCATTAGGTTTCATTGCAGGTTGCGTGCTGCGTCGTGCGAGCATCTTTCCCTTCTGAAGCACGGTTTCGGCGTCTCGCATCGCCGCGTTAGCACCGTTAGGGGACGGCCTTGGCTGAACTCTTCTCGTTGAGCAGTGCCAATTTGGCCTCTGCCGGCTGTGTGGATGTTGCGATGTTTTTGAAATCCTGCGTTTTTCGTTCGATCCGCGTAAAACAGTGGGAATCAGGGTGTGGTTTATAGTTGCGGTATCTGTCGATTTGCTGGGTACGCTATACTGGACCCGAGAGCACCTTGATACTGCGTTGCGAAGTAAATACGGGAAGGTTTTGCCGGCACCTTGGGACATTTTTCGGTGGACGGGTAGGATTCCACTTGACGGTTATTGCCACGGGCTAGTGGGAGTTCTGCTGTGAAGTTCTTGGCGAATGATTTTGGTGCTTGTACTCGAACTGCTTGTTGGCGTTCGGAGCAGCACCTGCTCGGAATAGAACGAGCAGCGGGGTTTCCAAACTGCTGACACGTTAATCACTGGCGGGTTTGTTATGCGTTTATTCATCCACAATTCGAACTTCGCTGCTTTGATCCTTGTGGGACTTGTCCTGCTGGTGATTCCCGTGGTTACTGCTGCGCAAGAAACCAAAGGGCCTGCTGCGTCTGAGGAGGCGGAAGATGTTGACTCGACGCCAACAAAAAATGTCGTTCCAGTTGGCGGAGTGACTTCGCCCAGATCCGCGGATCCAATTGCCTATTGGATCACTCAGTTATCGCATGAGCATTACCTGCGACGTGAGAAGGCCAGTCAGAAACTCAAAGAACTGGGGCCTGCGGTCATTCCTCACTTGGTCACAGCGATGAATGAAGGCGACTTGGAGGTAATTGAGCGTTCGGTTGCCGTGATTTCGGGTTTCGCAAGTTCTCTTGCACCTGCTGATGATGGAAATGCATGGAGGACGCTAAAGACCATGGCAACCAGTTCTGTAGGGCGTCGTGCCTTAGCAGCGAAGGCTGCCATGAAAGAAGTGTCTGAGTCACGTTCCGAGCAGGCGGAAGATTTACTGCTTGCCGCTGGTTTGTTCATCGGGCAAGGGGATTTTTCCATCGCTGCATCTCAGAAGATGTTCAGGTTGGTGGAGGTTGGAGATGGGTGGAATGGAGATGTCGGCGTGCTTCGTTGGTTGGAGTGGGTGGACGACATTCAGCACGTGCGGATCACCGGAAAGGCGATTCGTGGTGGTGTGCTTCGCAATGTTGTCAAAATGCCTGATTTGAAAGCCATCGCCATCGTTGACTCCGACGTGGTCGTTGACGATGAAGTGTTCTCATCCCTCAGCGAGATGGAGCGTATCGATTCTCTTGATATCCGGTACGTACAGGTTACCGCGCGTCAGAGCGAAATCATTTCTCGGTTGCCGCTTCGATCATCTTTGACATTGATGGGTACCGGGATCAAGTCAGATGTCGTCGATAGAATTCGTGGTCGTCTGGCTGGTCTTGAGATTCAGTATCGGCAGGGAGGTTTTCTGGGAGTTTCGTGTTACGCAGAAGAGCGGGTATGTACGGTCAACGTTGTTTATCCCGGTACGGCCGCCTTCGAAGCCGGTCTGATGTTTCGTGATGTGATTGTGGGTGCTGGTAAAGATGAAATTACTTCCTTCAGCTCACTGCAGGAATCGATTAACAAGCATGATGCCGGTGATGAAATTGAAATCAGGTTCCTTCGCGGCGGTAAACTGTTGAAGGCTAAAGTGCGTTTGAAACGGTTAAAGGAAAATTGAACGTTTCTGACGCCTCGAAAAAAACTGACCAGTGGCCGCAGCATGAGCACGTTTGGCAGCAGTCTAAGTGGCGGTCGCGTGTCCGTCGAAGCCTTTTGGCGTGGTTTGCAAAGAATGCGCGAGACCTACCGTGGCGTCGTGAGCCGACACCCTATCGTGTCTGGGTCAGTGAAATCATGTGTCAGCAGACGCAGGTTGCAACTGTGCTGCCTTACTATGCCCGCTTCATGGAGTCTTTTCCTTCCGTCCAAGAGCTTGCGGCCGCTGATGAACAGGTCTTGCTCTCCCACTGGGAAGGCTTGGGGTATTATCGCAGGGCGCGGTCGCTCCATGCCGCGGCGAAACTGATCGTCGCTGATCATCGAGGCGAGTTTCCCTTGGAGTTTCAGGACGTGCTCGCGTTGCCGGGGATTGGGCGTTACACAGCAGGTGCGATTCTTTCCATTTCCGACGGGCAGAAGCAACCCATCTTGGAAGGAAACACGCAGCGGGTTTTTAGTCGTTGGATTGCACTGCGTGGGACTCCCGCCGATACGGTCAATAGCCGGTTGTTATGGCAAGTTGCTGAGAAAATGTTGCCGCGCAAAGATGCTGGGAATTTTAACCAAGCGTCGATGGAATTAGGGGCATTGGTTTGTAATCCAAAGGCGCCAGCGTGTGATCAGTGCCCAGTTTCTGCTGCCTGTTGTGCGCACCAAGCCGGCCTGGAACAAGAGATACCTGGCAAAGTGACTCGAGTGACCTATGAAGATCGGACTGAGTACGCCATGGTGGTTCAGAGGCCCACCGCGGGGCAAGAGAAGGGCGTTCATGGCAGTAAATCGTCATCAAATCCGCAGCAACAATTTTTGGTCCGCCCGTTGCCAGAGGGGGGACGCTGGGCAGGGCTCTGGGATTTCCCAAGAACCACGGAGGCTTCTTACGCTAACGTCGCCGACGCCGCGGCGCGGCTCTCAGCCGAGGTGGGTGTGAATCTTGTTCCGGGGATACGGTTAAAAAAAATCAAGCATGCGGTTACCAAGTACCGGATTACGCTGCAGGTTCATCAAGCAGAGTTGCTTGACACGAGTGAGATCCCTGGAAAACCTTGGAAATACTTGACTTTGGCCGAATTGTCGGAGATGCCGATGAGCGTGACTGGTCGTGAAATTGTCAAAATTCTGAGCGGGGATTCTCAACTGCGATTACCGATGTGATAGCCCAACTCGGGCTTCGTTTGAGTATACTTTCGGCAGTGATTTTACGGACCTCGTGTTAGGCCAAAAAAATTATTGTCATCCAACAATCCGAGCTCAGTTTGAGTGCGTAAATGAAAAGAGTTCAAGAATGAAATTCATTGCGATTTTTTGCTTCACTGCAAGTGCTGTTTTTTGCATAACAGCGGTCGCTGTTTCGCCCCGGAGCGAGTCCGACCGAGTTGTGCTAGGTGATCCGGAGTTGACGGCTGGAGTGCCTGGTGTCGGTCTGCTGACAGCTGATGCGTTAGATGCTTGGTTGAACAATCCGGCCAACCACCAGACGTTGAAAGTGCAGTTGCCTGCTGGGCTCGATGCTGCTCAGGCGAATATTTATATCCCGGAAAACAATCCGATGACCCGAGCCAAAATAGAGCTGGGACGCCAGCTCTATTTCGATGAGCGGCTGTCTTCCGATAATACAATTTCGTGCGCGTCGTGCCACGATCCGTTCCAAGGTTATGGTGCTGAGACGGCCTTTGGAATTGGCGTGAGAGGGCAACAGGGCGGCAGGAATTCGCCCATTTCTTACAACCGTATTCTTAGCAAGGGTCAGTTCTGGGACGGGCGAGCAGGGTCGCTTGAGGAGCAGGCAGTGGGGCCCGTTGCAAACCCGATCGAGATGGGAAATACGCATGCGGCTTGTGTCGAGACGTTGAAGAAGATTCCGGGCTACAAGAAACAATTCGACGTGATTTTTAAAGATGGCGTCACGATCGACAACGTCGGAATGGCCATCGCTACTTTCGAGAGAGCCATCGTGACTGGTCCTACGCCGTCGGATGCACATGACGCTGTCAAGAAATTTGAAAAAGTATTCGCTGATGACCTTGAGTTTCTTGATGAGGAGCCAGAGCTCAAAGCTAAATACACTATTTTGAAGAAAGCCGCAGCTGAGATGCCGATGAGCGAATCAGCCCAGCGAGGTATGGTGCTATTCTCTGGCAAAGCAAACTGCACTGCGTGCCACGCAGGTGCCAACTTTACCGATGAGCAGTATCACAATCTGGGCGTGGGTATGGCTGTTGCAGAGCCGGATCTGGGGCGGCACGCCGTCACAAAAGATGACAAAGATAAGGGTGCCTTTAAAACCCCCACGCTGCGGAATGTCGCGTTGTCGCCGCCGTACATGCATGACGGCAGTCAGCGGACGCTCGAAGAGGTTGTTGAGTGGTACAACAAAGGTGGCCACAAAAATCCGGGCTTGAGTGACAAAATGAAGGTTCTCAATTTGACGGACCAAGAGAAGGCTGACCTTGTGGCTTATATGGTCGAAGGCCTCACCGGCGAGTTTCCTGTTGTCAATCAAGGGCGGCTCCCTTGAACATGATCCAATCACGAGGCAACGCTGATTTTGAGTGCGTTGAGTAACCTCAAGGGCACGCCGATTTCAACCACATGAACAGCGCCGACGTAATCGTCGGCGTTGTTTTTTTTGAATCCAACCTTTTCTGCAACAAAGGTAATCGTGTGATCAGCAACGAATGTTGGGTTGGAGGCCTCGCCTGTATCACAGTCAAGACCCGTTGGAATGTCGATTGCAATCCGCATTCCCGGGTGATCATTTGCGCTTTTGACTAAATCGTGATAGCAACCTCGGAGAGGCCCTATGGTTCCTGTACCGAGCAAGGCGTCCACGACTGATGCAGCGTTTCGATCAAGGTCAGGAATCGTGGTATCCGATGTCGTGGATACAATGAACTCCATAGGGATTTCAGATTGTTCAGCAATGACTGCGTTCGTGTGGGCGTCTCCACGCAATTGAGCTACGGGAACGACACAGATCATGTTGACTTTCCGACCCATGAGTTGCAGGTGTCTGGCAATGACATAGCCATCGCCTGCATTGTTGCCACCGCCACACAGCACTTCGATAGGCCCTTGCGGAGATAATTGGTGAATGATTTCGGCGGCGCGGGATCCGGCATTTTCCATGAGTACGACACCCGGGACCCCGTAATCATTGATTGCAATCTGATCGACTGCTCTAACCTGATCTCGCGTTAGTGCTGGTAATTTTATCATTTTCAAATTCCAAGTCGCATGCGATACTATGAGAGCGGCTGTTACTCAGTCCATGCTATACGTAAATGAAAGAAACGCGGATGCGTCACAAGGTGAATCATGCCACTTTACGAATTTGAGTGCAAAAACTGCGACAGCGTTGTCGAAGTGCTTGTTCGATCGACTCAGGAAACGAATACTTGCCCAGGCTGCGGCAACGCTGACTTGAAGCGTTTACTGAGTGTACCCGCCAGCCCCTCGGTAAAAAGCCAGTCCACCTTGCCGGTTGCTGGTGGAGGTGAGTCCTGTGGTGCTCCGCGATGTTGCGGGGGCGGTTGTCAAACTTAGGGAATTTGGAGTCCTGAAAGAGTAAGTCACTTCCATCGCAGCGTAGCAGCAGGCTTCCACTTGTCGCAGTGGGATAATGATGGCGAACTCTGGTTGTCGGCTGAGAAGTTTGGGCTTCGCCGTCTTGCCACGTAACATCGGTGGGTGAGTTTTCTGTCCGCATGTTAGAGATGGGCTAGGGATGGTAACTTGAACTCTGGCGTTCCAAGCTGCCTGTTGAGGCGGCCGTTCCGATCTGTTTCATTGTGCGAGCGAACTCAATGCCTGAAAACAGCGAATCTTCGTCGAATCCTATGTCGGGACCTGCCGTCGCTCCTCGCTTGCGGTTGTCGCAGCGGGGCTTGTGTGTCTGTCTGACGCTGATGGTCGCCGCCGGTCTCTCTGTATACGCCATCTTTCCGGAGAGTGTTGGTGGCCCCTCTTTACCGGTGGGAGTGGAACTGGGACAAGGGCCGGTGCCAACAGCTGATGGTACTGGGGAAGTATTGACAGAGGTGATCATCTTGGAAAATCTTACGAACCATCCGATTCCGAGATTTTCGATTGAGATAAATGGCCAGTATTTGCTGATCCGCGATGCGCCTCTCGGAGTAAACGAGCGATTAAAACTGCCCCAACGCGTGTTCACAGATAAGCGTAGCAGCCACCGGTTCAATCCAGTCAAGTATCCTGTCGAGGAAGTGACGCTGAGCGGGCAACTGCCAAGCGGTGCTCGAGGCATGACTCGATTTCTCTTCAAGGATGGCGTGATTGTTGATGCTCATTAAACTGTAATTCGTTCGGATCACATTTAATGAAAACAGGCTGCATGCGTAGGGTGTGCCAGTTGGGAGTCCATGTTCCATTTTGGAACTCCAGTGGACTTGTTGATTCTTGCTTTTAGTGGTTTGCAGTTCATTTGGTTTTCGAGGAGTTATGGGAATGCTTGCGTCCTTCATGGGTGTGCGATTGCTTCGCCTCTTTTTCAGCTGGTCTATGACCGGGCTAGTTCTGTTGTCGTTGATTCCTTCGGTTGCGGGACAGGGGCGGGAAAGCGATTACGAGAGGTCAAGGACATATTCCACGAGGATGCGAAATCGTGTCTTTCGTGATCAGGTCAAACCAAACTGGTTCGATGCTGAACGCAAGTTCTGGTATCGGGTGCAAACTGGAATTAACTCCTACGAGTATGTTCTGGTGGATGCTGAGGCGGGGACGCGTGCACCTGTTTTTGATCACAAGCAGATAAGTGGCACTCTTTCAAAGGAACTAAAGCGTGAGGTTGATGTCACAAAAATAAGGCTTGCCGAGTTCAATGTTTCGGCAGATGCAAAAAGATGCACGTTCCGGTTCGGAGGGCGAAACTGGAGTTTGAGTCTGCCGAGCGGAAATTTGATTTCCGGCGCTAGCTCAGGAAACACCGGGAGGCTTGAGGGGTTACCAGCCGAAACGCGTTTGGTCCGCAGTAACAGTCAGGGAGAGCGAACTCCCATTTGCTTTGAGAATCGCCTGGATAAAGCCCTTGATATCTACTGGGTAAGGTCCAATGGTGAATTAAAACACTACGGTTCTGTCGGGCCTGGTCAGGAGTACGAAATCTCAACCTTCGCAGGAGATTCGTGGTTGTTGAAGGATCCCAAAGGCAAAAATGTTGCTGTGTTCGTTGCTAATCGCGATGATGAGTTAGCGGTTGTCGATGGGAAAACAAAGCCACCTGCGGTGAGGTCCGATGCTCAGCCCAAGACCGAGTCGAAGACTCTGAACAAGACTCCGAACAAGTCTCCGAGTCCACCGCGACGCTATAGCGGGCCCAATCGTTCACCTGATCAGAAATGGTCGGTGACAATTCGTGATTTAAACCTGTGGTTGCGAGATCTCAACACGGGCGATGAACAGAAACTGACAAACGATGGAGATGCAGAAAATATTTACCAAGGACGAATTTGGTGGTCGCCAGATTCCAAACACTTTGTCGTGATGCGAATGACGCCGGGCTTGAAGCGTAAGATCCATCTCATCGAATCAGCACCACGCAATTCAATTCATGCAAAACTGTTGACGATGTCTTACGCAAAGCCGGGTGATCGGATTGATCAACAGCGACCCGTGTTGTTTTCATTGGCAAAAGACTGGCATCCAAGGTTGGTTGATAACGCTGCCTTTCCAAATCCATACAGCACTCGTGATTTGGCTTGGAAGCCAGACAGTCGTTCCTTCTCGTTTCTGCACAACGAACGAGGGCATCAGCGATTGGCTCTGGTTTCTGTCGATGCTGCTACAGCAAACCCCAAGCTGATGATTGATGAAACAGCTGACACTTTTGTTTGTTACTCCAGTAAGTCGTATCTTCGTCGTTTAGATGATTCGAATGAATTGATCTGGATGAGTGAACGTAATGGTTGGAACCATCTGTACTTGATCGACGGTGATACGGGGGTTGTGAAGCGACCATTGACCAGCGGTAACTGGATCGTCAGAAAAGTGCAACGGTTGGATTCAAAGGCTAGGGAACTGGAATTGGAAGTGTCTGGTTTGGATCCTGGGCAGGATCCCTATTATCGCCACCTGATTCGTGTGGATTTGGATACTGGGAAAATGGTCAGATTGACAGGTGGAGACGGTGATCACACGTGGGAGTATTCACCTGGCCGTAAGTACTTACTGGACCGTTATTCTCGGGTCGACATGCCAACCGTCACGGTTCTGCGAGATGCAGTAACTGGACGGACAATTTGCGAGATTGAACAGGGAGACATGAGCCAGTTGGTTTCCACTGGTTGGCAGCCGCCGGAACGATTTGTTGCCAAGGGGCGAGATGGAAAAACGGATATTTATGGCATCATCGTTCGCCCAACCAACTTCGATCCCAGTAAAAAGTATCCGGTGCTTGAGCAGATTTACGCGGGGCCTCATTCGTCCTTCGTACCTAAGTCATTTGGGTTGCAAACCCAGCTGTACGCCATGGCGGAGTTGGGATTCATTGTTGTGAAGATGGACGGGATGGGAACGAGTAACCGCAGCAAGGCGTTTCATGATGTTTGCTGGAAGAACCTGGGAGACAGCGGTTTTCCCGATCGTATTGCATGGATTCGGGAAGCTGCCAAAGAAAGACCCGAAATGAATCTTCAAAGAGTCGGTATTTGGGGTGGGTCTGCAGGCGGTCAGAGTGCCATGCGAGCGTTGCTTGCCCATGGAGATTTCTATCATGCGGCGGTGGCTGACTGCGGCTGCCATGATAATCGTGTGGATAAGATATGGTGGAACGAGCAATGGATGGGGTGGCCCATCGGCTCGCACTATGAACAGCAGTCCAACGTCACACAGGCTCATCGCTTGCAAGGTGATTTAATGTTGATCTGGGGTGAATTGGATCGCAACGTTGATCCAGCCAGTACCATGCAGGTCGTCGATGCGCTCATCAAAGCGAACAAGGATTTTGTTCAGTTGATCGTGCCTGGCGCCGGGCATGGTGCCGCCGGGCATCCGTATGCACGTCGTCGTCAGGCGGACTTTTTTGTGAGGACATTGTGGGGACGTGAACCACGTTCTGAGTGAAACTCTTGCAGGTTGCACTGTGTCCTGTTGGGGCGTGCATTTTCCGTCCAGACGGATTCATGCCGCGGACGCATATGTGTATCCTGCGTTGAAAATTTACGCGCGTCGCCTGAACTCTGGTGAAACGAATCTCTTTTG